>CEUT01009348.1_pt1 | contig 13685 bp, 15 predicted proteins | sample 531401 | NCBI WGS metagenome assembly CEUT01 (sample SAMEA2622821, study PRJEB7988) | marine metagenome | biome: marine biome (ENVO:00000447); feature: surface water layer (ENVO:00002042); material: "saline water (ENVO:00002010), including plankton (ENVO:xxxxxxxx)" | depth 5 m | reverse complement strand
TCAAAAAATGTAAATAGTAGGCTTAAAGCACTACAAACAGGAAGTCCAAGAGAATTAATATTAATTGGAACTATTAATAATGTTGACCAATCATTTGAAAAAGAATTACATGAATATTTAAAAAATTTAATAAATGGATGTAATGTTATGGGAGAGTGGTTTGATTTTTCTTTAGTAAGATACCATGTTAGAAATTGGTTGTATCCTTTTACAAAGCATTATTATTTTGAAGATGGATTTTATGATGAAGAGCAGGATTTGCTAAAAGCTTTATATAGAGACACCTATGACTATAGGGAATTCCTAGATACACCAACTGAGCCTAAAAATTTACCTCAAAAAGAATACGATTGGATTGTAAGCAATGGTTATCAATTTCTTAAAGGTTGCACAACTGCTAATAAAGCACATCTAGATTTATTTGGAGACATAATTAAAAAAGATGACCCTTACTTTAAAATAAATAATTCTTATAATTGCGCAAATGATGCGCTATCTTGTGTTTCTTTAATTAAGTTAGCTAATATTTTTAAAGAAACAGGTATTAAAAGCAACATGCAAACTTTAAAAAGTATTGTAAAAGATGTATATAGTGATACAGAGCCTGAAAAATTAGCAAGACATTTCGGTTTTCGTTATGATTTTTTTAGTAATTAAACAAGGAGAAGTAATATGAAAGTAACTTATAAGAGTGGCAAATACAATGTCGAAGTTGAAGGTGGCATCAAAGAAATCTTTGAGCAGCTAGCAACATTTGATAGTGTATTTGGTAATGCAAAGAATAAAGCAAATGGCAGTGAGAATATTGGCTTTAGATGTAGAGAGGTAGATGGTAATAAATATTATGAGATGTATGATAGAGATACTTATCATACTCTTAAATTTGGTCAGACTAAAAAAGATGGTAGCTTATTTCCACGCAGAAAAGATGCAGATGGTAATTGGCTTGATGATGGTGGATGGACTAAGTATAATCCTGATGCACCAAATGTAAAGCAAACTAAACAAGAGAATGCTCAAGCAGATCAAGACATACCTTTCTAATGATTAAGCTCTACATCAAGAAAAATAATAAAGAATACTGGGCAGATGGGGATAAAGTATTTGCTTGGTTGTATGAGCGCTATGTTAAAAATGAAGGAAGGTCGAAGAAAGCTAAAGGGAAACCAATGCCTTACTCAGAAAAATTAGATAATTTCTTTGCCGAAATATCCCTAGACAAACTATGGTTATCTGATATGGGTAAGGCTTTCCCTGGAATTAATATTAAAAATGAGCTTGATAAAGCTAAGATGTGGCTTATATCTAACAAATCTTACAAGAAAGACTTGAAGAAATTTTGTTATAATTGGATTGCAAGAGCAAATCCTACAATGGTAGCAGAAGAAGAAAAAAATGAGTATCAGATTAAAAAACGTAATAAGTTAGCTGAAGCATTTAAACAAATGGAGCAAAAATATAAAAGATGAGCAATGATTTAGCCAAACATCTTCAAGTAGTATATGAAGCATTAGAAGTAGCTAGGGAAGGTTTGAAACAGATGACTGATAATATCATAGCAGTAAAAACCTTGCAAGAGATAGACAAAATCACTACTAAAGTATTCGAGGATTAGTTATATTATGGAGGCTACCCATTTTGGAGGTTTTCCATATCCTTTCTTTTCCTCCTTGTTACTTTGTTAACAGGGTAGCCACTCTTTATGTATGGCCTCAAAGAACAGATAAAAAAATCTTCATTTACTTGCGATATGTGTAAAAGTAATTTCTTTCACAACTACTCTTATGTTTTTTATACTTATGGGATTTTACCTAAAACACCTTCAGAAAAGCTTATAATATGTCAAAAATGTGCGTTGCGAGAGGGTAAATATAAAACAATGAAACAATTTAAAGAAGCATTTAATGCCTAATTATAAAGAGCCATTTAAAAAAAGAAATACAATTAATATAGCAGAGGAAAAATGTGTGGAATACTTACAAAAAAACAATATTTTATTTACTAGGTATGGATTTGACTGCCTACACGATGTTTCTGCTAAAGATTTTATGAAAATACCTGAAAATTTAAGATCTACACCTGACTATATGGTTTTTAGAGACTCTGCATTTTTTTTAGAAGTAAAAGGATGCTTTGATATACTAAAATTAAAGTTAAGTGACTTAAAAGCTTATAATTTTTGGAATAATCTTTGCAAACTTTATATTTTTAGCTACTCTACTAAGTTTAAAGAGAAAAAAATTGTTGCACTTGATAAAATAACAGAGGTTGTAGCAACGTGCAAGATAGACTATTATGAAGACAATGGAAAAGCATATTATAAAATACCTTGGGAGAAAATATGATAAAAGAAATGGAAGAATTATATCCAGAATGTACTAATGAATTACTTGATAACTTTGATAGAGCATATAAACTTTGGTGTAAAAAACAACATGATTATGGCTGTTCTAATATTCAATTGGGCTTAGACCTAAACTCCTCCTCATCCGAGCGTTCGCAAAACAATAGGCTAGCCCAGTTGGGTATCGTGATTAGAATGAATGATAAAATAAGCAGACTAATTAATTTATATAAAAAAGATATGGAAGAATCATCTGCTGTAAAAGAATCTATAGAAGATACAGCGATTGATATGATGAACTATGCAAATATGTTGATGGTATTAAGAGCAAACAAGTGGGGTAAATAATGAGTCATCCAAGTAAGATTAAAGGCAATAAATTTGAAAGAGATTGCTGTAAAAAAGCAGAACTATTTGAAATACCAAGCAAAAGAGCGTGGGGTTCAGATGGTAGATCATTAGGCTTACATCCAGAGGTAGATATTGTTTTGGGTGATAAAAACTATAATGATGAAATGCACGTTCAATGTAAGATTAGAAAGCGTTTACCTACCTATATTTTCCCAAAAGATGATGCTATAGATTCTCAGCTAATTAGAGAGGATAGGGGCGAAGCCTACATAGTTATTAGGTATGAGGATTATCTTGCAGAAATGCGCAGATATAGGCAGTTAAAAGACGAACTAGAGCTATATAAGCCTACCAAACCTGAACAAACTTAAAAGCGACTTCAAATACGCCATGTGCGACTTGAGTTATTCTTGTAGACTTTTGGTCTAACTTTACCATATAAAATTCATTTCTGGTATTGTCTGGTTGCAAGACGTGTCTTAATGAGCCTCCTAAAGTCCTATTTAAGTAAGTTCCTATTATTGACTTTTGTTTTTTAAATCCAATGGCTTGGTTATTGATAAATCTAATATATCCCCCTGCTGAACTTCCAGATTGTATTGAATTAAACATATCTGTTTTATCTACATACGAAAATTTCATATCCCATGCTTTTCTACCAGTGTGGCCTGTGCCTATAAAGTTTTCAGTTGTAGACTCAGTAGTTGTAAATGGAGGTAGTGTAGCCCAATTTGGTGCGCCATAGTAATCAACGTGAGTTAAATGCTTTCCACCAATCGTAGTTTTAGTTTTTACCCCTTCGTGCATATATGTCTGCTTAACGCTAAGATCTGGACTAACAGGAAAATCTAAATATGTACCTACAGAAAAAGAACCAATATTGTATGAAAACTCTTGAGGTAAATGACTGCCAGAGCTTGGCTTTATAACAAAGTCGAATTGATGCAGCTGATCTTCATCTCCAGCTCTATTTAATGAAATTTCAGACAATATAAATCCATCTTCATTTATCTCTTGCCCAAATTCACCAACAATAGAATTAATATATTGTGGCTGGCCTCCATAACCTAATAACCTGTCCTCTTGAGGATCTTCTGGTTGGTTTCCTCCATTGTAAACCAAGTCTACTCTTACTTTTGAATCTGAACCACTAGATAAGTTATGATTAAATACACCAGCGTAATTTGTTGTGTGCATTAAATTTAAAAATGGTTTCATTAAAACGCCATCTTCATCACTTGTAAAAAATTCAGCCGAAATACGTTTTATGTCATTATGTGCCCCTGAATTATTAAGAGTAATATATCTAACAGGGTCTAAATCCCATAAAAGCTTATTATCGGCTGAGTTATCAAAATATGAATAGTTATCATCAGCATTTTCCCTAACTACAGTAACGCCACCTACTTTCATTTTCATATTAATCGCCCTTGCGAATAAAAAATTATCAATATATACACGAGGTGTGCCTGGGGTAGAATAAGTTACTTTACTTAATGCCATCTCTATTTCCTTCCAGTCTTTGGTTTTCTTTTAATTGTTATTCCCTTATAATTATAACTAAGTTCCCTTCTTCTCTCGCCTAGTGGGCTTATCTTTGCATCGTAAGAATCCCATGTATTTGTATGGGTTTGATTCCACTTATCAGTTACTCTTCTAAAGGTTTGGTCTATTAATTTAATGCTTGAGCTGAATCTCCGACCTCTTCCAAAACATCTTACTTTTTTAATATTTAAATATCCCTCATAAGTAAATAAAGTGTCTTGTATCTGCGTGTTTGGAAAAAATGTTATAAATATTTTATTGTCTGTAATGGTAGCTTTTTTAACGTCTACGTTAATATTTATTGACATTCTACCAGAATATTCTATTTGCATAGATAAAATACTACCTTTAGAATCAAAGTCTACATGGTTTTGATATTGTATTAAATTACTCATTTGACTCTACTGGGTATGATAGCGTTAAAATAATATAATCTTCAGCAGGATTCAGATTAAAATTGGTATGATTTATCTCAATTAGGTTGCCATCTTGATATAAATCTATTTCACCATTTTCATAAACAACTGGTTCGCCATTTGGATAGAGCATATATTGGTAATTTAATCTAAAAAAAGTATCAGTCCCAGCAGAAATTCTAACAAAAAATCCATCAAATGCTAGCCAATTATTAATTTTTACCATATTAGAACTAGTAGGTGCGCCATTATAATCCTCATATTCTTGGTGGTATGATAAGTTAACTTTACAATATATACCACTTGTAAACTGAAAAACATCTGGGAACGCATCCCTTAATTCAGCTAAAGTTGCATTTGGCACAATAGTATTATCAGCTCCTGTAAGTATTGGATTGCTAGTAGTAATATTAAGTTGAAGCCCAGTTTGATACTGCCAACCCCCAATATCAGCATCAAGCCCACTTGCAGCATAATGATGCCTAGTAGATAAAAGTTCAGCGTATCCATCATCATCTGCATCATCACTTGTTTCTGGAGTTCCATATATCTTTACATTAACATCATTAATTTCACCAACGTAATCAGGATATGCGCCTACGCCAATAAGGTTAGAACCATCAATCTCAGGGGCATCTAATGTTATTATAAATCTTTTAAGTTGTGGTGCTACATCAGATATATGCACGATACTTTCAATAGTATAATATCCTGCAGCGTTCAACCATGGATAATATTGTGGGCTAATTAAATCTCCTGTAAGCGTGGGCTGAAAAGTTATATTTGTACCAACTAAAGTTAAATTATTTGCAGATAATTCCTCTAAATAATCATTAAGATCTAGCATTTCGTTTATGGTATGCGCTTGTGCAATTTCTACTACAATATTATCTCCAGAATGATACATAGCAAGAACGCCCAAGAATTCATTAACTGATGTGTCTATAAGTAAATCACCAATCGGAGTAACTTCTGCTGGTGGGACTTTTTTGATTGCATCAATCGCAGCTACATCTTCTGCTGTTATCATACCATCTCTAGGCTCTGCAATATCTCCATTTGCTATTGCATTAAGAGAAAGTGGATTTGCTACTGGATCATCTACATAGGCTTGTGCTGCATCGACATCATCTTGAGTCACATATCCATCTCCAGTTACGTCCCCAGGAAGATATGAGTCGCCCATTGTTTCTATATAATAATCCATAAATGCCACCAAATCAAGAGCATCTATATTTCCATCTCCTTCAAGAGGATAGTTATTAATATCTCCATTTAATATTTGTTGTTCATTTAAGTTTGCCCCAACAGGATTATTTACAGCAAATAAAAGCAAATCATAGTCTGCTGACTCAAATCCAGTCCCATTTAAAGTTAAATCACCAGGAGTTTGAATTAAATCCTCCTCAGTATCATCATCTCCAGTATCATCATCTCCAGTGTCATCATCTCCAGTGTCATCCTCATCATCGTCAATAGGTGGTTCTGGAATTTGGGTTAATCCTATAAGCTCATGTATCTGTATTGCTTTTATTGACACGCTATCCATAGTCTTATTGATATCAGTTATCATAAAATAAGGTAGTACAAATTGTTGATTACCTGGGCTTATATTCGGCAAGAAAGGTAATCCTGTAGGCTGCATAATATCAACGCCATAAGGAGAGAAAAATGATTTATAATCTCCATCTCCTATAGCTTTAAAATTTATTATATCTCCAACCTCTAATTCAAAACCTTGCGATAGATTAATTTTAAAATCTACAATAGTATGCTGATTTTTATGTAATTCATGTAAATGGTTTCTAAGGAGTATAGCAGTTGGTTCATCTTGTATATATGGAGCTTCATGCTCTAATAAAAACTCATCACCACTAATATCATTATCACTCAATCCATAGTATGCCTTGTAGTCCTCTGTATTTGGGACTTGTATTTCTTCTGTAACGTGCTTAAAACTTTCTGTAATATAGTCATATCCATATTTTACTCTACATTTTACTGCAAGATCTTCGATATTAGTCTTGCTAAAGTTGTAAGATTCAATGTAGTCAACAAGTATAGTTTTATCTACATCGTCTCCAGCATAACTATTTTTCATACCTATAACTGTTGGCAATGAATTACTTAACCCAGTCTTGTAAAAAAAGTTTGTATTTTGCGCCACTTGCTGTAATACATCTACTGTTTTCTGTGGCTTATCTATAGAAAAGTTTAGTTCGTAATTGCTATCTGCTGTATTTTTTGTTACGAAATCCCCTTGACCAAACTCTCTATTCATTAAATCTTTAACTATTACCTTTGGAGTTTTTATTATTTTTTTAGCACCTTCAAAATCTGTATCGTAAGGATCAAACCAAAGAGTTACTTTTTCTTCTAAAGGCTCAGAATTTATTTCGCTATTAAATTCTTCTACCTCTATTGTTGTTTCTTTTATATCTAATATATTTCCATTAGCATCAACTTCTTTAGTGCAATACCACAATTCAACTTTAGGTACAATAACATTTCCATCCTCGCCTAAACTATTTATGTTACTATTAAAAAATGAATTTTCGTTAAAAAAGTCACTTTCCTTTCTAAAGTATGTCCCATTTATGTAGATTGCGTGCATAGCAGTGTTTGTAAATTCAGTAGTGATTTGATTTATATCAAGGTCAAATATATAGCCTATTTCATTTTGCATATCAGCATTAACAACTTCAGTATTATCACTAATATTGGTAAAATCGACTTTAATCATTATTTCTGCTTTTAATCCATCAACTTCAATAAATCTTAATTTGTCATTACCGATATAATCCAATAAGTATCTGAATAGTAAGTCGTCTGATGGCAAAATTTCAGTCCCACTATTAGGACATCTTGGGTTAGGGCTAAAATAAGCTAACTTCATACTATTAATATCATAAACTCTGTTATCGTCATAAACTCCAGAATGTCTACCCTTAGCATTTAAAAACATTTTATTATTAAGAGCATCTTTTTGATACCAAAGTCTCCTCATTAACATTCCTTTAAACTCTGCGAAAAAGTCTAAGTCTATATAGATATTAGCACCTTCTTCAAGATCAAATGGTACAAAATTAATTAATACAGATCTTGCATCGTGCATAGGGTAACTAGAAATAAAGTCCCCTCTATTTCTAAATTGATTTATTTCTTCATCAGAACCTTCATTAACTGGATTGTTAAATGGATTTCTATGGTCATCCAATCTCTGAGCTGCATTAACAAAGTCATTTTCTATCTCAAGCCTCATAGGGGCAATAACCCTAGGTCTTTTTGCGCACTCATGTACGCCAAATGTATTAATTAATCCTTCTTTAAAAGTTTCATCCCCATCCTCATCAGTAATAGTTATACCATTCAAGACTTCTGGAACAAATCCAACAGGATTATCAGACTGAAAAGCATTACCTATATCTATATCTTCACTATCGTATGCAACAGAAATATTGTAAGTTTGATTTGATTTTGTGCTAAAGAAGCACATAGCCATTCTAGCATCACCTTGGAATCCAATGCTTGTGCCAGTAAACTCAGTCTTCGTATTTATAAAAGTAATGATATTAAAATCAGATGGAGCTTCTATCCCTTTAACATCAGTAAAAACATCTGGAGATGATTTCATCTCTTCAAACTGAAATTCTATACATGGATTATCTACTATTCTTTCACGATGGCCATCATCTGCTTCTTCATAATGATTTCTAGGAGACCTAGCTCCTCTTACAGTCTGCAAGTAATCGTTTGAAGAATTTTCAATATTGCCCCATTTTGCAGATACATTTGTAAATAAATCTGAATCAGAAAAATCGCTAGGATTTATATCATTATCAAAAGTATATCTTCCAAAATGATGATGTTCATTAGGCAGGCCAGTATCTGAATCTTGCCCTGCCTGCTCATCGTGAGCATAAAAATTGTAGTAACTATTTACTTTTTCTAGCTTTGAAAGTTCAGATACAAGTAATGCTCCTTGGTTTAAATATTGAGATGGATTATTGTTAGAGCTGTCAACATCTTCAAAAAACTCTATATAATTATTATAAATATCAAATTGTTTGTCAAAAGGCTTTCTTAATATCCTATCGTTCGCCTGCCTTGGCATCAACTTTAATACTCTAGCGCCCCCATCACCAAGTTTTGCAGTTAAAACATCTTGATCTATCACTTGAGTAGTAATTGCATTGGCCAAGTCATGAGTGTATTGTTGGAAATCCATTCTTTTTATGCCAACTATATCATAATTGCTTATGTAAGCATTATCTGGAAATACCCTTGTTGCATTTGTTTCATTGTCTATATATGTAATCGCTGGAGCTTCTTTTAAATGGCCATACAATATAGGTATTCTTTCCTCGTTATAGACTTCATACGTCTTGCCATTTAATGTTGCCCCTTCATTATCTTCTGAATACAATGTATATTCTTTTTTAGGAAGTTCAGTGTTAAGTGATTGGGTAAGATATTCCTCACACTTTATTGTAACCTTTTCTTTGTCCTGATCGAATCTTGTGACTTTTAAGGTAGCTAATTTTGCGCAATCTTCTAAAGACTCACAACTACCTGTCTTTAAGTAAATCTCCACAGTTGCATTTGCTAGGCCATATTTTGCTCTATCTGTAAATCTTTTACCATTTATCTCATAATTATTCAAGGTAATGGTTGTTCCAGACATCTTTACTTTCTTAGACTTAAAGTTAATAGATTCTTTTAGCCCACTAACTCTTAAATCTAAGTCTTCGTAGTAGTTATCTTCAAAGTATTGTTGTTTTGTTGATATGTAAAATGTGTCATTGGCAGATGATATTACAGCCATAACATCGAAATTATTAATATCAGTAATTAAATCTTTTTGTATACTCTCAGGTATTGTTATCATGACATTCCAAAGTCAGTTCCAGTTCTGACTGCATCCCTTATTTTTTCTGCAAGTTCACCTTCTACAAAGTCAGATGTCATTACATTTCCAGTTATCGTAATATTAACTGCGCTTCCACCTTGATTCATAGCCTCTAAGTTATCTACTCCAATAGATTGCACAGCATTTCTACTCATAACAAACTCGCCACGCTCTGCTTCTATTAAAGTCCCACCTTGGCTATGTCTTCTACCACCAACTAGACCACCAGTTTCAAATTGTTGCGCTCTTATTTGTGTTGCAATCGCTACCATAGCTGCTGTTTCTAAAGCCCCAGCTATTTGTGGGATTGGGAAACTAAATCCATCGTCTGCAAGATTTTTTCTAGTAGCCATTCCAGCTCTTATCGCATCTATGATTGCAAGTCCATATTGTATATTTGCCATTTGCCTTGCAGTTTTTTGACCCATTTTCGCAACAGCGCCTAAACCTTTAATAATATTATCTGTATTTTTTAATCGTACATCTTGTAGTTTAAGTTCTAATTTTTCATTTTTTATTTTGTCTTCGTCTCTTTTCTTAATATCATCCATAAGAGCTTTAACTCTCTCCATTCTTTCGATATCAGAGTTGTCTATAAATGGAATCGGTAATTGAAAATCTCCAAAGTCGCCCAACATACTAAAAGTTTCTACTATTTTGTTGTTATTATCTACAGTTTCTTTGTCAAGCGCATTTCTTTGAGCCTTTAAATCATTAACTAAACGATGTTTGTCGATTTCAGTATCTAAACCTTCTATAATTTCTTCTGATTGCTTTATACTTTCTTCTTCTAAAGCAATTTCATTAGTTAAATTATTTATTTTCTCCATATCTGCATGGGAAACTGTTTGTTTTAATTTTAATTGACCGAATAAATTTTCTTCAACTAAATGACCAAAGTCTTTCTCTAATTCAAATTGCTTATCTTTTATTTTATTTTGAGATTCTATTTGAGCATCTAATTCTTGATTTTTTTTCGACTCAAGGTCACTCAGAGATTCTATGTTGCGAGTCTGAACTTCGGCTCTTAACAATTCTAGGTTTAGTTTTTTTCTTTCAATTTCTAAAGTTTCCCCACCAAGCTCGTTAATTCTTCTTATTGAAGTCTCTAGACCTGTTTCTCTCATTCTTGCAAAAAATCCTGTAAATGCTTCTGCTGCTGACTTAATTCTTTTAGCTATATTAATGACTGCTGGAGCCATTAAAGCACCTATAGCCTCTGATGTATCACCTATAGCATTTTTCATTTGCTCTATAGAACCAGTAAGCGTTTCAGCTTGAGCTTTAGCTTGACCACCAAACGCATCTGCGATACTATTTACAAGGGTATTAAGCCTACCTGTAGATCCAACTGCGCCTTCAACTTGAATACCATATCTTGATAATGAATTAGTCGATGAGCCTAATGTTTTGCCTACAAGATCGGCTGCTGAGGCTAAATCCATACCTTTTGCTGATGCCAAATCAAGGGTTGCTTCTGTTGCTTTCTTTAATTGCTCTTCGTCTTTAACAAAAGCAGCAAGTAGTGCTTGAGCTGATATAATTGTTTCATCTCCAAAGGCTGTTACTTTTTGCAATGCAGAGGCTTGTCCAAGTAATCCTTTATTGACTTTACCTAGGGCTTGCTCTAATTTTTTCTCTGCAAGCTCTTGTTCTCCTTGCGCTCTTACAAACGAACCTATAGTTTTATTTAAAGTCGCAAATCCAAAAGCAGCAATAAGTAATTTAGAACGAAGTACAGATAGTGAAAATGATAAATTTCTAGTATTTCTTACCCCAAATATTCCAAGTTGGTTATACTCATCGATTTGCCTGTTGAGCTTTTTTTGCATCCTTTCAGCAGCAGCATTACCTTTTTCTAGTCTTTTTTGTGCAACTGATAATTCTACTATAGCTTTTTTTAGAGCAGCTGCCCCATCAGCTCTAAACTTTATCGTTATTCTAGGATCTGACATTTTCTGTAGCCTTTTCTTTAATCTTATTAATTATTCTTTTGATGATAAAGGATTTTTGCACCCATCTGCCTGGTTGGTCTCCATAAGAGCCAGGATAGGGTTGTATGCCGAAGTTTTCGCAGTATATGTATCGTTGGATATCTTTTTGACAATCTTTGTCGTATATGACGTTATTGCAAGCGAAAAAAGGAAGCTGAGATTGGACTGATTTTGCTACACTAAAGTTTTTGTTATCTCTCAAGTTTACTTCCTTAGTTTCTTCTATAATTAAACGTATTACATCCCAAACATCTTCTTCGCAATTAAATGTGCGAGTTTCATACTTTCCATCTATCATGACAGGCAATCTTGCCTCATAAGGAAAATTATGGAATTTACAGCCCCCACATGGCTCAATCATGACATTGAGTTCTATTTGGAGGCTTTCTCTTCCCCCACTAGAATGTATTCTTGTAAAGCTAAAAAGATATCTGTTCTATCTCCCATAGAAAGAGTTTTTAAAAATTCATCAGAAGTATCACCATCTAATCCAGTTCTGATCCATTTCGTAATAGTAGAATTTGCCATAACAAGTGAATCAATCGTTTTACCATCCTCTTTATAAGTATACTCAGTAGAATCAAGGAGCATATCCTTTTCATCTATTGAAACATCTTTAAAAACAACTTTCTTTCCAGATTTAGTTTTAAATTCCATAATATTCCCTCTTTTTTATTTATTTATTAGCAAGCGACTTCAACTAAAGGATTAGAACCATCACCTACTGCCTTAACAGATATATCAAGCATCATAACATCGCCTTCATTAAAACCAACATTAGTTAAAAATGTTTTTGGCATGCTAATTCCAAAAGCCCCATCATTTAAGCTAGAATCATTATTTAATATCGTTTCCTGTGCTGCTGTGCTTCCATCCTGTGTTTGATTATTAAAGCTTGCAATTAGTGGTTCAGTATTAGCGTCATATTTAGCTGTTACGTCTAAAGTAGCTGAAAATTCACCAGCCCTTGATACAACCTCATACCCATTTGTCGCTATTCCAGAGAACGTAGCAGGATTTTCTAGAGTCAATGAGAATGAACTCATAATTAAATCATCTACTCCATATATTTTCCTATAAGCAACGTCAGCCCAACTGCTCATGAAATAATTTTCACTTGCAGCAAAAGACGTATCAACAGTAGTTGTCTCATCTGACAAGTCTTCTACTATAGAACCTGTTTGTAGCGTAGCTGAGAATTTAACTCTGCCTCCCTCTGTACCTGTATCTCCATTTAAAGTCAATGAAGTTACTACGCAATCCTTAAATGATAAATCTGAATTGCTTAAAGGCGATAAAATTACCACTGAAAGTAGAGTTCCTGCTTGGCTTGAATCGTTAACTCCAACAGATTGAACTCCTGCATTTGAGGCAAAACTATATACTCCACTCGCAGAGCCTTCTGCTTCCCCTGTTATATTTTCTAACAACATATCAAGAGCTGCTGTTGTCGCAGTTCCTGATACAGAAATTTCCTTTACAGATGCTTTCACATCTTGAAAGAAATCTTCTTTTTGTAAAACCCTACTACCAGATCTAACATCCAGAACTTGTGTTGGGTTTAATGATGGTGTTCCTATTGAATCAACATCTAAGGCGTGATAAGGATTCCCACCTCCAGCTTCTATAGTACCAAAAGCATCTTGCTCTGCTATTAACACTTGAAATTGTTTAGGTGAGAACGCTGCTGTATTAATAGCCATTATTTATTCTCCTTCGTGTTTTTGTTTTTATTATTAGTCTTTACAGTTTCGACAAAATCCCAAGCAGGTTTTGGCACTTTATCTACCACTACTTGTTTGCCTGAATTAATTTCTTTTATTAAAGATGAGTCATAACCTGTAAACTTAAAGCACCATAAGCTAGTTATTGGCTTGTCTTTATTTATAATTTTTATTTTCATATAAACTCCTAAGCTGTATTGCTATGATGTTGTCCTCTCCATACTAATTCGACAACATATTCATTTTCATCTTCTAAACTATTTAGAGTGCTTGACTCAATTCTACAATTAAATACATTGGTAGAAGTTTCATCCAATAGCTGCATTGTAATATTGTCATGCACCAAAGCTTCTATCCTTGAGGTGTATCTAAGTACATGGTCGAGAGATGACTTTTTTATGT
>CEUT01002593.1_pt1 | contig 13686 bp, 17 predicted proteins | sample 531401 | NCBI WGS metagenome assembly CEUT01 (sample SAMEA2622821, study PRJEB7988) | marine metagenome | biome: marine biome (ENVO:00000447); feature: surface water layer (ENVO:00002042); material: "saline water (ENVO:00002010), including plankton (ENVO:xxxxxxxx)" | depth 5 m | reverse complement strand
GGTTGGCCGATCGAGGTCGTCCCCCACAGGTAGCCCGTGCCGTCCGGGGTCCACCCCAGTCTCTCCATGGACGCCACGGAGGGGAGGCCCTGAGCGGCGCTCTCTTGTCGCCTGAGCCACCGGACCACCTCGGAGGCCGTGGTGGAGTCCACCGGCGCCCCACGGCGTGAGAGGGCCACGAGGGCGCGCGCGTCTGAGACCGTGTAACGTGAGACGGTCTCTGCGATCCACCGGCCCTCATATCTCCACGCCACGGAGACGGACGCCTCCCCGGTCTCCGCGTCCGTGGCGCGTCCCACGATCGCGATCGGGCGCTCGGAGACCGTGACGTCCTCCCGGTCCTCGGAGGTCACGCGGACGATCTCCGATCCTCGGAGGCGGTAGCCGTCCGGGACCACGAGGCCGTCCGGAGCGTCGTATCCCTCCGCGGCCATCCTCTCCGAGAGGGACACTGAGGGCGCCCCCTCTCCCCCCTGGACGACGCGGATCTGTGGTCCCGTCTCGTGGTAGCTCCTGAGGATCCGGCGCGCGGAGGCGGCCCGGGAGGCGTACCCGGGCACGGAGGCCAGTCTCTCCAGGAGGACCTCAGCCTCCCGGACGCCCACGAGGGCGGCGCCGTCTCCGAGGGGGATCCGGTCTAGCCAGTCCCGCCACGCAGCCACCTTGTCCGGGTGGTGGGTCACGCACTCCACGAGGGCGCGGAGGGCTAGGAGGGCTTGATCCGCGTCCGTGTCCATGGTAGGGGTATCGGGTCGGGTTTGGTCACCTGACATCATGTTCATAATCTCCTGCGCCCTCCCCTCGTCCATTCGGGGGGAGGGCGTTCTGTTACCGATACCACGATCTGCGGCGGCGGTGTCTAGTCTCGGAGACGGTGGCCGATCGGATCCACAGTCTCCAGGCCGTGGCCTCGTACACCCGGGCCACCTCCTCCGCCCCTGTGGCCCTCCAGGCCCGCGCGTCCCGTGCCAACCTGGACGCCTCCGCGCGATCGCGTCTCACGGACGCCTCCCGGGCCTCGTGATAGCTTCGGGCCTCCTGGACGGCCTCCGCGCCGGGGTAGCCCGCGGCCACCGCGTGAGAGGCCACAGCGGCCACCACAGGCGCGTCCGTGTCTCGGAGGTGGCGGCGCCACGCCCTGGACTCCGTGGCCACCTCGTCCGGGTAGTCCGGGAGGGTCCCGTGGACGGTCTCAGTCTTGGGCGGCGGTGGCACGGTGATCCCGTCGTCCGTGATCCACCCGTGGGCCTCCGCCCACGCCACGACGGCGCCCCAGTCTCCCCCGGCCCGCGCGTCCCCGGTGGCCAGGATCGCGGCGGTCCCGATCGCGTCCGCGCCCTCTCCACAGACTTGACACGTCCAGCGGCGATCGGACACGAGGATCGATCCCCGCCTCCGATCGTCACCACACGAGGGGCACGGACCCCACCGTCCCCGGCTCCTCTCCTCCGCTCCCGCGCGGCGGAGGGCCTCCCGCGGGGTGATCGCACGGAGGCGATCCAGGCCGTCCCTCATGTCGTGTGACCGGCCAGGAGGGACGCCTCACTCAGCCGGCGTGCTAGGGCGTGGATGTTGAAAAGGACGCCACAATTCAGGGCCTCCACGTCCTCCAGGTCCACGGTGTCCAGGAGGTCCCGCAAATCTCCGATCGCCTCGATCGCGCACTCCCGGCGGTACTTCGCAAGCCAGGAGATCCTGAGGGTCTCGGTCTCGGTCTCGGTCTCGGTCATGGTCTCGTCTCCTCTGTGAGGCCCCCGTGGGGGCCGGGGTTGGTCAAGTTGCCGGGGTCCACACAGGGCGCCCATAGGTGTCCCGATTCTGGAGGACCTCGGATCGCGTGAGGTCCTCACACAGCCAGGATAGGCGCGCCACGTGGGCGTCCGCAGCGTCCTGGAGGGTATCATAGCGGCGGCCATTCATGAGGACGGGGCCGGCGTAGGTGTTGGTCTCGGTCATGTCGTCTCTCCTCTGCGTGGCCCCCGTGGGGGCCGTGGTTGGTCTCAGGTCCGGTCGGCCTGTACCGTTCCGCGGGTGAGGCCGAGGCCGTGAAGGGCGGCCAGGAGGTCCACAAGCTCAGGCTCATCCTCGGAGGCCGCGGGGGCCTCCGTAGCCTGGAGGGCGCCGGCGGTGAGGCCGAGGGCGCGGAGGGTGGAGAAGGTGTCAGTGATTGCGAGTTCGTTGGTCATGTCGTCTCTCCTTGTGTGGGGGGCTGGTCCGTCCCCCCGGTGAAATGCTCTTATGGTGCTGGTCTCTAACGCGCAAACATAAAACGCAATTAGAGCGAAAATAAATCCAAGGATCCCCACCACCACGGGATCCTCACTCCTCCCCCTCGTCCCCCGGCGGCGGCGGTAGCTCCACCTGAGGCGGCCACGTCCACGTCCACAGGACCCGCGGCCCGGCGGCCCTCCTCGCGTGGACGGCCTCCAGGGCGGCGGGGGTAAAGGTGACCCGGCCCGATCCGAGGTCCTCCGCGCGTATCCAGTCCCGGCTGAGCCACGTGTCCGCCAGGTCCCGGGGGGTGATGTCCCACCCCCTCCCGAGGGTCTCCAGGATGTCCTCCCGGGTGGCCGTCCACCCGTGGCGGCGGGTGAGATCGTTAGCCACTCCGAGGGCCGGATCCCCTCCTCCTGAGGCGTGCATCCCGGCCTGCTTGGAGACGGCGATCAGGACCGAGAGGAGATCCCGGGCGCCCCCGCGGGTGAGGTGATCCGGGTTGTCCAGGGCCACACGGATCGCGTCCCGGTACTCCGGGGGGAACCACCTGAGCGTCCGCCGCCTCTTCTCCAGGGCCTCCCGTTGTCTGGCTGAGGCGTCCCGGAGTAGCCACCGATCCCCCCACCCGCTCATCTCGGAGGGAGGGATCCAACCCACGATCGCCAGTGTGTCCCGGGCGATCGTACACCACGCGGACACGTCGGAGACGCGTCTCACTGTGTCCTCCGCCTTCTCCAGGGCCTCCCGCTCCTTCCTCTCCGCCGGGGTCTCCGTGTCCTCGTCCGGGTCCTCCTCCCCCTCCAGGGCGCGGAGGATCGCGTCCACGTCGTGGCCCTCGTACACAGTCCGGCCATTGGGATCGATCCGCTCCACGTGCGGGAGTTGGTGGCGCGGGTCCAGGACCACACAGCGATCCTTCTCTCCCCACGCGTCCGGCGCGGGTAGCGATCGGATCCCCCGGCCCACCTCCTGGACGAGATCTCTCAGGTTCCGCTTCACGCGGAGGCACAACCACCGGAGACACGGGACATCCACGCCCTCGGTCATGATCCGCGGGTGGACGAGGGCGCGGATCTCCCCGGTGGCCAGTGCGTCCAGGCGGCGCCGTCTCTCCCGCGGGGTGATCTTGCTGTGGTAGCCCAGGGCCGGGACCCCGTGGGCCGTGAGGATCTGGGCGTACCAGGTGGCGTCCGTGATCGAGTCCGCGGAGACCACCCCCGGCCCGGGCGGCGCGTCCCTGAGGATCATGTCCAGGGCGGCGGCGTTGATCCCCTCCCCGTCCGCCCCGGTCCACGGGCGCGGCTCAGGACGGACCAGGACGCCATCCCGGATCGCGTCGATCACGCGGTAGGAGTAGCAGATAGACCACCCCGGGATCGGCTCCCCTTGTCCGGTGTAGGCGGTGGCCGTGAGGGCGATCCGCTTGATCGGGTCTAGCCGCTGGACCTCCCCCCACCGGGCCGGCGTCGTGAGCCGGTGGGCCTCGTCACAGATCAGGAGGGCCACGCGGTACCCGTGGGCGGCCACCTCGTCCGCCACGGCGGGGAGGGACTGGTAACAGGAGAACACGACGCGCCCCCACTGTTTCCGGCGCCCGTACCAGACCCCCACGTCCTCCCCTAGACGGTGGCGCGCGGACTCGGAGAGGGACCTCACGAGGTCCTGACGTGAGGTCATGACGATCACCACGTCCCGGGGTTGCATGGTCTCCCGGTGGTACCACGCAAGCTCAGATATCATCATGGATTTACCGGACCCTGTGCAACTGTCGATCAGTGGCGATCCGGCGTGAGCCAGGGCGGCCCGGACCCCCTCGTCCTGACACCTCCGCGGGGGCCACTGTGACCCGCTCCACAGGTCCGGCGTGGTCGTGGCGGTCACGAGTCACCCCCGCGCCACAGGTCCGGCTGTGCTGTCACGCCGTCGATCCTCCTCCGTGAGACGTCGGCATAATGGGGTGACAACTCACAGCCGGCGTACCTCCGATCCTCGTGGGCGCACGCCATCCCGAGAGACCCGGACCCGGCGAACGGGTCCAGGATCAAGCCACGCGGAGGGACCACCCTCACGAGGGCGCGGAGGACCTCCTGAGGTTTTTCTGTCTGGTGTCGTCTCTTGTATGGGGGCGGCGCTGTGACGAGTCCGGGGTGCGTGTCCCCCTTGCTCGCCATGGGTCCACGGGACCCCCACACCACATATTCACAGGCATTCGTGGGCCGCGCCTGTGAGGGTCTTGCGTTGGGTTTGTGCCATACAAACACCCCGCGCCACGTGAACCCACCCGCCTGGATCGCGTCCGTCATGGTGGGTAACTGTCTCCAGTCCGTGAACAATCCCACAAATGATCCCGGCCTCAGTACCCGGTACGCCTCCGAGAGCCACAGGTGAGACCACGCCACAAACCCCCGCTGATCTCGGTTGTCCCCGTGAAAGTCGGCCAGGTTCTCCCCGGATCCGTACTTTGTGGAGGTGGCGGACGTCCGATCACCTCGGAATTGTCCCCCGGACGAGTAAGGTGGATCCGTGATCAGGGCGTCCGCGGATCCTGTCTCCATGGCTCTCAGCCACGCCACGCAGTCCTCATGCTTGATCATTGTGCCACCCCCGGGAATAGCTCCCCCTGTGCCTCGTGCTCGTCCCGTCCTCCCGTGTCGTCCTGGATGCCCTCGGACGCGCGGCGGATCTCGTGGCGGTGGTTCCATCTGAGGCGGATGTCCTCCAGGTGCTCCGCCTCCGCCCCGTAGCACGTGACCCCCTCCGCCTCCGCGGCGAGGAGGGTCGTCCCGCTCCCGAGGTACGGATCAAGGACCACGCCCCCCGGCGGCGTCACGAGGCGGACTAGGTACCTCATGAGGGCCAGGGGCTTGATCGTCGGATGCTTGGATCCGGCCCTCTCCGCCGGGGACGTCTTGGCGCTGTAGAAGTAGCGGGCGGCGGATCCGTGGTCCCGGACGCCTCCGTGGCCCGTTGACAGATCCGATCGTTTGAGTCCCGTGACCCCTATCCGAGACGTCCCGGATCCATGCTGCTTCATGCCCACGGCTCCCGCCGTCTCCGGCATCCCCGCCACGGCCTCCGGGCTCCCGTCGTGGATGAGGTTGGCGGGCCACCGTCCCGCGCGTCGTGGTTGGTCCTCCACGCGGCGCTCCCGGATCTTGAATGTGGACGATCCACCCAGTCCATTCTCTCCACCCGCGGACGGCCTCCGCGCGTCGTGGCCCGGTCCCGCGGGGACCTCACAGCCTCGGACGTTGATCCCCCCCGTCCCCCACCTCAGGACGTTCCGGGCGATCGAGGACTCCGAGGGCGGGAGGCGACACAGGGCGATCGGTTCTAGCGCCGGCTTGAGCGCCGTCCCCCACCCGTCCCACTGTCGCGCGGCGTCCGTGATCGGGACGTGATCCGGCGTGTGAGAGTTGGGCGCCACGAGGTCCCGTCCTTCGAAGTCGTCCCCGATCGCGTAGGCGTGGTGGGCCTTGCCCCGGTGTCCCATGGCTCCCGCTTGCTTATCCAGGGCGATCGCCACGTTGTGAGATTTCGGGAACCCCGATCCGTACACCCAGGCCAGGGCGTCCCGGACCTCCAGACCGGCCAGGCGGATCGCAAGTGTCCCCACGTCGTAGGTCCTCGTTCCGAAGAAAGCCACAAGGTGACCTCCCGGCTTTAGGACCCGGGCCACCTCCCGCCACAGGACGGGCTGAGGGACGAACGCGTCCCACGCGCGCCCCATGAACCCGGCCCCCTTGACCTCATGATACCCGGTGTCCAGCCAGTCCCGAAGCATAGCCACCGCGTCCGGGTGGCGTCCGAGGCCATACGGCGGATCCGTCACCACGGCGTCCACGGAATTGTCTGGGAGGCCCTGGAGTAATTCCAAGTTGTCCCCGGCGTGGACGAGGTGGCGGCCTAGTGTGTGCTGTGTCATGTTCTCCTCCAGGTGGACGCCCCGTGTCGTCCTTCTTTGTGGTCAATTTTTCTCGCCCGGTGGAGGCGTCTCAGCCAGTCCCGGGCGGATTTGTCTGAGACGCAGCCGCGCGTCTGGATCGTCTTGGTGTCATGCCATCCAGGCCCGAGGCTATCCAGGGCGCGGGCCACGCGGAGACCCACAGATCTCACGTCCCGGCGACCCTGGACATAGGCCTCCAAGCGTCCGATCGTCCTCGTGGACTCCACGACGGCCCGCCACCCGCGCGGCGTGAGACCCACCTCTCCGCCCTCCAGGCGTAGGAGGCCCGCGGCCCTGAGTTTGTTGAGCGCCCTGAGGGAGGCGTCCACGACTCCGAGGGGGATCCGTGTCGCCTCGTGAGACTCGATCACCGCGGCCACGTCCACGAGTAGGGCCGGGGCGATCATGTCCTCACCTCAAATTGGCCCGCGCGGATCTCTCTCCACCGACTAGCCCCCCACCACTGATCCAGGACTCGGACGGCCTCCGCCACAGTCCGATCTTCCATGTGGATCCGGCTCCTCCCGTCCGCTGAGATCCAGCGTCTCACCCTCAGCCCCGGGTGGCGCTTGATCGCCACCGCCACAGACACGGCCCTCACTCCTCACCTCTCGCGCGGAGGAGGCGGATCAGATCTTCCCACTGTTGATCCACCTCCGCCGCCGCACACGGCGCGGCCAGGACCGCCCGGGCTGTGGCTAGCATGATATTCCGGGCCACAGATCGCCCCATAAAGGGGAGATACTTCTCACGTTTCCACCCGGGACGGAGGGGGCGGCCCGCGTCGTGGATCGCCCGGTAGGCATTGACGACGAACGCGCGCGTCCTCTCGTCCGCGTCGTCCGCGTCCACCCGGACGACGGCCAGTCTCCCCACCTCGATCACGGTCTCATGCTCAGCCAGGACGACGGCACAGATCCAGAAGATGTCGTCGATGTCCATACACTCCAGGGCCATCCACTCCGAGAGATCGATCTCCTCATCCTCGTCCGGGTAGTGTCCGAGGTGATCGGAGAGACGATCCAGGCGATCCTCCAGATCCCAGAATCCCCAGTCCCTCAGTTCTCGCGTGGTCACTGTGTGGCCGATCACTCCTCACCTCCCACCCGCGCCCCGCCTTGGAGCCACAGGCGGATCTGTGTCAGGTCCTCCGCGGTCCACTCCGAGGGCGGGCGGCCCCCGGTCACAGCCGCCACCTCGTCCGCCCGGATCCCCCGGGTGGCCAGGTACGCCTCAGCGGCCTCACGGCGGCCACGGAGGGCCGGGCCTTCCGCGTCCACCACGGGAGGCCGTGGCGCCACGGGAGGGGCCACAGACGGCGCCACAGGCGCGGCCTCCGCGGTCCCACGGATCACCCGGGCCAGGTCGATCCGCTGTCGCTGTCCGTCTAGCCAGTCTGCCATGGGTTGGACGGTGGAGGCGCGGAGACTCCAGAAGCGCCGCCGGCCACCGTCCCGCGTCACCTCGTGGAGGTTGGCTCTGATCTGGAGTCCCTGAGCCAGGTAGTCCGGGAGGCCGGCGTCTCGTTGGATCTCGTACCAGGATCGCCCCTGGAGGTCGTACCGCCCTGAGGCGGCGATCATGTAGCCGGCCCACGTGGAGTCCAGGAGGTCCACCACGCCCATGTGGCCTTTAGCCGCGCCCCACCCGCGGGAGCGCAGACGGACACGGAGGCGGGGGAGGTGAGACCACCGCCCCGTCCAGACGAGGCGCGCGATCACTTGTAGGCGTGGTTTGCACCCGCGCGCGTCTGGACACGTGTCCCCAGCACAGGCCCGCGGCGTCCACCGGGCGGCGTGGAAATCCCACGAGGAGGCGCGCCCCCTCTCCACCTGTCGGCACCACTCGATCTTGGAGGGCGTCTCTCTCCCGTCCGGGGCCTTGGGTCTAGCGCGCCCGATCTCGATCGCGTCCGTCACGCGGGCGGACTCCACCTCGTATGTGAGCGATCGGCGCTCCTCGTCCGTGGCTTGTCTATGCCACTCCAGGAGGGCGGGGTGGAGAGGGTGGACCTCTCCGCGGTACGTGCGGCCCCCGCGGGCCTGGAATTCTCGCGTCTCCAGATCAGGGGACACGATCCAGAATTTGTCTTTCCCTTCCGGGGCGCCGTTCTTCCCTTTCCGTCCGAGGGTCACGAGGGCGTCCACAGGCGCCACAGGGCGCGCGTCCAGGTCATAGCGTGAGCGGTTGGTCATGGTCTCACCTCCTGCCGTGAGGGTTAGCACGCGCTAACCCCACCCGTCAAGGGTGACCGCGTGCTAACCTGAGGCCATGACGATCCCGGACCATATCCTGAGGGAGGCCATCCAGGCGGAGAGGGCGCGGCGGATCCTTGCGGCCCGCGCGCGCTCGGACGTCGTGGAGTGGTGTCGGCAAGGACCCCACACTCTCCGCGGCCCCATGGTCCCGCACGGGTGGCAAGCTCAGATCGGGCGGATCCTCCAGGGGTCGATCGGGCGTCTCGTGGACGAGACCCACGGGGGGGCCGTGCGGATCCTCCTGATCGACGCGCCTCAGCAGTCCGGGAAATCGGAGATCGTCAAGCGTGCCGCGGCCATGGCCCTGGCTAGTGGCCTGAGCGTGGGCGTCCTTGCGTATAACGAAGAATTCGCGCGGGAGTGGGGGCGGGATATGCGGCGCCTTATGCGGTCCCCGGCGGCTGTGGCCACGTGGCCCCACCTCCGCCTCCCGGAAGGTAAGGGGCACGAGGCGCGGCGGCGTGAGCAGTCGGACGCGGCCACGCGGTGGACCGTCCCCCACCACGAGGAGACGCGGCCCCCGGTGAGGTTCGCCTCCACGGGACGGCGCGGCGGCCTGGAGGGTCTCCCCCTAGACGTGGTGATCGCGGACGATCTCTACAAGACGATCGGAGACGCACAGAGCCCGGCCAACGTGCGCCAGGTAGAGGACCTCCTCCTCTCCTCTGCCCTCGGACGTGTGGCCGATCGCGGCGGGGAGATCTGGGACATCGGGACGCGGCGCGGGTCCACGGACTCCAAGGGGTTCTGGATCCGTAAACGGGACGAGGTGGAGGCGGCGGGGCTGACTATGGAGATCGTCCGCCACAGCTACCCCCTCCGAGGCTCTGAGCCGTGGCGGTATGGTCCCCGGGGCTACCTCACCCCCGGGTGGACGGAGGCCAAGGAGGCCGCTCAGCGTGTCATCCTCGGACGGTGGGCCGCCCCTCTCCTGGACGGGGAGGACGTGGACACCGTGGGCGGACTCTTCCCTCCTGAGGCGCTGTCTCATACCTACCCGGACCACCCCGATCACGTCCGCGCGTCCGCCTCGGAGATCTGGGTCTCTATGGACTCCGCACAGACGGAGGGCGCGGGAGACTGGACGGCGATCCAGGTGATCGCGATCCGCGGGGAGTGTCACGATCTGATCTACCAGGACCGGGGCCAGTGGGACGAGTTGGGCGTAATCCGCCGCCTCCGCGCCGTCCTGGAGGACTACCGGCCACAGCGCGCCCTCGTGGAGGGGGCCTCGTCCGGGCGCGTGGCGGTCCTTGCTCTCCGGTCCATGTTCCCCCAACTGGAGGAGGTCCCCACGTCCGGGCGCGGATCCAAGCGTGATCAGATCCAGGGGACCCTCAGCCTGTGGATGCTAGGCCGCGTCCGGCTACCCGAGGCGCGCCACGGGGCCGCGGTCTCGTGGTGCTATGGCCACGACGCGGACGGCCTCGATCTCCGCGCGCGCCTCCTCCGCCTCCGTGGCGATCGGCCCGATATGCGCGGAGAGGTGGACGACGAGGCGGACGCGCTGTGTCAGGCTCTCAGGTACCGCCTGGAGTCCGCGCCCGTCTCGGATCACAGTGATTATTGGGGCGCCCTCTCCGGGCTCTCGTGGTAGGGGTTACGGGGTCCTTACCCCTGGAGGATGTCATGAGAACACCCGCCGCCCTCGTGGCGTATATGGCCGATCACAGCCTCACACGGGAGGCGGTGGCGTCTGCGCTTGACGTCACCGGCCCCGCGGTGTCCGCGCGGCGATCGGGCCGGTGTCGAACAACGATCGGAGATGTCCTGCGCCTCCGAGACGTGGCCGGCGGCGCGGCGTGGGATCGGCTGTGCTCAGCGGCGCTCCTCGATGTCCTGGAGGGAGACGCGCCCGGCGTGGACGTCTCAGACCTCGTGGACGTCCTCCGCGTCGTCTAGCACCATCGGATCGGACGCCACAGGGATCGCCCCTTGTCCAGGTGTCCCGAGGATATCAGGTGCTTCTCCAGGTCCCGGAGACGGTCCACGATCTCCAGGATCTCCGCGTCCATGGCAGCAGGGGCGCCGTCTCCCATCCACTCCTGGATCCTCTCGATCCCCCTACACACGTCGTCAAGAATTAGCCCTGTGGTCTCTTGTGCTCTCATGGTCACCTCTGCCTGTGGACTGACCACAAGATCTGATGATACAGAATATCAAACGAGTAGCATCCGTGGGCTGCCTCGCTAGCTTCCATGATCTCTATGATCTCTGGCTGATCGTCGCCGTCCTCCCAGTCCAGCAAATCAGCCTTCATCCTCACGACCCAGGCCATGTTCGAAGAAATATCATCGAAAGAGACCGGAGTCTCGCTGAGGTGACAGTCCCTAACCCGTGCGGCTAACCTGTCTTTAAGTTCACGCCGCACCTTATTGAGGAGATGATTAGCTCTCGAATGCATTTTGGTCGTGGTCATGTCGTCTCTCCTTACCGCGGGGAAGTCCGTCCCGCCGGTGAAAGTATAAGAACACGGCACGGACTAACGCGCAACAATAAAACGACACGAGGCACAAAAAAACCGCCCCGGGAGACCATCCCCCGGGGCGGTGGCGTCGTGTGGACCTAAGGGAAAATCCACAGTCAACCTCGTTTAATCTTTCCCCACCGCTTACTCACGGACTCCGCCGGGAGGGCGGCGGCTGTGAACGTGTCGCGCGCTGGTTTACCCCCGCGGCCTCGTGGCGTGAGGGCGGAGGCGATCCCCTTGATCTGTGTCGCGCCCAACTGGAGAGACGCCACGAGACCCAGGATCGCGTCCCTATACTCCGCCGGGAGGGTGACGCCCGTCTGAGCACTCCAGAATTCCAGGACCGTGGAGGCCGTGGTCTCGTCCGGTCCCGGTCTCACGGTCTCGGAGTAGCCGATCCCGTGGCGCTCTTCGTGCTTGGTAGCCTCCCGGGCTAGGGGGGCCAGGGCTCCACGGAGGCCCTCAGCGGCGGCCCACCGGAGGACCGGATCCGCGTCCTCGTCCGTGGCCAGGGTCCAGGCGTGATCACAGGCGGCGGCGTACTCACAGGAGAGACACGCGCCCCCGGGGGAGGGCTCCCGGGTCTTGGAGAGGGCGGCGGCGGCCTGGAGGATGTCCCGGCGCCAGTCCTCGATCAGGTGGTGATCGTGCTCACGGTACAGGGTCCGCGCGTGGATCCTCCGAGTACGGATCGCCCCGATCTCTATGCGCACGATCTCCGCGTCCGGGTAGGCGTCCCAGGCTAGGACGGCCTGGATCCGGCGCTGCATGGTGTCCAGTTGGGTCTCCGCCGTCCATGCGGTCTTGTAGTCCATGACGCGGATCCCCTCCGCGTCCTCGTCCTCGTCATACCACGGGGCGATCAGATCGATCCGCGTGCGCACGTGTCCGCGTTCATAGTCACACGGGACGCCCTCCGCGTCCATGGCCAGGGGGACCTCAGCCTCCGCCCCGTCCGGGATCGGGTGGACGCGATCCCACGCGCGGGCCATGTCCCACCCGGCCACCACGGAGTCCAGGGCCAGGGGTCCCTCAGCGTCCTCTCCAGTGCGGCCCGTGGAGATCAGGCGGTGATATACCTCGTCCAGGTCCGCGCCCTCCGCCACCGCCTGGAGGTACTCGTGGCACGCGGTCCCAGCGTGGAAGATCCGCCGGTCCCGCGCGGCCCCCCGCTCGTATAGGGTGACCGCGTGAGGACACGCGCGCGCGGCTAGGGTTAGGGTGGTCGGTCTGTGTGGCATGGTCTCACCTCCTCAGGGGAGGTTAGCACGTCCTAACCTACACGGGCAACTCCCAGAAGAGATACTGAGGTCTCACCCGGAGAGACACGGATCCTGAGGACGTGTTGGAGTCCCGGCCCCATGAGATCATGATCTTGAGTGGCCCGCTATAGACCGAATTGTCCTGCTGCTGGATCGTCGCGTCTGTGTTGGTCGTCCGCGCGGCGTCCAGTCCATAGACGTCGATCTGGTTGAGTGTGAGGCTAGACGGGGACGGGCTCACGTATAGCTCAGCGACTGTGGCCGGGGTGCTATAGCTTGACGTCTTGTCCGCCGTCCCCCCGTGGCGCTTGGAGGCGTATAGCTTCATGCTTGGAGAAGCATACCTGAGCCCCGCAATTAGGCACACGGTCCCGGAGCTATTCGGATCCCCGTCCGTGAGCCCGATCCCCACATTGAAAGCGGACGAGGCGGCGGGCTGTGTATCCAGGACGAGACGGAAGATCACCCCGTACCCTCCAGGCCCGAGTGAGGACACGGAGGCCGGGAGGTCCCACACGACGCTGGACATCCTGGACGGGTAGTCGGAATTCGTCCCGTTGTCGTTGGCGCTCAGGAGAATGTAGCCGCCGCCGTCGTCCGCGATCGAGGTCGTCTGCGCTGAGTTGTTGTAGGTGGCGGAGATGTCCGAGACGGCCAGGTCCGTCCAGGCCACCACGGGCGGCGCGCTGGACGCGGCCACGCCGGGCCACAGGCCACGGGATCCGAACAGTGGCCGGGTCACGAGGCCACCCGCCCGAACGTGATCAGGGTGAGAGGTGTCTGGATCGTGATCGTGGGGATCGTGGTGGCCGTGGTGGTGGTGACCAGTGAATTCGCCACCCCCGTTACGTATGGTCTCACGCTGGCCAATTCGGCCACGTAGATCGGCTGAGCGTATCCGAGGCCGTTAGCCAGGGTGACGTCCGCCGCCGTCCCGTCCGCGCCTCGGAGGATCTCCCACGCCCTGGATCTCTCCAAGTCATCATAGGCCGCAGCCAGACGGGTGGTGACGGAGGCTGTGGACCACGCCCCATAGACGCGGAGGCGCGCGTCCTCCGGGTCCGCGTGGATGGTAGCGCGCGCGGTGGAGCCGGAGATCGCCCACACGAGGGCGGAGGCTGTGGGGCTATCCCACGTGAGCCGGACAGTATCGAACGACGTCCCCCCGGCGTCTCCCGTCGTGGTCCTGTCGATCGCGGTGGCCGTGACGAGAGCGCCCACCGTGGCGTCCGCGTTGATCGCGTCTCGGATGGCCACCACGAGGGCGGCCAGGTCCGCGGGAGGCGATCCGGGGACTGTGTAGGTCACAGCGTTACCGGCTACTGTGGCCGTGTAGGTGATACCCGCCGTCCGGTCCTCCGTGGTGATCTCCAGGTCCACGACCATGGAGGGACCCCCGCGCCTCATGTGGAGCCTCACGGTCCCATAGAGGGCCGATCCCACGTCGTACCCGGTACCCTGTGCCACCGGGGCCACCGTGGCGTCTATCACGTCCCGGCTCAGCTCAGGGTTGGTCCCGGTGGACTGGATCGC
>CEUT01008689.1_pt1 | contig 13691 bp, 8 predicted proteins | sample 531401 | NCBI WGS metagenome assembly CEUT01 (sample SAMEA2622821, study PRJEB7988) | marine metagenome | biome: marine biome (ENVO:00000447); feature: surface water layer (ENVO:00002042); material: "saline water (ENVO:00002010), including plankton (ENVO:xxxxxxxx)" | depth 5 m | reverse complement strand
ATTTTTCTCTTAAAGTTAGAATGTAAGCACGTATGGTTTGGTTGCATGATTCTATAATATCCTTGGCTCAATGCGTGGTCAGTAACCAATTTAAAAATTTCTGACCCTGCATTTGGGTCTAACTCATGGGACATTACATAAACAATATCAGTAGGTCTAGAATTGTTAATAGACGGCGACGTAACACTTTGACCATTATAGGTAGCATATGCTTTAGTTACAGAGTCATATGCTAATCCCGCTTCAGAAACTAAATAACATCCTGTAAGGTTAACTTTGCAAATTGGGCTATTGGTTGAACTAGTAATATCATAAGAATATAAATTTCCTCCGATAGTGGATAATGTATCAACGGTCGAAACCATGCCGCTAGTTACGTCTAATCTCAATTTGAAACCTAAAAGTGCGCCTCCATGACTTGCAGTAGCATTAGCAGTTTCATCATGGTCTTTAAATTGTTCAAACCTAAAGGCAGATGAGTCATCTATGGTTGCTAGTGAAATTGTGTTAGCCTCTCCATCAATAGTCCTAGCAGTATTGCTAACATGGCTCGTAACAAGTCCCTTAGTTACATCATTAAATCCAGACTCAAGGGTAAAGGTATCTAATGCTACTCCCATAGCATTTTTATAAACATTTGAATCATCTTCACCATTTGCAAGTTCTCTAATTGTTTCAGAAAATCTCTGAGAATCTCTAGTTACATTAATTGCTCTAGAACCAGACGCAGTAGCATTTACAGCAGAAGGTGTAGTATCTTCATCTTCTAAACTAAATGCGGTGCTAGAAACAGTATCAACAACTGTTCCATGAGGAATTGCTGAAACTTGAACATATTCACCCGCGCTCACAACTTTAATGTCGCGTGTGCTTACAGAAGTTACATTTGGGTCGCCACTTGTGGTTGTTCCTGTAATTTCAACAAATGAAGCATTTTTTCCTAAATCAACAGGAAGAATAATAGAAGGTCTTCTTGCTTCATTACCTACTTCATTTGCTTTTTGAAGAAGCATATTTCTAAACGTTTCACTATGCCGAGTATGGAATGCAGAACCACTTTCCCCATAATCGTTAGCATCAACAATAGCACCTTTATTCATGTGAATTAGATTTCCATGTAAAGAGGTATCTTCAGTAGCATTTCCTGAAAGAATAGATTTATCAGGAAGAGTAATTCTAAAAAGTTGACTAGTATAAAAACCATGAGTGTTAGTAGTTTTTGCAGGTTCATTTACTAAAGTAATTTCTGTTGAAGATGTTGATGCCACTTCACCAATAATTTCGCCATTACTATCACATACATAATCTCCGGCAAAAAAGTGCGTGGATGGGTTACTAGCAGTAGTGATGATTTTTCCAGAATAAGAACTAGCAACAACTGTAGTTTGAACCATTTTTCCTGTTGGGATAGTTAATCTTGGTAGGCTTCTATCTAATGATGGTGGGTTTTCAGGATCAAATTGATTAAAATGCCAATCATAAATACATTCAGTTAATCTCATTAATCCAAACTGTTTCAAAGAAGAAGGAGTTTTGTTGCTAGAAGTAATAGCAACAGTAAAGTAATCAGAATCAGTATTTGAGATGGCTTGGCTCTCGCCAGAAAGATTAGACTTTCCAATGCTTTGATTTAATAGTTTGGGTTCTTTAATCAAAGTAAGGGAGTATTTTTCAATGCTTTTAGCATTCGTTGAATTAAATAGGCTATCTTCTCTTTGTCCCCAATATGCTTCTGCATCACAATTTACGAACAAAAACATTCTAGCAATCTTAGAATCAATTTGCTCTAAAATATCTGCAATTCTATTAGGAGAAGTTTCCTCTGTTTGCAGATTTGTTCTTGTGCCTGTTGTGGAATAATGCCTAATTTGATAAATAGGAGTGGATTCTCCGGTAAAGCCAAATTCTCTATCGTTAAATTTAGAACCTCTTGGGGGTTGGTAGCCCAAAGATTCAATTAGTAATTGATTCTCTTTTGACGCTCCTGTTCTATCTACTCCATATAAACTATTAGCAGCAGTTAATGATTGAATAAAACCTATTGTGGGTTTGTGTGCATCAGCGTAATAATTTACATTACTTAACTTTTCTTGATAAAAATGTAAATCATTGCTATCAGCAAGGTCAGTTCTCTTTGAATCAATTTCATCTACTTGTCCCTTTTCAAGATTATAAATACGATATACAGGAGAACCAAACTTTTGGGAGTATGTTGGATATGATAGTGCAGGCGAAGCGTAGTCAAATACGCTATTAAACAATGCAGGTCTTGATAGGCTGCCTGCATTAGAACCAATTCTTATAGGATGAAGAAGACCAATTGACTTTCCACCGTGCAAATGTTCACCATTAAGAATAGATAGTGAAAAGTTTAAATGTTTAGAATCTAGTGAAGTGTGAGCATCAAATCTTTTAAGTTCACCACTTGTTACTGTTTGCGGTCTATCAAAGAACATTTTTGTTTCATATGCGGAACCATTATGTAACGTTTGAACTCCGACGTAAAGTCCAACAAATTCACCATCAACATAATAAGGTTCATATTTTTTAAGAGTGGCTTTAGAAGGCGCACCAGAAACAATCAATGCTCGGCCATCTTTTCCGGTAACGGTAGCGATTGCTGAAGTATAAGATGGACTAATTGCATTTGCTTTATTGTTTGTTACTCTTGCTAAGGTGATTGGAATATAAGGCGCAAGTTCAATAGATGCTCCTTCATTTTCTTCCTTAATTCCTAAAACTGTAAAGTCACTTAAAGTATTAACTGTTTCAAAAGAAGGGTCAAATTCTGTTTCTGAAAGTGTTCCCGAAGCAGTAGCAGAATTAGACATAATGAATTGCGTTGAACTAATAATAGACTGAACAAATGTGTTTGATGGAATAATTGTGCTTCCGTAAGCAAACAACTTAAACCCATTTCTAATATTAGATGTGGAAGAAGTGGTAACTAACGAACTACCGTTCACAAAGGTGCAACTAAGAATAAATTTTTCTGAATTTTCAAGAAATAGTTCGAACTTTTTATCGTCACGAATATTTGTTGGAGAGAAAATAGGTCTTCCTTTTTCAGTTTCTGTGTTAGTGATTTCTGAAAGATTTAAAACTTCTTCTCCATCTAAACTAAGGCCGCTACCTGAATTAAAAATTAACCCTTTTTGAGCAGAGCCTTCAAGAGCAGTAGTGCTATCTGTGCTTAAGTAGTTTGAAGCAAGTGCTTTATTCAAAATATAGGCTTGAGTCCTTTCTCTGTAAATATTAGTAAAACTTCCTGTCGCTCTAGCAGTATCAGTTAAGTAAATATTTGAAGAGTCACTTCTTTCTGCTCTTCCAATAAAAACATAAACTCCATTTGAATACACTCCGTAAATTTTATCCCCATTAAAAACTGTTGGGGTTGCAGAAACAGAAGTAATTCTATCAGGATTTGAAGATGCTGAAACTGTCGCCGTCACAGCACTAGCATTTACACCAACAAGTTTAGGAAAGAAAGAGTTAGTTGAGTAAATCATATCTTCAGAGAATAAGTTTTTCTTATTCACAATAGGATTGATTAATTTATAGAAGTCACTACGACCATTAATTTCCATAATATTTAAGCCTTGACTTTTGCTAGTTTTTAACTCTTCAATCTGTCCTGTAAATCTTTCAACAAAAATTTCATAGAACCCTTCCAAATATCCAATTTGGTCGCCACCATATCCTACACCATCAAAAGATAGCGTTAGTGTTTTGTTTTTCTGACTAGCATTAGAAACTGCACAATATACATAAGATAAATTTTTAGTAGTAAATTTGACATATAAGTCTTGATACCGATTTCCTATAATTGGATAGTCAGTATGTAATTTATTTGTTTGGGCGCAATATGCTCGACGATAAATTATTTCACCTTCAAGTCCTGTAAGGTCTGCTGTGGTAGTGAATTCAAAATCTGTTTGAAGACGACTTACTTCTTCAAAAATTACTTGTGATGCGCCGGGGCCAGAATAAATTAAAACTCTATTTCCAATCAAAACCTCTTCGCCTTGATTTAAAAAGTCTGAATCATCTCTGCCGATTGAATTATCAAGATAATATCTAATAAAATTTGAAAGAGCATTATAAGCACCTAAGCGTGTTCCTGTATCAACCCAACCATTGATATCTTCTCGATAAACACTTTGCCTAATTCTTAGTGGTTGATTTTCTGAAATTTTCTTATCTAAAATTCTAAAGTTATCAATAGCGGCTGATTCTGTTAAACCTGCTTTATCTCCCAAAGCATCGGTAATTTTAGCCGCATAAAGATTAGGAATGTTGTTGCAGTAGTCTGGGGATAAAGAGTAGTGAAGGTATCTCTTTGGCCCATCATAAGTTAATGTTCCTGTTGATTCATCATCCACTTCTCTTCGAGCATTATAGAAAATAGCATTATAGTCAGTATAACTTAGCGTTGGTTGAGAAACACCAGAATTATATTCCTGTGGAGTATTAACACTTGGCGCGTCCTTATCTCGAAGAACGTCAGTAAGTGTAACTCTAAGAGAGTGTGGGCCATAGTCAATAATTTTTTTCTGATAATCTGTAGTGGTAACAAATACAGACAATTGTGCATCCACTTCAATATTTGTTCCGCTAGCCGCAGACTCCATTCTTAAAAGATATTTAGTATTGTGGTCTAACTGCCCTTTCTTATCTAACTTATCATCAAAGAAATAGAAAAGAGGTCTTGATACAGATAATGAGTCTTGAACTTCAATGGTGGTAGCACCAACAGTCCTTTGTGCTTTGATACCTGCTGATAAAGCCACTACATTGTTTGTTGTGGATGGACCCTTAAATAGCATGTATTTCGTTCCCTTTTGAATTTCCTTGCCTAATTTTGGTTCAAATTCAAAAGATACAGCGTGTGCGCTACCTTCACTTGTTTCTAAATTAACCTCTGTAATCTTAGCGAAGTGGTGTAGGTTCCCATCATCTGAATGTAATAAAACAAAGTTATGATGACTAGTAGAAATACCTGCTAAGTCAATACCGACTGATTGATTGTGAATATCAAAGGATTGAATTCTAAATCCCGGAGTAGTTTCTAAGTTCTCATATTCAACAAAAATATCTGTAGCCGCTGTCACAATTTTATCAAATGTAACTTCCTTTGAAGTATCGTGGTCTGTATGAATAACAGAAAATAAACGATGGCTCGTAGTAAAGGTGCTTCCTGCTCTAATCACAGGGTTAGTCGGAACATCAAAATTAAAATTGGTGCTAACATCTGTTGATGAAATGTTTTGCACCTTTACATTTGGAGCCGTCACAAGTCCACCTCCTCAAATCTTAGATATAGCAGGGTATTATTAAAGTTCGGTAGGAGGTTTGAAAGACTAGGAAATTCTGTTCTTTTGGTATTCATTATTGAAATTTCATGAAACTCTCCCATAAATTGTTCATTAGTGCTAGCCGCATTATTACCCGTTCCACCTGTTCCATTCGCTCCTAAGAAATAATCTTCTTTATCGAATACGAAGTTTGAAGATGAAGAATGCTTATTATAAGAAACAGGCCGCCCATTTAAAAAGAGAGTTACGTCATTTTCTGTTTGACCATATGAAACGGCAACGTGAAAAAAACCATTAACGTAGGTAGGTTCGACAGAACTGCGAACATATAACTTGGTTCCGAGCGATATGTCTTCAGAATATGCCGCGCTTAGAGTGATTTGAGAGGCGAGTTTTGAAGCGATGCTCCCAATCTTCTCGAAGCCCGAAGCCGTCCAAATGAACACCTCCTGACCACCCGCAGCAAAGAAGCCCGTCGTTGGAGTGCAATTGATGGCGGTCCCTCCACCTGAAAAATTGCTGCTTACTGTTGAAGTTTCATCATAATGGAATTTTCCATTTCTTAATGTTCCTCTATTGTCTGCACTTCCACCATAATCTAATTGTGGTCCAAAATCAGGAAGAATAACTGTATCGCTAGTATATGTTTCAGTTACCCCACCAATGGTAATCTGCACTTCAATTTTAAAAGAAGCAGGGTTGTTTTGATTATTAGAAGTAGCATTAGTAATATAAATCTTTAAAGAAGTGCTATGAAATAAGCACATTTTATGATCTAGTCTATCACTATTGTTTAGATAAAGATGGCTCTGAAAGTTTGTTAAAGTTCCCGTAGTATCAACACCGGGCATAATTTTAACATTTGTCGAAGATTTTTGGGTAGCACCAGAGGACCATTTAGAATATCCATTAATATCATAAGGCGTAATTACTGCTTCAAAGGTAAAATCTCCTTCGTGGTCCCAAACACCATAGTTAAGATTTGGAACGTTGTCCGAATAATCAATCTTAATATAGCCATTACACATCACAGGAAACACTAAAGCGCGTTGCTTTCCTGCGAGAAGTTCATACATAGTTTCACCTCAAGGTGCAATAAATGCTACTTCAAACTCTAACTGAAAAGAGATTTCAACTGTTTCTGCTTCTAATGGTGTTGAGAAACTTCTAATAAATCCACCCAAACCCGTTGAATTTTCACTAGTCGGGAAAGAATTTGGAAATGGAACACCAATGTTGTCATTTTCATCTTTATTTCCTCTTGCCCTAAATGTCCAAGGAATGTTTGCAGACACGGTTCCATTTTGAGTAACTGAAGCATCAGCGGCTTTTCCTCTATCAACATAATTTTCATTAACAAAAGAAGGGATAAGAATAACCAATTCATTAATGTTTTGATTTTTAGCAATTGCAGAAGAGTCAACAGAAGAGTGAATTAACTGAGCAATTTCTTGGGCCGTCATCTTCACAGAAATTAAATTACCGTTATGGTCATGTCTTTGAATATCTCCAGAAACAATAAATCCTTGAACGCTAATGTTCTTTTTAGCCATACCTAAATCCAATGCCGCAGTAGTTGATTCACCCGTAACTAATCCAGAAAGAGGAATTTCAACCGAAGGCACTTGTCTTTGGGTGCTAATAGAAACAGAAGTTGCTCTTAGAGGAATCGTATTGGCTTGACTAATAGTCCCACTAGAATTATTTGAGAAATTTCCTGTCTTTAGATAAACGTAATAATCAGGCATTTAAATCACCCCAATGTGGTCGAAGTCGTTGAACGTTGAATGTCCCTAGAGATAATACGCGAAATTTCATTCGCCATTCTTCTCATTTCTTCTCTTGAAGAGTCTCTTGCATTTACTGTAATGTTAAAGTTATTTACAGTTTGGTTGCTATTTGCTAAAGTTCTTTTAGTTTGTGCAGCAGTTTGGATTCTTGAACCTTGTGGAAGTGCTACTAATTCTGGACCTTGTTCACCGACTAATTGAAGAGGCGTGTTATTCACAATTCCACCTTTAGCGAAACTTTCAACAAAGTCGCTAAATTTAGCCTTTCTTGCTGCTCTTCTATCTGCTCTTTTTTGCCTTGCCTCTTCTTTTTCTTCATCTGTTCTTTTACCTCGAATTGCTTGAACAATGGCTAATGCAAGAGAAGTAACAAGTAACGGAATCCATGCACCCGAAACTAAGAAAACAATACCTGCTGCAATAAGGCCTAAAGTAGCCAAGAATCTAAGCATTTCACCGAAACTTTCCTGTGCTTTTTGGAACCCTTGCATGAGGAAGTCTAACACCTTTTTAGCACCAATTCCAATAAGAGTAACAAGAACAGCCAATTGTGCAATAACTAAAGCACCTAAAGCAAACACTAAAGCGGTAAGAATTGCAGAAATGATTTTCCAAAGACCTAAAAGTAAATCTTTTAAAGTCCCTCCGGGCCTAAATGCATCTCTGATTAATTTAAATCCGTCCTTTATTCTTTCAAACATTGCCACAAATACCGGCTTAACAACTCTAAATAAATCTGAAAGGAAAGTTTTAAGTTTAGCAAATTCTTCTGTTGCTTTAAATTTTTCAAAGAACTTTTTAAGAACAAGGACCGCAACGAGAATCAAAGAGATAGCAACAAAGAATTTAAGGAATCCTACGAAGACCATTTTTATTATACCGCTAACTCCTTTGACGATTCCTAACAAACCTTTTTGCAATTGTCGTGCTTTCCTACTAATAGAAAAATCTGCAAACTTTTTGAATGACTTCGCAAAGGTCTTAAACTCTCTAAAAATTTGCGGTGTCGCTTTTTCCTTTTCTTCTTGAAGTTCTGAAAACGTTTTTTCTCCTTCTGCTCTCCTTGTCTGCGCTTCTGTTATTTCAGCACTTAATCTAGAAAGGGTGGCGGGGTCATTAACTCCGCTATTGATAAGTCTAAACATTTCGTCTTGAGCATTGGCGATTTCACTTTCTGCAATGTTAATCAAGTTTCTTTGCTCTCTCATTTGGTCCTCAATATTAGCAATAATAACGTCTGGTCTTAAATCATTTGCTTCTTGTTTTAGACTGTCCCTGATTTGTATTTCTGCTTTAATTTGTTCTAATAATGCTTTTGAGGCTTCAGTATCTCCGACAGCCCTAGCCTTTGCTCTTCTCTCTCTTAACTGTTTTAGTTTTTCTCTTGATTCTTCGACTTCTTTCCTTTTTTCATCCAGAGCCAAAGGCCGTTTTCGGAAAGAATCAGCAAGTCTATTTGAGGCCTTAGTTAAATCATCAAAGATTTTTTGTGTTGGGCTTGCTAACATAGCCTCCTTTTTGCTACCTAACTGACCTTGTGTCTTTTCTAATTCTCTATATTCATCACTATCTTCTTTGCCTTCATCAGCCAAAGCCTTCATTTTTTCGCCAATGGCTTCCATTCTTTTCTCTAATTTATCAAGAGCAGGCATCTTTTTAGGGAACATATCTCTAACACTAAAAATCTTTTTTAGTGATTTTAGTGAAGTAAAACCCATTAGTGTTCTAAACAACTTCAAGTAAGCGTTGTTTGTTTCCTCACCATCAAGCGTTAGATTTCTCATCAAACCTCCTGTAAATTGCAGAGTGGACGCAAATTTGTTCACAAGTCTGAAAGTTCCGGGCGGTAGGAAACCATACATAACCTTTCTAATTTTAGCCGCTTCCATACCAAAAATTTGAACTTCTTCTCTAGAAGAAGTTAGGAACTCAGCAAAATATTCGAAGGTGTTACCACCCATTTTTCTATAGGTAGCAAGACTTTTAAAACCAATTGAGAAACCTTTATTCTGTTCGTGAGCAAAGGTTTTAATTGACTTAGATAGAATCCTTGTTCTTACGTTAAACTCACTTCCTTGTTCATCAATTCTTTTAAGAGACTCTTGAAGTTTCTTAGTAGATTCTGTTGCCTTATCAGTTTCTTCAGCGAATTTACTGGTTTGTTTAGAACTTTCTTGATTTACTTTATTTAGCCTTTCTAACTGCTTCAACATTTTGTTTTGGATTCTAATTTGACTCTGCTGATAAAGATAAAGACGGTTTGTCTTTTTAGCGAATTCATCTAACGTCACTAAGTTACCCATCAAAGAACCGAGGCTACCCGCTAAAGCATCAACTTCAGTTCTTAGTTGTGCAACGTCAGGCATCTTATCATCTCTTTTTGGTTGCCTTTTCTATCTTTTCGGCTTTAATTTCTTCAAAGATTCCATGAACTGTAAGTAAATCTAGAACTAGACTTTTAGGCATTTTATAAATTTCTAAAGGACTAATTGCTAATGCTTTCGCTAAGGTATAAACGATAATCAAAGAGGCCGTCTTAGGGTCTGCGGACCCGCTTTTGATAGCCCCCTTCAGTCGTCTTTTTTTGAGTCGCCCTCACCTAAATCCATTGGGTTAGGTAAGACCTCTTTCAATTGGTTTCCAATGTAAGGATTTAACTTCAGCATATCCAAAGCGGAAAGAGATGGTTCAGTTTTAACAATAAAGTTCTCGACCATGTATTTGTTCATAGCATTCAAATCAATGTCCACATTTTGTGTTCTTGCATCAATTTTCATAAGACTATTCATAGCCTTATCAACCTCAAGCCATGTGGGTTCTTTAACCCAGACTTTTAGGTATTCTTCGCGGTCGGGTGCTACCTTAATATGATGTAGCGTAGGTTCACTTAAAGCAAATAAAATGCTCTTATCTGTAACTGTTGTTTTTTCCATTTCTTTCCACCTTCATAACCAACAAACAAACAAACGTATGTTGGTGGAATATCACTTTTCTAATGCTTTAGATTTCTTGGGAGCCTCTACTTTTTTAGGAGTTTTCTCCTTTTTAACTTGCTTCTTAGATTTCTCTTGGGATTCCTTCACGGACCTAAGATTCTTCTCATATCTCGAAACCACGTAATCACCCCTGAAGAACCCAATGGGTTTTGACCACGCATCCTTCTGTTGCTAAGGTTCTTGGGAGAACGGTTGCTTCAACGACAATTGGACCTTTATCATCAGGAATTGGGAAGTTATTGGCAGAAATAAAGTAGTCTTCAAACTTAAGGGTAATGCTTTCACCATTTGCTTTAGTGAAAATTAATTCAATAGTCTGGGTTGTGTTTTCTGAATCATTAAGAAGTGCAGTATAAAGTGCATCATCGCTAACGTGTCCCGTGAAAGAAATTTCATAGGTTCTTTGTGCAGGAATAGCCTCCTGAACATCTTTGTTACCTACACCTAGGAATCTTCTATCCTGAAGATTGTTATTCATAGTTAAGGTTAGGCTATTAATCTTTAAGAAAGACTCTCCCAATACCTTAAAAGTTCCGTCGGAAAAGAAGAAGGGTTCTCTCGTTTGGTCTGAGTTAGTCGAAGATTCATAGTTAAAGAAAGATGTTTCATCAGAAACCCCTCTTCGTGCATCGTAACTTTCATCTTGTGCTAAGTCGTGAACATTTCTAGTGTTCAAATCAAGAGTCATCTTAACCTCTTCATTTTCGTTTGCCGTCATTGTTAAGGTATTGACCCTGCAACCTCTAGCAATCTTCACAAAGTTTAGGTCTTCTGCTTCTGAAGCGGTATTGGTTCTATATTGATTAGAGCCCGTTAATTTTGAAAGATTTTGTTCAAGCGCGAAAGAAGGCAAAAGGTCTCCATCTTGCTCGGCAAAAGTGTATGTAATAGCATCGGTGATTGAGGTTGTTCCCGTTGGTCTTTCTAACAAATCAATGTTACCAATAGTGGAAATTTCGTGAGGAGAAATAGGTGGACAGAATTTATCACCAACAGTTCTTCTAAAAATAGCACCTGTTTCACTAAATCCAGCAATAGTCTTACCTGCACCTACGGCCACATCAGAACCGCTTTCATCAGTTCCTTCAATGAAAACTTTACCGTTATCTGCACCGGCAGGAACAGTATATCGGTGAGAATCAGTTGAAAGAGCAGTAGCGGGTGCTAATGTCGAACAAACCATTTTTGTGCATTTTCCTAAGAAATAATATAAGAAAGCACCATGATTTGCGACAAGTCCAAGATTTCCACCACTAAAAGAAGTGATTCCCTTATATTGGTAGGTGTAATTTCTAGAACCACCAAGAGAAAGATTCACTTGCTTCATTTCAACTTCTGTTGTTGGAAATGTAGCACTTTCAAGAATGCCTAGCCATTCATCAGAGAGAAGTCTTTTTGTTGAACTGTCTTTTGGAGCAGGAACAGGCGCACCATATGACTTAATCACAAAGTAGGAACTTGCAGCAATAGAATCCAAAGTGGGGGTAAATTCAATATCTTCTTCGGTGTTAGATAGAATTCTATGCGTTGATTGCAAAACGTTGGAAGAGTTATAAAACTCTAACAAACAGCCCTTATATAGATTAGTCACAAGTGAAAAGTGACCAAATGAATTGTCTGTTCTTACTTTGTTTGTGGAAGAACCAAACCCTGTTCCGCTTCCATTGAACGCGGAATTGTCGTTCTTTCTTCCACCGATGTAAATATCATTTTCTGGAACAAATGTAATACTTGCTCCGCTTCCTAAAAAGATGTCTGTGTTAGCCATTATTTAATTCCCCCTCGTAAAACAAACTTACGGGACTGTGAGGGCAAATCTCTTTGCTTCAATGCTTACTTTATAGCCGAATAATCTTTTAGCACGGTCGTTTGACTCATTTCTAGAACCGACGAAAATCTGATTAAACTTTGAACCATCAGATGCGGTATAGCCACGCCTCGCGCTCTCAAGTGCATGACGGGCGACCAAGTATAAAGCCCTAAGCCTATCGCGGCCAAAAGATGCATCCCCACCTGCTCTTTCATCGTGAACTGTGCGAATGTGCATAGTGAAACCATATGTCTCATTTCTAATATCGTGATGAATTGTTGGGTATTCGATGTTTTGACTGTCTTCAAAGAAGATGATTACGTCTTTAGAAGATAGGTCATATCTAACACCTTTGTTCTTCTCAAGAGAACGAACATCAATTAGGTTTGGTTTTCCGGTATGGGAGGAACTAATATAGCCTCCTGATTCTAAAGCGGACGCTGATGTTGACCATTTTGTGTCTAAGATGTCTATGAGAAGGCTGACTTCATCCATGCCTCAACCCCCTTATACACTTCATTTTCAAGATACTTGGTAAATTCCTCTTCCGCGTATCTAAGTTTTTCTTCATCCGACATTCGGATATCAACACCAAGAAGAGAAGAAACTTCAGCCATCGCTTTCTGTCTTTCCTCTTGGACTCTTAGGAACCTTTTGAAGTGAGAAATATCTACTTCAATCGCCATCTTCATCACCTTCGCAATCTTTCCAATCTTCTAAGATTTGTTTGGCCTCTTCTTTTATTTCGGGAAACATTCTATTTTTACTCAAACTTACTTCAAGAAATCGTCGTAACTTTTTGCAATCATATTTTCCAACGTGTTCTGCGGCATCTTTTCCTGATTTTTTCTCACCTTTCGATGTGATAACCTTACCTACGTTTTCAACAAGTTCTAAGATTCTAGCCCTAGCATTCTCACAACAGAAGTCTCGACCATAATCCATTTCCACTTGTGCTTCATTTGTCTTGGGTAAGTTTCCAAAAACAGAGGCTAATTCACCACTATAATCTTTTTTGAGAACAACCCACCAAGACATAAAAGCACCTCAGTCAAGGAAATAAACAATATCACTTTTACCTGATAATATTTCAAATGCTTCTTTGCGAAGAATATCATACTTTTCTTTGATGCTAATGTTTCCACCTGTCTCAGCAATAAGAATTGTTTGGTCATCGTGGCGTAAGATTTCAGCACAGACCAACTTAGTCGCCGCTTCGTGAATAGCCGCAGGAACCCTACTGCTGCCTGCAATATACGTAACAACCACAGAGTTTTGAACATGGTATGGGTATTCTCTCAAGAAGAAAATGCGACCTTCGCTACCGATTGTCCAATAATCACCAAGACGACGCATATCGTTTTTATCTGTAAATGGAACCATACCGCAAACGGTAGGAATGCCGTTAGTGGAAGTAAATGTGGTTGTTGCTGAACTAGCACCTGTAGCGGTTGCACTCATAACAACAGTAGTGGAATCAGTAATAGAAGAAATGGTAGTGTTAGCAGGAATATGGCTATGTCCGCTAAGAGTCATGCCTACCTTTAACTTGCTGCTATCTGCAACAGTTAAGTTAGTCGAGGCATTTACGGTAGTGGCCGACTGTTGAATGCTCGCTTTCAGCACACAATCGGAGCCGTCGTCGCTCGGAAGCAGGGACGAGATGAGGATATTCGCTGAATTTTCGGAGTCCTTCTGAGCATAAAAGTAGTCAGACACGGCGAGATTCCCAACAGCGAGGCTTTTTGCGGCCGTTCCCTTCGTAAATTGTGAAGTTGAA
>CEUT01067761.1_pt1 | contig 13693 bp, 9 predicted proteins | sample 531401 | NCBI WGS metagenome assembly CEUT01 (sample SAMEA2622821, study PRJEB7988) | marine metagenome | biome: marine biome (ENVO:00000447); feature: surface water layer (ENVO:00002042); material: "saline water (ENVO:00002010), including plankton (ENVO:xxxxxxxx)" | depth 5 m | reverse complement strand
GATTGCATAAGAAATTTTGCGAAATGCATTTTTAGGCTTTTGCTTCAGCATGTCAACAATTTTCTTGTGTAATCCTCCCTCGGTTTCTAATCTTTCTGTATTGATAGCTAAATAATAGCACAGTTCTCTCGGAGTGTCAAGGTTAAAAAACCATTTTTCCTCAAGATTTTTCATATTAAGCCCAGCAATCGCTCGAATACGATTAATTTCTGCTGGCTTTGATACTTGGCCAATCTCTGGCTCTGAATGAATAAAGTAATTTAAATGATGAATAGCTGAAAAAATAAAATTATTCAATGATGCGTAATAGGTTTTAATATTCAAGTCGCCCAATGATTCCTCAATATGTAAATTTGAAATAACCGTAATTGAATTTAAAAGTCCAGATCTGGCATACTCCTGTAGGACTCCAAACGTTGTATTTTCAACAAGAACTGGATATCCAGTTAATAACTCTGTGTCTGGTTGAATGTAAATTAAGTCAATCTTTTTATCTTTGATTTGTTCTAAAATACCAAGAGTGTAATTGGAACTAAAGGAACCCCCCATAACAAAAAATTGAATGTAATCACTTGAGTCCTTAAAAAATTTTTCAACATTTGGAATATTTTGCTCATATTCTTCAGGTACATCATAGTTCTTTAATTTAAATTCATATTTGTTGTTTTTTGAAACACTGGAGTTTAGCTTATACACTTTATATTGTTTAATATCAGCGAACAATTCAGCTATCGCAGAAGCTGCATTTCCGAGACCCACTATTGAAATCATAACTTTAACTCTTTGAGGTTATAAGCATCTTTGCCAGCACTAACTGATGCCATGAAGCCGTCTTCAAATATTTCCTTTATATCACCAATCATCTCTCGATCATCATCGCAATAATCCAAAACAATTTCATCATGAATTATGTGAGACACATAACTTTTGTGACCTTCGAGCGCTTGGTCAATTTTTACCGCTTTATCCAAAACTCGATCAGCAGTAGCACTTTGTATAAGATAGTTAAATGCCTTTCTTTGCTCGACTTCAATTTGTCGTCCGTACGGCGTTTTAATAAAGGTGCCGTCGTACCATTTTTGTAACAAAGTTTCACGATCATAAAAATCAGTCTTAATATCATTTGAATCGGGATCGTAAAGCCACGCAAAAAATCTAACCTTGCATTCATCACGTGTTACATCTTGTTCAAACAAATGTTTTGCATTCCACTCATGTATATCTTCCTTTGGCTGCGCAACGCCTTGCAATTCGAGTAGTGTGCGTACCTCCGCACCATTGTAATCTAATGCAACGAACAGATCGTTATTGGGCTTTATAATCTGTCTGATTTCTTTTTTAACAGTTAACATAGGAAAAGAATTTTGTTTTGTTGTAAGACGGCCTGTCACTGTACCAAACAAATCATAGTCAATAAAATTTTGGTTTGCTATCTTTTTAATCTTAGTTCGCATGGGCGTTGAAGTTAATAAATGCTTGCAGTCGCTAATCTCAATATTTAAATTCTGATAACGTATTTTATGAAGAAGTTTTTGAACGGCGTCTAAATGATCGTAGTTTTTAGGTTTTGCAAAGTTATCAAAAACGTGTTCAGTAACTTTATTTTTAATTTCACAAAATTGTAGTAAAAAATCATGCGGGATCAAATCATAAATGCAATGATCACGCAAATTTATTTTAGCAATCTCAAAAGATTTTACATATGCGCGGGCCTTTTTTTGAGCGTTCTGTAATTCCTCTACCAATTCCGCAGGGCAACACTCAACAAGCTCTTGACCGCCCGCATAAAGCCAACCATACTCAACTGTTTCATCACATATAGAACCACTATATTTCCAAGTCTTGGTAAGTCCTGTTGGTATGTTTTTGAAGTCAAGTTTTCCGTTAGCGTATATGCCGATGCATTCATTTTTATCGTCAATAGCCTGAAAAATCATTCCCACCCTCTTCCACTGTAATGTTGGATATCTTGCCTTTTTGAAAATCTTCAAGGCGGCGTTTTCTTTTACCTTCTCTAATATATCCTAAAGAGCCTTCAATGTCAAATGTTTTATTTATTTGTGACTCTAAAAATTCAAAAAGGTGATTTAAATTAGGGTTTGCGTTAAAATGATCAAGCTGATCTTTTACAACTCTATTGCACATTTCGCCGCTTAAATCAGGCATCTCTTCGTAAAGACGTATTTTGGTATATATCTCAACAAAATCATTATCGCTAAACTGTTCTTTAAATTGTTGGAAAGTGTATCGCTCTGGCACAGTAGCACTTTGCACAATAGCACCAGTATCATCGCACACCACTAAATCGATGTACTCTTGTCTAATCAAATTGTATAAATCAAACATTGTTTTTTTAAAAAATGAAAAGTTATATCTTGACGAATTTGCATAATAATATGCCAATGTTTTATCTGCGGAATTTGTTTCGATATACTTTGACGTCATTTCTAAAACACAATCTGCGTTTAAATCAATTACAATCCTCCATGGTATATTTAAGTCTACCATAAATCCGTACGAATCGCAAGTATTAACAAAAAAATGCCAATTTGGGCTTTTAACGAATGTGTTAATTTTGTCATCATCGTTTATATAATCTGAGTCGGCTATTTCAATAGCGAGCCCAGTAGACATTATTGAGCAATTCTTGCTTTTCAAAAATCCAGTGAATGTTAGTGGTTGATATTTTACTACTTCTTTAAGAATCGGCATTATTGCTGTGACCATTTGTTTAAAATTAGTTATCCGCACGCCTTCTTGCAATAACAACCCTGCCATAGAATTGAAAAACTGAACTTTATATGTCTGATACAGCGTAAGGGGGTCCTCGTATGCTTTATAAGCTTTTAAATTAGTTAAGAACGGATCATTTTCATTTATAGTGCCGTTTTGTGCGCATTTTTTAAATTGGTCGACCATAGCATTGAATAGATCTACCACAAAGTTAACTGCAACTGGGGGAGTTGGTTGTTCTTCATAATATGCTATGTTAGTTAATTTATCTTTGGTAACTACTATAGGCACAAAGTTTCTATTAATTTTACCATATAAAATCTTTTCAGCACCATCCATTTGAATTATATTATTATGGTTTTGTGCTTTTAAGTATTCTCTATAAACAGTCCTTTTATTAAAAAGGCGCATTGTGCTCTCGCCATTTGTTTCAGCAAAATATTGTGACATATTATGGCTTCTCCATTTCAGTTATTCTGTTGTCGATTGTACTTTGGCAAGATGGGTCTGGCTCTCCAGATTCGATACCGGTGCCACCTTCCGCTGGGGGGAAGTCATTGTGTAAATTAGCCACCCATTTAGCGGATATTTGCGATGATGCTTCACCCATCGCAAATTTGTGTGTGGAGCGTATTATCATATAATAACCTCCAATTCCAACTTGTGATAAATCAAAATTAACTTTTTTGCCGTTTTTATCCACTGTTTGCGGTGGCAATCTAGCAAAACTAGGATCAAAACCAGCAGGTGGAACATATATGTACATTCCAGGATATGTGTTTACGTTTGCGTATGAAGTAATATCTAAATCGTAAACAACTCTAAGTTGTGAAAGCCCATCGTATCCATCTTGCTCAAATCTAACTTCGGCTAATCCCTTTGATGTTGTTTTTTGCAAATTAATTTCTTTTATCAGGCCACGATCGCGACCCAATAAATAATGAAAAACACCATTTGCGCTGTCTGCTTCTCTGTTTGGAACACTGCCATGGGCTGAAACTCTGGCGGCATAAAAAACCATATAATTGATTTCATTTGAAAGAGGCGGATAATTAGAAAATTTATTATTTGGACGGCCTGAAACATTTAGTATCGGCCCTAAATTGCTTGAGTCTCCATTTACAATAGTTCCGTCAGCATTTAAGCCTCTGTGATCTTGTACTACAGCGTCTGCCATATTTAATTTTGTTGGATTACCGCCGTATTCGAGATTCTTCATTGCTTTAGCTTTTCTTCTAAGTAAATAAGTAATTTCGTCAAGGCCACCATATTCAGGCGCGGAATATGTTGTTAGGGTGGCTTGGTTAACTCTAACCTTTTGTTTTATGTCAAAATAAAAACACCTATTGTTATTTAAAAATTTAGTTACCAAATTGTTCATAAGTTGATTCAAAAACGCTGATAAAGAATAAAACACCTCGTCTTTTGACAACACTTTACCTGCCACCCACTCTAAAAAATATTTTACAGAAATTGGCAAATCTCCAAAACTAACAAATACTGAAGGATGTCCTTTCTCAAAATTGCTGTGATGTGCCAACTCGATAGGTCCTAGCAATAGCCTAAATCTTTTTAAATTTTTCTTGTATTTTTCAAGATCTGCCATGCGTTTGTTCCAATCATCAATATGAATTAAATCTTCGCTACTGTCAGATGTAGTTGTTAAATCTTTTTTATTTTGGTCCTTTTTATACTGTTCAGACAATTTTTCTAATTCAAGTTGAATGTTTTCTAGCACAACATCAATTAAATCACTTAAGTAAAAAAAGCTCAACTCATTACTTTGTGGCGATGCAGCAAAAAGTGCAGCTTTAAGTGAGGCCTCGGAAGCCTGCTCATCAGTGTTTCCTTGCTGTTGACTATATGCCGCAAAAGCATCATTAATAATTTCCTGTTGAACTTCGTCCCTGTCAGAATCACTAAGCACAATATCATCTTCAGAATTTGAGATTACGTAATCCTCATAAGCATTATATGGCCCATCGGCAATAAAGTTTTGTATTTTTTCGTAATCAATATTAATGTAGTATATTTTTTTCTTTTGAATCATTGCTCTCATCAAAGAACTTAATGAGTCGTTGACTTCTTTCTGTACTATATCTTTGTATTTCTGATTTAAGTCTTGTATTTCTTCAGCAGATGAGCACTTAGAGCGAATGCGCGCCATTTGCATGCGACGTAATTCTCTTTGCCATCCTACTTTGCCTGTTGGGTCAGCAAAAACATTAAACCCTCTGTCATCGAAAAAATCGTCTATATAGGCAAGATAATTAATCTCAAAAGTCACTGCGCCAGTTTGATCGAATGCAAAATTATGAATTGTTGGTGTTAAATTAAGAGTTACATATGAATTGGATAATACAGATTTCAATTTATTTTTTTCATCAGCACTTAACCCAGGAATATCGCCTTTTGGCATTGACCATCCCACAACTGCTTTTAATCTGAAATTTAATTTTGCTAAATTTGCATTTTCATCAAATATCTTTTGATATTTTTTAGCTAATGAGTTATTGTTGCTAAACTTAGAAAAAGTTTTTAATGCCAAATCAATGTAGCGATAATTTTTGTTTGGACCTGCTGATAGGCTACCATTTTTTACTCTAGTTGTTTCGCCCTTTCTCTCAAGAAAAAGTTCCTGGAACGTTGCCGCGTGTAACACTAATTTAGCTTTGATACTTTTTTTATATGAAAATGGGTTACTGCCATCATAAGTAAATTCAAACTCTTTTAAACCGACACCAGCAGACCTCGTTCTTCTGCCGAGAAAAACATCTGATAATTCTGCTTGGGTGAATGCAGAATTAAATTTCATTTCTACTTCAGTTTCTAAATCAGTATGTTCGTTATCATCCATTTCTTCACTGTATTCTACTTTAAAAAGTCTTATCATTGGTTGTAATGCTGAAAGTTGGTGATGAGGTATATCTATTAATGCTGCATAATTTGGTGATTGTGTAAGTTTGTTTATAAACCCAAAAGAGTCGCCATTCATTTGTAATGAAGCATTGTATGTGCTCTGTGCTGCAAAATCTGTTTGATTGACCTCCAAGTCTTCAATATTGCAATAAGGTAGTCTTTTGGTTACTCCTGAACTGTTAATCGCTGTAAGGTTATCGTCTACGTGTTCGAGTTTTTTATTCTTAAATTCTGCAATTTTTGCCGCATAAGCAAGCAAAAAGCATTGTTCCTTAAACAGTTTTTTGTCTTCAAGTGAGCCAAAACCAATATCGTCCAAGTCTGTATCAGCTAAATTTTCCATGGCCTGATTAAAAGCTTCCTGGGCAACATCGTCATCCAACACTTCTGCCGCTTCGGGAATATTGTTACGCAGATCATCAATAAAATCGTCAAAATCGTCTTTTGCGTCCTTAATGTCTTCAGCACAACGTTTAATTTTATCAAGAAGAGATTTTAAGCTTGGTAAAAGGCTAGTGCCTCCTGAAACTAAAAACTGCTTAAGAGGTCCCTCGGGCAATTTATTCACTGCAGGGGTGCAAAAATCGTCAATAAACCCTATTAGTCCTGGCGCTGAATCAAACCCTTTTCCAGCAAGCCCCACTGTGCCTTTAGCTGGTTCCCCATAATATGTTAAAATTGCTTGCGCTTTGTTGAATAAAGCTGCTGATGATCCGTCCGCACCGCCAGTAAACGCGGCGACTTCAGATTCGGTTGGTAAATATTGCATCAGACCTTGTTCTAGAACGTTATGAAGGCCCACCAAGAAAGAGGCGTATAAATGCGGTATATCACCCAGAGGTATAGGGCTTGGCTGGCTTATGTCTCCGTAAAATTCTGGTGTTTTCAGTGATTGTCTTGCCTCATCACTAATTAAAATATGATCATATTGAGAAATCTCGCCTCCCACTCTCAAATAGTCAGGCACACTAGTAGGCGGGTCTGTTGTGATTAATAAATTAGTTGCGTTGCCCACTCTGCCATAATCAATCGCTGGGGCCCCTTCGGTCATGCCAATTTGCTCAAGCGCTCTAAGTTGTGCAGCCTCTATCGATTCTTCGTAAGAAGCAACCTGTTCTGCAGCGCCTGGAATTCCCAATGCGGCGGCTTGTCTTGCTTCGTTTATATCTGAAGCAGGCCCAACAGTTGGAGCATACTGGTTAATTGGCGCCCTTCCTCGTAATGTGTTGGCATCAAAATTATTAAACATGCCTGCTTCTGGATCGGAAGCTCCCTCAAAAAACAAATCAATTGCTTGTTGCAGCATAACTCTTGCGTTTTTTAAATTTTCTGCGCATTCCATTGATGCTTGTTTTGCTATGCTGCCTGCTTTTTGAACATCCTCTTTAACTATTTCTAGAAGTTCTGCTGCTCTATAGTCTTGCCATGCCTTATCTAACGTGTCTTGTACGTGTTGGCTACCGCCGTCGCAACCTGCTGATATAAAGGCCTGGTCGATAACGTCTTCGTAGGCGCCGCGAATCGTCGCGGGACCGACACGGTCGACTGGAATACCTAGGTGTTCAGCGTAGGTTTCGTCAGTGATGCCAATGGCCTTCTGTACATCCGTACTCGTCGTCGAGCCGTATTGCTTGATAGCAGTTCTGTAAGTCTTGGAGAAAGCGGCGCATTTAGGTCCGAAGAAACGTTCGACATTTCCGTATTTCCAATCGGCTTCTGTTGTACCGCCATCAAGCTGTTCAACTCTTTCTTTAAAGGCAGTTTCGTATTTTTCCTTAATTTCTTGATCTGACATATCTAAAATGTTATCAGACATTAATATACTCCAAGGGCCATCAGAACTTTTTCTAAGTTTAACGGAATGACAATAGCATCTCCGTTTTGAATATCGGCTTCTGTTGGCAATCCGTTATACCAAGCAATAACCCACCAATATTCTGGATCATCGTAATATTTGTGTGCGAGATTATAAAACCTGTCGCCATACTTCCATATATGGGCGGTTGTTTTTAAAGAAGCTCTATCCAACATTGTTGGGTGGCGCATAACTACAGTTGACATATGAGAAATAGACTTTGTGTTGCCTCTTTTCTTTCTAAGAAATTCATAAAATTCAGTGCTATTATCTAAAATTTGCGATCTTGTGTATCTTGTAGACATTTATAAACTCCTTAATCAATGAACTCACTCAAAAAAGACCCATAGGCTGCTTCTTCAGATTTAGTAGCTTCATCAGGATACGGTCTTGCATTAAATGGTTTCTTGTCTTTTACGGCGGCGCTGCGCTCAGAGATCTTGTTTTTTCTTCTTTCGCCTTTTGCTGTTAGTTCGTATTCTATTTTGCCATCTACAACTCCGCCTGCAATTAGATAGCCAGCAGCTATGGCGTTTTTAATCATTTGTTCTTTCTTTTCTCGCTCTTCATCAGCCAAAAGTTTGTCAATTTGTTTTTGAACCGCGGCTTGGGCTGCAAGTGCTTGGTTTAGATCCAATTGGGCTTGGGAGCCAGCTGCGTTAGAATCATTTACGTTTATTCCATAAGGAAACAATCTATCGTTGAAGGCGTTTTTTTCCCATCCAAGTGTATTTTCGTGTATAACATCAAAATCAAGTGTTACTTCAATTGCTTTTGGAATTATAACACCATCTGCTAAAATAAAAGAGCCCATTTCTAAGTTGTCTATGTTATGATTAACACTCACATTTCTAATAGCCCCTAGCAAACCTTGGCTAGCAGCGCCATGCGACAAAGTTTTTTGAGCTTGTTTGTGGTGTTTAAGATTGCCTACTGCGGGCGGTTCCGGAAGGCCCGAGAACGCATTTACCACTGGAACTTGTGATTGGCGAATCATATTCATTATTCTCATCCTAATTAACGGAGACTGCGATACAGTTAAAGCGTTATCGACGTCTTCATATGTCGGATACAAAAAGGATAAAAGTTCTTGTACTTTACCTAAATTTTCAAATGCTTCGCCTTCAGAAGAAGCTGGTATGATTAATGACAAAGTTATGCTTCTTGTTGTTTGTTTAAACATTCTAATTGGATCAGTTCGTCCATAAACGGATTCAGAATTCCAATCGCTACTAAAGGTTTCATTAAAAGCATTTATAAATGATTTAAAGTGCACATAGTTGCTTGTCGGAACATGAAAAAATGATACAGCAAACCCCCTGTTTGCAAATGCATCCGATCCATCACTATAGTAAACTTTAGTCGCGTTAATAGCGTTACCCTTCGCATCGATGCCGCTTTTTAATTCATCAAGAGTATATTCTGCCAAGTGTCCAACTTGGCCCGTTTCAGGATCACCATTTTCTTTTACTAAGCTTGCAAATTTGTTAGTGCTGTAATAATCTTTTATGCCCATTTATATCTTTACGACAGTATTTTTGATACTGTTGTTTTCCTTCTCTGTATAATATTAACTACTGCTTCCTCAAAAAGTGGTGTATTAAATTTAACTTCTACTTGTCCTGTAACTTCTGTTTTTGTTGCTGCTTGAGCACCACCAGCACCTGCAACCCTTGTCATGCCGAGAGCAGCGCGAGCGCCTGCCGTATTGGCTGCGCGTGCTGCCGCGGCTGTGGAGGTCATTGTTGTAGTGAACGCAATCGATCTTTCGACGGGAATATCGTCCATTGCGTCTGCAATTTTTCTTATGGCTTTTACTAAGGCGTCTATCGCACTAACGTTGATATTTGACAATCCAGTAGCAAATTCTGCAATTGCTTCTAAATCTTTTGTCGCTATAAATTTTAGCGCTAAACCAAACGCCAACATACCTGCACCAACCGCAACAAAACCAAGTCCTGCCATTGCTAAAAACGGACCCGCGATTGCTAAAGCGCCTACTAAAGCACCAAATGCAATTGCCTTGTCAATACTAATAGAATCAAACATAAGAGCCATACCAGCACCCATAAGACCAACGCCTGCTGCAGCAACAAACACAGAACCAGCTAATGTGGCTATAAATGCGCCTGCAATTAATAAACCTGGGGCCGAAGCAACTGCCGCGGCGCCTAGTGCCGCCATACCCGTGGCTAAAATACCAAGAGCCGGCGCCAACAAATATGCACTAACAGCGGCTGTTGCAAAAACAGTCGCCATTCCTATCATTTGCTCTAAAGAAAGAGTGCTAAATGCAATTGCCAAGCCAGCAAGAGCTAAAGATACCAGACCTACTGCTACGGCCATTTGCATAAGCGGCGGATTCATTGCTTGTATACCAGGAGCAGCCCTAGGGCCGACTTGACTAACGGCATACAGGGCCGCGGCCATTCCAAACAAAGCTAACACCACTTTTGAAGGTGATGCAATACCTAGCGCTTTTGAAAGCAGGAATATGACGCCAGCTAGTAAGCCAACGTAGAAAACCGTTTTTCCCATGCCTTTTACTTGTAGTGCTTGGGCTGCAGCATTAACCTGTGTAACAACTGCGAGAACAATCATCACACCTTTATAGGTAATAAGTGCTGGAATAAGAAAATCAACATGCTTTGCGAACGTGGCAAACAAATCAACCATTCTATGCAGTAAAGGTGCCAATTTAGTGCTCTCAGCTAACACTGATTGCAGTGTAAGTGCTAGTTTCTCTTGAGCGCTTTGCACATCCAAGGCTCTTTGTTTTTCTTCAATCAGTGCTTCAGCACTTTTGTTTGTAGAGCCAGCCAACATGTCCATATTACCTGACAGCATTAGCGCTAAATCTCCTACATCGGAAAGTCCGAGTGATTCGGCGTAAAATTGCTTTTGATAATAGGACATTTCATCAAACGATAAGCCAGCGCTTTCGATAGCGTCCCTAACCATTCCAAAACGCTCAGCAGGATCGGTTGCCATCATCATATCCATGGCATTTACAAAATTGCCCCCTAAAGCTGCGTTTAGTTGGCCAGTCATTGTGGCTGCGTCTTCAAAAGTGTCAAACTTGTTCGTAATGTTTAGTACCTTATCTAATTCCAGACCTGTAATCTTAGAAATTCTTGATAATTCTTTAAATGTGCTAATCCCCTCGTTGCCAAACTTTGCTAGCGCAGGACCAGCTTTGGCAAATTCTGCTGCTAGAGCGCCTGGCTCTCGACCCAAGGCACGTGCAGTCGCCATAAGCTCTCTTTGCACTACCACAGCTTGACCTGCCGACTGTCCAAAAAGTTTTGTTGAGTTCTGTATACCTTTGGAGAAATCTTCTTGTGCAACGCCTAATTCTGCTAATACGAGTGCATTTTCAGTTATTATATCTCTTTGATCTTTGCCCAACATTGTAAAGTCAGTGAATGTTGTAGCCATTTCTTGTTGCATTTTGGTCGCATCTTCAATACTTACGCCTAATTCGACCATAGCGTGGTATTGTTCTTCGATTGATTGCGTATACGCGGGACCAAGCTGCATTTGGCGCTCAAAGCCTTTTGTAAGGTTATCAAACTCAAAAACTGTTTTTACCATAGCAGAAAAAAGTTTATCCATAACCCCAGTTACTGGTGACATGGCGCTTTTAAATTTCTCGGCATTTTCGGCAACGCCTTTCATATGATGAGCTAACTTTCCAATGCCGCTCAGAGATTCTATTTTTTTGAGTTCTTTTCTCTGTGTTTTAATTTTCTTGTTTGCTTCTTCAATTTTATCAACTTGATCTTGAAGTGCAATTGCCTGCTTTCGCATTTCAGGCGTAACTTGTTCGCCTTCAAGCGCAGCTTTAGCTTTTATTAATGTAAGCTGAGATTCAAGTTTTGCTTGAGCAGCTTCTAATTCAGCATTGGATAGTGCTTGTTTATGAAGTAAAGTTTCTGCAGTTTCTTTACGTTTGGCTGCTGTAGCTTCTTGTTGAGAAGCAATTCGCTCTTCTTGTTCCGCAATGTTTGCAATAGCCTTTACGCGGGCCTTAAGAAGCTTCTGGTCTTCGGCTAATCGGTCACCCTGGTTTTTAAGTCGGCGCGCTGTTCTTCCTTCGGCTTCTGCTTGTGCTTCTTTAAGTTTAACAAGATCTTTGTTAAGTTGCACCAATCTTTCAATGTCTGATAATTTATCTTTATCGGCCATGAAAAGCCCTCACTTTTATATCAATAATTAGTTATAAATAAAAAAAGACAGAGTGGTTAACTCTGTCAATCGCCAATGAATCTCTTAAGGTCTTGCGGCATGGGTGGCGAATTTTGTGCAGTAAGCTCTGTAGAGCCGCTACCGCCCCCATTATGTGCTTTTTCAATGGCTTCTTTTTCAGCTTCTAGCTGTTTTATTAATCTTTGAACAAACCAGTCTCTCAATCCAACTGGTAAATTGTATGCTTCCGAAAATGACCAGCCTCCACTATATTTTAAGAAGAAAAACTGCTCATATACGTTTTCCATGTATTCATCGGTCAGGCCAAAAAAAGTCCGCGGTGAGCGGCACCTCCAAATCTTGTTCATGACCGCATTCAATGCACTCAAAGTGTTGTACCATGTCAACGTTCGGAGTAGCCAGCTTGTATACAAGACGCAAATGACGCGAATCGCTTGTTGGCATATTATCAACAACATAATTGATATTTTTTTGCTCTGTGTCTCCGTTGACAGCTACAATGATATGTTTAAGCTGTCTAGTGACTGCATTTTCGTCCATTTTACGCTTGCGAGCATTTTCTACTTGATCAAGCAATATTCTCTCATCAGAGCCATTTAGAAGCCTAAAAGTAGCTTCAACTTTTGTGCTTGGGAGAATTGTAGTGAAAGTGCCATCATCATTTGGCGTTGCATCTTCAGGTAACAAACCTTGTCCATGATAAGTATCTAAGCCGCTCAAGTTAAAATTACACTCTTGAGAGGTGCTACAAGCGGGACAGGTTACGTTTGTTATATAATCGCTTCCATAGCCTGAAACTCTTGCTGCTATAATAATAGCGTTCCTATCTCCCACCAAAAGAGAAGTAGGTTTAACGTTTTTATCCATAATAACACTGGAAATAACACGTTCAATCGCGATTCCCTTTTTAAGAAGAGATCTTGAAGTAAGAATATCTTCTTCTTTGGCCGTCATTTGCTTAATCTCAATCGTTTCTTGATTGTGAAGCGGATGGTTTGGTGGATAAAACAAACCTTTTGACGGAAGCTCTACAAACTCAGTTGGGACAACAAACGAAAATCCCACGTTTTCTTGTAGAGCCGGTTGTGGCGGGCCTGTATCTTCTGGAGTTGGCTGACCCATCCTGTCTCTATTTCGTGACAATGTACACCTCTATTTTAAAGTATTTTACGATTTGAAGAACTCGCTACCTTGATTAAGTGTGGCGACTGATTTACCTTGTGGTGTTTCAACTCTCGCCCAGTCATACTTAAGGGTAACTGAAAGTTCTGTTAAGTTTTCATCACCATAAGCAAGTGTGTCTCCAAACTTGAGATCTGTGATGAATGCGTTCCAAAGTGTCCAAACTTCTAAGTCATTACCTTCGGCGTCAATTTGAGTGATGGTAACTGAACCAAGAGCATTAACGGCTGTTGCCTTGGACATTGTTTGAAGGCTATTAGCATTTGTGGGTGGCCTATAGCCTCCTTCTTGAACAATAGCAGCCATAGTAGCGGTCATATCAGGATCGTTTGGATCAACCATAGTAATTGTGATATCATTCCAAGTAACAGAGCCTGGATAGTAAAAAGTATGATTCAAATACTTGTGCTCTGCGGCAGAAATTGCAAATGATGGTTTAGCAGCAGTTTTTGCAAACCAAAGTGATGGGCCGTCTGGACCTTGAATTCCTTGAAATTCTATTCTAAATCGAAAATTTCTTTTCGGGTCCTTTATGGACGCTTCTAGACCGTGATTTTGTGACCAAAATGCCATTGTTGGGGTTCTCCTGTTAATCTATAATATATAGTTGCACGGTCTGAAAAGAGCCGCGACTTTATTAGTCTTCAAATGATGCACCAGAGGAAGCTACTACAAAATCAATTGCAATGTATTCAATGGCGCGCGCTGGCTTGATCATAATCTTAGCATATAATATGTTTTGATCAACCAAGTCAGGGGTCGTAGTTGTTTCATCAAGAATCAAACGATAATCTG
>CEUT01017431.1_pt1 | contig 13705 bp, 20 predicted proteins | sample 531401 | NCBI WGS metagenome assembly CEUT01 (sample SAMEA2622821, study PRJEB7988) | marine metagenome | biome: marine biome (ENVO:00000447); feature: surface water layer (ENVO:00002042); material: "saline water (ENVO:00002010), including plankton (ENVO:xxxxxxxx)" | depth 5 m | reverse complement strand
ACTTTGTTTTTTGATTCTGTTGAACAGTTTGTGACATCGATACCATATTTAGAAATAATATAAGGCTTTATTTCTTCTTTGAGTTGATCTGCCAAGGCTATTCTATAGCCTTTAATTTCTTTCAGTAGAAGTCTACAAAATAGATCTTTACCTGACGCTGCTATACCGCTTATACCTATCATAAATTAGAGTGGAGTTTAGAGAGCCTGCTACCTACGAAATGCAAAGCTACAAGACTTAAGCCAATTGCAAGTTTAAAAGGTTTAATTAAAAAATGAGTTTTCCTCTCTTGTCTTTCTTTGTATTTTTCCATAAACTCTTTGGCCTCGCTTTTAGCTTTTTGACGCTCTTCTTTGTTTACGGTATTAAGCTCATTAAGGTCTACTGAGACTAGTTCGCCTTTACGGAAAAGTGCGTCAAAAGAAACCCAGTAGTCATTTTCTTCTCCTTCAAATACTCTGTAAAAATGGACAGATTTGGTTTGTTCCATCTTTTTGATACCTAGAGGCTTTTCTTCTACCATAAAGCCTTCCGAGGATGAGTCATCTTTTATGATATTGCGCTCTACTTCGTGCATAAATAGCTCGCCTGCTGCAGATACGGACCATACGTCCATTTCCTGATTTAAGTCAGATGTCTGAAACTCTAATTCAGACATATCTTGGTCTCTTATCTCTTCTGGCAGCTCTTGTCTAGGTAGATCTGCTTCGAAGAATAGGCGGTCAAACATAGCTTGAGAATTCATTAAAGAGACCTGACATCAAATATGTTAATCTTTTTGGGCTCAGAGTCTTTATTTCTCCTTATGAGAAAATGATCGGTGTCTACTACGTCCATGACTTTACCTATCCAGCTATGAGAGCCTTCAAGAACCCTTACTGTTTTGTCAACCATCCTGCGATGTATCTCCAATACCTTTTCTGCGTTTGTATCTGATGTCATATTGTTATATGTTTATTTATTTTATCAAAAGTTATTTTAATGTTAGACTCTCCTTCTTTTAAGAGTTCCTCCCTTAATTTTAAAAGCTTGTCTCTTTCTAGAGAGCTGATCAAGTTGTAAAGCTCTTTTTGAATCAGAGTGGCAGTGTCACTTGTAGAACCGCAACACTTTCTGCTTACTGATGACCCACAAAGCTCGAGAACTTTTTTCAGCTCCGGTATTTCTAATAGTATCAAAGCCTTAGACAAAAGTAAAGAACAAAATTCTTTGCAAATGTTAGTTTCTATTATCTTAGCCATCTTTTAAAAAAACTTTAATAAAACTCAAGTACATAACTAGAGACACGGGATAGCAAACAAAAGCTAACAAAACATTACCAGTAGATACAATACAACATACAAGAGATACCCAAAAACATAAGCAATAAGGACAACTAATTAATTTATTTATAAATGTTGGCTCTTTTATATATGAGAACTCTAAGAAGGTTGTCTCGCTCTCTGGATTCTCGAACTTAAATTGCTCGTACTCTTTTAGGTATGTTAGTCTTGTCAATCGAAAAAGTTTTATATAATCGATTAGCGCGCTGGTATTGAACCAAATCAAAAGTATTCCGCAGCTAGCTGTTGAAGCTGCTAGTAACTTAACTGCCTGTGCTGCCAAAACCTCCATCTGACCTGACTGAGTCTTCAAGTTCTTCAACTTCGACCCATCCTATAGTATTACACTGTTCTAGTATTAATTGAGCTACTCTTTCTCCTTGAGAAAATGGAAAATCGTGCTCAGATAAATTTTGAAGCACTACTCCAACTTCACCTCTGTAGCCAGAGTCCACGACACCGGCAAGCACGTCAATACCTCTTTTAATTGCTAGTCCAGATCTTGGAGCTATTCTTCCATAATATCCGGGTGGTATCGCTATTGAAATACCTGTTTTTACTATCCTGCGGCCTCCTGCCGGAATAATACCTTCTTGCGTGGAATAAAGATCGTATCCTGCATCTGAGTCGTTTGCTCTAGTTGGTGTCTTAGCTAATTCGTCTGACTTTTTAATATATACTGATATCATGTTATTTGTTGCAATGTTATTTTAAATTCTTGTGCTAGGTTTTTGGCGGAAGTATCAAAATCATAAATCTTGTTATAAAATATTTTATCAATACCGTATGAAGCTGCGTTTTTAAGGCAGTCGGAACAAGGCATTAGGGTTACAAACATCCTGTCTCCCTCTCCCGGCTTTACAAATCTTAAGGCGTTCGTCTCTGCGTGAATAACTCGTTTTCTTCTATCATCTCTATTTGACCAATCGATATCTACTCCCGGAGGGGCACCATTGTAACCTAAAGACGCTATGCTATTATCTGGCCTGAGTATACAGCACCCAACCTGCACATATGGGTCTTCGCTCCTTAAAGAAGCTGTCTTAGCTAGTTCCATTCCGTATTCAAGCCAAGTTAACCTGCTCATTTTTAAATTCTAAAAAAGACTTGACAAAAAGTCAAGACAATTTTATACTTCTGAAAGTATGACAGAAAGGTTTCAGCGAAAGCAAGTCTGGTAACTCTTAAGAGACCAACAACCACGAAGGGGCTTCTCGAACCTTGGAAGGTACGTTACAAGCGTGTGCAGGCGGCGTATGAGAGAAGTGAGACCATCTAAAAAAGTTCTACCTTTTGGTTCATACTAAAAAGTAATATAGATTACAAGAGTCATTAGCTAAGCTGTTGAGAAATACGGCTGAAAAGGGCATAGACCCCTGCGATTGGAACTAATATGGAAGCGAGAGCGTTCTTTTGTAATTGTTTGTTAATTTCCTTAGTTGGGTGGACTGTGTCCAGAGCTCATAACCTATCCTCTATTACTAAAAAAAGAAAGCCCACCGCGCTTGCGCGGTGCTCATCTAGTATTTTTTATAATTTATGAAAAACTTTTATTCAGAAATAAAAGAAGTACAGGATAGTAACTGTAATGACTCTCTACAGAAAGTCATTGATAGATACTCTCCGGTGTTCATTTCTATGTATTCTAAGTATATTAAGCCAATAACGGATTGTGGGGCCGACCCTAATGACATTTTATCAGATAAAGATTTAATTATTTACGAGTCGGCGATGAGTTTTGATTTAGGAGAGAAATCTAGCTTCTGTACTTGGCTAAGTAATAACGTTAAGTATAAATGTCTTCATATGATAAGTAAGCAGACTAAAAAACAAATGCTAGCAGAAAGGTTTAAGAGAAACATAGAGACTTTTATATCTGACTACCCATATAAAAATATTGAAATGAATAAATTTATTTTTAATACTTTAAATAAAATTAAAGACAAAAGGATAAAGAACGTTTACTCACTTAGATATTTCTCTGGTGAAAAAATGACTTGGTCTAGAATAGGAAAACAGCTAGGGTTTAGTTCTCAGACTGCAATTAATCTTCATAAAAGAGGCGCTGAGATACTAAAGAGAAAGATAACCTCAAAAAGTACTTGACTTTATTTCAAGCTCCATGTAGACTTAAGGAAGTTATGTCAGATAATACAAACAACGAATGGGAAAAGAGAGAAGTAGGCGCTCTCTGGACAAAGACATCTCAAGCTAGTGGCAAGAAGTATTTCTCTGGTCACTTCAAAATCCAAACAGAGTTTGGAGAGGAAAAAAGAATTCCTGTAGTGGCGTTCTTTAACAAAGACAAAAAGTCTGAGAACTCTCCTGATTTTAGGATTTACATGTCCAAGCCCGCAGAAGCCCAAAGTCAAAAGACGGAAACCGTGGACACGGTTACCACCGAAAGTGGTCAAGATGAGACTCTTTTGTAATGGATTTTGCACTACAGCTCCCTGTTAACAAGCTGAGCTTTGGCCAAGTCTCTATCTGTATTCTCCAAGAGATTTACAGAAAGGGGCTTGAGCCAAGCTTATTCCCTATAAATCAAGACATAGAGTCTTACACTCTTTCTGAGGACTTTGTAAAATGGCTTAAAAGCTGTATTGATAAAGGTCCTCGTTCTCATAAAAGAGATAACCCTGTCTTTACTCTCTGGCATTTGAATGCCTCGGCGATGAATTCTGTTTCCAACAAAAGATTTATGCTGTCTTTTTACGAACTAGACTCGCCAACAAAAGCGGAAGTAAACATCGCCTCGGGGGTGGATAAATTGTTTTTTAGTACTAAACATTCTATAGACACTTTCTCTAATTACGGAGTAAAATCCGAGTTAATGCCTTTAGGTTTTGATAAGAATCATTTTAGTAAGTTAAACAAACAATATTTCGATGACGGTAGGATCGTGTTTAACCTATGTGGTAAACTTGAAAAAAGAAAACGACATAACAAAATAATTAAGTCTTGGGTTAAAAAGTTTGGTAACGACAAGAGGTATCAACTCCAGTGCGCTATACACAACACCTTTATCTCAAAAGAAATGCCAGCCTTAATTAATAGAATTTTAGAAGGTAAAAGATATTTTAATGTTCAGTTCCTTAATTACATGGATAAAAATATCCACTATAATGACTTTTTAAATTCTGGTAATATAGTGATAGGTATGTCAGGAGGAGAGGGTTGGGGTTTACCTGAGTTTCATTCTGTAGCAATAGGTAAGCACGCCGTAATAATGGCTGCTACAGGCTATAACGAGTGGTCTACAAATGAAAACTCTGTGAAAGTTTCTCCTTCTGAAAAAATATCTTCTGTTGATGGAGTATTCTTTAATGAAGGTGCAGAGTATAATCAAGGTAGAATCTTTGATTTTAACGAAGACGAGTTCATAGCAGCTTGCGAGAAAGCTATTGAAAGGGTTGAATCTAACCCAGAAAATACAGAAGGCCTAAAGCTCCAAGACAAATTTACTTACGAGAAAACTACTAATCAAATTTTGGAAGTTATTAAGAATGCCTGAGTATCTATTTGAAAACCCAGAGACCGGAGAAGTTATATCTGTTATACAAGGTATAGATGAAGAACATACTTATTCCGAAGATGGAGTTTTGTTCGATAGAGTTTTTACTGTTCCTAATGCCTCTATAGATAGCGATGTAGACCCTTTTTCTGCTCAGCAGTTTAATGAGAAAACAAAAAACATGAAAGGCACTATGGGCGACATGTGGGATTATTCTAAAGAACTAAGCGAAAAACGAAAGAGAGCTCACGGAGGAGAAGACCCGATAAGAAAGAAAGCAGAAAAAAAGTATTCAGAAAAAAGGCAAGGCATGAAATACCAAGAAAAGCAATCTGCTCCTAAAATCAAAATAGATTAGTGCCTAAAACCAGAACAAAAGATAATATAATAGATTCTGTAGCTGTTTCTTATTTATCTCACCTGCTTAAGGTAAAAGAGTCTACAATAGACAAAATAACAGAAGAAAAAGAAGATGCATTATTGGTAATAGAGCAAGCTTCTAGAAAAAGACTAAATAAAAAAAAGTTATTAGACTTACACCCTAAACTTAGCGCAATGCTAATGGTCTTTAAGGTTGGCATAGCCAACAAACTACCAAAAGAACACTGCATTTTTCTTTCAGAGGCTTTTTATAAATATTTTTTCTGTTTAAAAAATATTAAAAACATTTCTTTCGACACAAGTAAGCCCAACCTAGAAGGAGCATGTCTGTGTTTAATATTAGTTGTTTTCTTTGAATCAGCGATTAGGCAGTACTGCGACGCAGAGCCAGACCAAGATAGTTTCGAGAAATCTTACAATGGATATTTAGACTACATAAAAAAAGGCTTAGCAAAAGGCAAGTTAAATATAGATTTGAATACAGCTATTAAAACACTTAAGACTATAAAGGAGAAGTACTTATGAATTTAGAAAAGGCAACACACATGAAAGATGTTTTTTATATTTTTGCTTTATTTTTAGTGGTTTTAGCAGGATGCGCCACACCTCTAGGTAAATTCAACAAGCAAGAAGAAGTGGTGCAAAACATAGAACAACAGAAGAATAAAAATGAGAGCAAGCAAATAGAAAGCGGTAGGACTTTTGTGTACGCAGCAGATCAAGCCTTACAAAAAGACCCCGACCCTTCTCCTCAGTCTCAGGTAGCTAAACAAATGACAACTAGAGGAGTAACTGCGTTAGGTCCTCCTGAAATGGAAAACGCGATGAAGTCTGACCAGATGGTAACAGGTCTGCTTTCTACTGATCCATCAGAAGTAAAAAAGGGCCAAGACTTATTAGCTACTATGGACAAAGAGCTGATTGCAATACAGAATCAAAATAGAATTTTATCAAGTCAGTTACAAGACGCTCAAACAAAACTAAAAGCAATCAATCAAGAGAACGCGCTACAGGCCACTAAATATTCTAGCCTAATGGGTAAAGTTTATTGGATTGTCGGTATAGTTATATTTTTAGTAGTGCTAGGTATAGGTTTAAAAGTTGTTACTTTAGTTGCTCCATTTGCAATGCCAGCCAAAGGAGCAAGCGCAACTCTTCTGAAAGTTGTACAAGGCATACAAAAAGTTAGAGATCAACACATGGGAGAAAAGCCTGAGATGTTGCGCCAGATCGATGACCAACTTAGGTCTCACCTTGATAAGAAAGATAGGTGGATGATCGCTCAAGCCAAACAAAAGCTACACATGCTATAATGAATTATAATATTAAAGTACCCCCAGCTAACTGCATGAAAGATGGGGACAGAGACTACCAACAGATATCTAAATTTATTTTAAGTAGATGTTTTAAACACCCTGTCTCTGAAGGAGATTGGTCCGAAGATACAGAGAAAGGTATAGATTCTATTTATGAAAGAGGATGGCATAAGTTTCAAGGTTTATTTAACGAAGATTTAGATCTTCTAGACTCGATACAAAATAAGATGGAAAAATTTTTAGATCAAGGAGGGTCTAATTGTATATATCATTCATCTAGTAGCAGTTTACCTCAAAACGAAGCTAGGAACAAAGAGCTCTTTATGAGCGTAAAAGACCCGTTAGTAAATGTTCCTGAGATCGCTAAAATAATTTTTGACAAGAAGATTCTACAAATAGTAAAGTGTTTTTTTAAATGCGTTCCCGCATTAGGCACTTTGAATTTAAGAAAAAGTTTTGTTAATGATCTACCGCCAGACCAAACTAATTTATATCATTGCGACAATAACTCTCCACTTTTGCTTAAACTCTTCTTTTATTTGAATGATGTAGACGCAATAGAAGACGGCCCTTTTAACTACGTAGAAACTTCTGCTTTCAATAAACCCCAAAACTGGAGAGATATCTATCGAGTTCCTGACGATCTAATAGTAAAAGGTTATGGTGAAGATAAAATCAAAAATCTTACAGCAAAAAAAGGAGATGTTTTAGCTGCTATGACAACTGGATATCACAAAGGCCAAAAAGTATTGTCTAAAGATAGATCAATGCTAACTTTGGATTTTGTCGTAGCTCCCGAGGATTGGGACGCAAGGAAACAATTTAACATTTCAAAAGATGCGATTATGCTAGCAAAAGATAAAATTAACCAGTCTAATATTTGTCTTTTAGATTTTTTACATGTAGTATAATGGATTTAAAAGATTTAGAAAATTCCAAAGTTGGTCAAGACTGCTACATACTAGCGTGCGGCCCTTCCTTAAATAAGTACGACACACAAGAATTTAGAAATAAGCTTAGAAATAATTTAGTATTTTCTATTAAGCAAGCGTACGACAAATTCAAAGAAGAAACTAATTTTCATTTTTGGAACTGCTCTAATATGCCCTCAGACTACATGAGGATACCATATAGGTATATAGACCATAAACCAGACGTAGTAGTAGCTAGCAGTAATTATCCAATAGGTGATAGGTGGAACCCAGATCAACACTGTGATATATTTTTTCAAATACCTTTAGTAGAAGAGATAGGAGGCAGAGAAAAAACGTTAGCTTATAACAAAAACTATGATGATTTTTTAATAAGTAAAACATGCACCCAAAGAAATGTCGGTCCCGGAATAATGCTAGAGACAGTCTTCTATATGGCTATCCACCTAGGAGTAAAGTCTATAACTACAATAGGCTGGGACCTAGATGATCATGGAAGCCATTTCTATAATGAAGGAGATAAAAAAGGTATGGATAATGTTGGATGCGAAATACCTTGGGATATAGTACTTAACGCCGAAGCTGTACCAAGCATAAAGGACTGGCTATTAACCAAAGGAGTAGAGCTGAATATTCTATCATGAAAAAAACTTATATAATAGCTGAAATAGGAATTAATCATAATGGCTGTCTAAAAACAGCCAAGAAGCTAATTGATATATCAGCTGCTGCTGGATGTGATGCAGTTAAGTTTCAAAAACGCAACCCTGACGTGTGCGTTCCAGAGCATCAAAAAGGAGTTATGAGAGACACTCCTTGGGGTAAGATGACCTACTTAGACTATAAGTATAAAGTAGAGTTTAACCAAGACGAGTATGATGAAATAGATAGGTATTGTAAGCAGCAGAATATAGCTTGGAGTGCTTCTCCTTGGGATTTAGATAGCCTTAAGTTTTTAGAGCAGTATGATATTCCATTTATTAAAATACCTTCTGCGATGATAACTAACAAGAAGCTAATAGCAGCAGCAGGAGAGACAGGTAAAAAAATTATTATATCTACTGGAATGAGTACCCTAGAGGAGATAGAAGAAGCTGTTAATGAGCTCGAAGTTCACTGTGAGTATAAGGATATAGCAATACTCCATTGTAATTCTACATACCCAGCACCAATAGAAGAGCTTAACCTATCATGTATAAAAACCTTAAAAGAAAAGTATAGCAATATAGATGTAGGCTACAGCGGTCATGAGTTTAGATTAGGCACTTCCGTCGCTGCTGTATATCTTGGTGCGACCATAATAGAACGGCACGTCACTTTAGATAGAACCACGTGGGGTTCAGATCACATGAGTTCCGTAGAGCCCCAAGGGTTATTTAAACTAGTAAGCGGTATAAGAGAGCTAGAGCAGGCTTTTGGTGATGGAGAAATCAAAGTAACCGACTCAGAGAAACCGGTAAGAAAGAAGCTAAGAGGATGACGTCTTTTTATGATTTAACATGGGAAACCAGCAATACTTTATCTTGCTTTATAACTAGTTCTAATTGTTTTGCTAACAACATCACAAGAGGAGCTAATTATCTAGCTAAATATAATTTCTTAAAACAAGATTTAGTAAAAACTTCAGAAATAATCTATAGAGATAACCCACAATTAAAAAAATTTAAAAATAAAAAGATTCTAGTTTTAGGTGCTGGCCCCACAACTAACTGGTACGATTGGAACCCAGATGAATATGACTACATATTTTCTTGTAATCATTTCTTTTTAAATGAAAAGCTTTCGAAATGCAAAGTAGATTTAGTGTTAATATGTGATGAAGTAGACCTACAAGGAGAAAAGTTTCTTGATTATGTAACTAAAAATAACACATTAGTAGGGTTTGAAGACTATAATAGAAGCCCAGACAACGTAAGAATATTAAATGATAAAATACCTAATAATGTTTTTGATTGTCTTTTAAGGTTTCAAGGCAAAATAGGAGTCGCTCCTAAATTAATCAACTTAGCCATACTACTTGGAGCAAGAGAAGTTCACTTCGCCGGAGTAGACGGACATAGCAAAAATTACAAAAAAGGAGATAGCGAAGACCACGCTTTTCAAAAAGGTAAGAAGATTACCACTGGCTATGCTTACGAGTTAATAGAAAAGCATTACGAGTGTTTAAAAAAATACATACAAACCGAAATAGGTAAAAATGTAATTGTTAAAAACCTAGGAGAAGGACACGAACAGAACGTCTACTCCAAAATACCAGACTTTAAAATCGAGTGATTTAATTTAGATTGTCAATGCGTTAGGCGCATTTTAGTACATCATTAAACACTCGGTTTAATTTTTTGTTGACTTACTAGCAAGTTTCACCTATAATAAAGATAGTCGAATGTCAGATTTTTTCTCAAATAAAAAAGTATTCATAACGGGCGGCACTGGCTCCCTTGGAAGAAGTTTAATTAAAAAACTTAAAGAAATCGGCTCATCAATAGTTGTTTACAGTAGAGACGAGGGCAAGCAAGCTCTTTATTTTGGGCAGGATAAAGATGTAAAAACAATTATTGGAGACGTTAGGGACTACAGAAAGCTTAGAACCTCTTTACTTCTAGAAAAGCCAGATTTAGTCATTCACACTGCCGCGATGAAGAGAGTCGACGACATGGAGCATCACCCAGACGAGTGCGTAAAGACTAACATAAATGGCTCAGACAATGTAGCGAGAGCTAGTTTGGAGTCAGGGGTCTCGAAGTGTGCTCTAATATCAACGGACAAAGCTTGTATGCCTGTTAATGTTTACGGCTCCAGTAAGTTTATAGCAGAAAGAATTTTTACAAACTATGACTACAACTCAAGTCATACCAAATTTTTATCAGTAAGATATGGCAATGTAATAGCAAGCAGAGGGTCTTTCATACCTCTATGGATAGGATTACTTAAAGAAAACAAGAATATCCAAGTAACATCTTTAGATTGCACTAGGTTTCTTTTTCCTTTGAGTGATGCAGTAAAAGCAGTTCTAGGAGCTATAGAGAACTCTCAAGGAGGAGAGGTTTTCGTGCCAATGATAGACTCTTTTACAATGAGCTCCTGCATAAATACAGTAGGTGAACTTATTGATATTGATGATGTACCTTTTGACGTAGTAGGTATGAGGCCGGGAGAAAAAATTCATGAAGACATGCTGTGCAAGACAGAGCTGAGATTTTCCTACAAAGTTCCCGATATAAATCTTATACAAGTCAGACCTCAATATTCAAATAGAGATTACAAAGATTGGCCTAAATACGAGGGAGATGAGTTGAATTCTTCTTTACATGTAAACAAAGATGAGGGTCAACTCTATGAGCTAATTAAAAAAGGACTAAGTGAATAATAAACCTGTATATTTTATTGCTGATATTGCAGCTAACCATGACGGAGACTTAGGCAGAGCTCTTGCTCTTTGCCAACTAGCTAAAGATAGTGGAGCGGACGCCGTAAAATTTCAACACCATGATGTCTCTAAGTACGTAAGTGATGAAGGCTTCAAAGATTTAGGAGGCAAATTTAGCCATCAATCAAAATGGAAGAAATCTATTTTTGAAATATATGAAGACGCAGAAGTACCAAAGTCATGGACAGAAAAAATAAAAGGCTTTTGTGATTCCATAGAAGTAGACTTTCTATCTACTCCTTATGATTTAGATGCCGTGGACCATTTAAGCCCATACGTCTCTTCTGTTAAAATAGGAAGTGGAGACTTAAACTGGGATGAAATGCTAATAAAGTGCGCCCAAACAAATAAAACTGTTCTACTAGCAACAGGAGCTTGCGACATAGGAGAAGTGCAAAGAGCAGTAGAGATTCTTAAAAACAATAGGCTTTTATTAGACGAATTAGATTTAGTTTTAATGCAGTGCAACACAAACTATACAGGATCAAAAGACAACTTTAATTATATTAATTTAAATGTTTTAAAGACTTATAAGAGTATGTTTCCAGATCTGACTCTAGGGCTGAGTGACCATACTCCCGGTCATGTTACTGTATTAGGAGCCGTTGCTCTAGGAGCAAAAGTAATAGAAAAGCATTTTACTGACGATACAGAAAGAGAAGGGCCAGACCACCCATTTTCTATGGATGCTCACACATGGGCCGCTATGGTCGAAGACACTAGACTCCTTGAGGCTTCTTTAGGTGTTTCCACAAAAGACGTACAGCCAAACGAGGAAGAGACTGTGGTCTTACAAAGAAGAGCTATTCGTACTACTAAAGATATCAAGAAAGGAGAGCCTTTAGTTGATTTACAGCTACAAAGGCCTTGTCCTAAAAATGCCACAAACATAAACAGGCTCGCTGAAGTTACTGGTAAAGAATCTACAAGAGACATAAAAAAAGGAGACTTTATTACAGACAAAGATTTCTCATGATTTCTATTAGATGTATAGAGTTAGAAGACTTACCTATTATTCAAAAATGGAGAAATGAGGAGTCTTTAAGAAAATTCTTCAGAGAGTATAGAGACTTTTCTATAACGCAAAAAAAAGACTGGTATCATAAAATTTTAAAAGATAACCGGTTTGAGATGTACGCTATCGTTGAAGATGGCAAAGTTAATGATAATTCTTACTGCTATCCAGCGGGCAACAGAATAGTTGGTGTTTGTGGTTTGACTTATATAGATTGGGTCAACAGACATTGTGACTTGCATTTTTATATAGGAGAAGGCTTTAAATGGATAGACGATAAGTATGCGCCAGAAGCCATAAAAATAATTTTAAAAAAAGCTTTCCATACATTTAATATGAATAAGGTATGGGTAGAGATATATGAGATAGATAAAAAGAAACTTGATTTTTTTAAAAATTTAAATTTCAAAGTTGATGCAGAGTTGAGGGAACATTACTTTTACGAAGGTGAATACCACTCCTCTTTTATCTTGTCTCTTTTAAAAAATGATTATGACGTCAGGACACTATAATAGCGAAAGAATACTTGTCGTCGCTTCGCATCCAGACGACGATATCTTAGGATGCGGCGGCATAATGTCTAGATTTAGAAATATATGCACGTTTAAAGTCGTGTTTATAGCAGAAGGATCTACATGCAGGTTTACTTCTATAGATTCAGATAAAGCAAAGAAAGCTATAGAGCTTAGGAGTAAGTGTGCTGAAAAAGCTCTTCATCGTTTAGGGGTTAGTAGCTATAAATTTTATAATTTACCCTGCGGTAGACTAGACCAAGAGCCGCAAATAAAAATAAATAAGATAATAGAGAAAGAAATATCTAATTTTAAACCAGATGTAGTCCTCACGCACTCTAACTCAGATAGCAATAAAGACCACACAAAAGTCTACGACGCGACTATCATAGCGACTAGACCCCAAACTTCTGTAAAAGATGTTTATAGCTATGAAGTTTTATCTAGCTCTGAGTGGGGTTTTTCCGAATCTTTTTCTCCAAACGTTTTTTATAAGCTTTCTGAAGTAGATTTAATAGACAAATGGAAGTCTTTGAAACTTTATGAAACGGAAATACAACAGTGGCCTCACCCCAGAAGTAAAGAAGGGGTATATTCTTTAGCTAAAATCAGAGGGTCTCAGTCTGGCGTTGATTTTGCTGAGGCATTTAAGTTAGTCAGGAGTTTCAGATGAAGATACTCTGTTGCGGATATAGAGAGTGGGCTTTTGACATATATATGCGTATATGTTCAGATGACTGTTTTCCTAATACGCACTTCATCACCAGCAAAGATGAGTTCTCTAAAGAAAAAGTTTTTGAAATAAACCCAGAGCTGATATTATGGTATGGTTGGAGCTGGATGATTCCAGAAGAGATAGTAGAAAAGTTTTATTGTGTCATGCTACATCCCTCTCCATTACCAAAGTATAGAGGAGGTAGCCCAATACAAAACCAAATAATTAACGGAGAGAAAGAGAGCGCGGTAACATTATTTAAAATTAATAAAGATATAGATGCAGGAGATATAATATATCAAGAACCTTTTTCGCTAGAAGGAGATTTAAAAGAAGTATTAGGTAGAATAGTAGAGGTCGGCTCTTATCTAACTAATAAAATGATATACAATTTTTATAATTTAGACCTACAAAAACAAGACCACGATAAAGCCACCCTATACAAAAGAAGGAAGCCAGAGGAGAGCGAAATATTTATCGAAGACTTTAATACTTTAACAGCAGAGCAAATACATGACAAGATAAGATGCTTGCAAGACCCTTATCCTAATGCATTTATAACATGTAAAGG
>CEUT01067843.1_pt1 | contig 13721 bp, 9 predicted proteins | sample 531401 | NCBI WGS metagenome assembly CEUT01 (sample SAMEA2622821, study PRJEB7988) | marine metagenome | biome: marine biome (ENVO:00000447); feature: surface water layer (ENVO:00002042); material: "saline water (ENVO:00002010), including plankton (ENVO:xxxxxxxx)" | depth 5 m | reverse complement strand
CCCTCCCTTCTCGGAAGTGGACAACAGCCGCATTCGCCGCTGGGCAAAAGCCTGTTTTATGGACAGGGCTGAAATTACCATTCGCCTGGTGGGAGAAGAAGAAGGCAGACAATTGAACCGCGACTTCCGCGGCAAAGACTACGCCACCAATGTGCTGACTTTTCCCATGGACATGCCCGACCTGGGCGCTGATTCAGGCCTGCCCGTGTTCATGGCCGACATCGTGATTTGCCCCGCCGTGGTCGAGCGCGAAGCCGCCGAGCAGGGCAAAGACCCGATTGACCACCTGGCCCACCTGATTATTCACGGCTGCCTGCACGCCCAAGGCTATGTGCATGAACGCAACAATCAAGCCGAATTGATGGAAAACCGCGAAATTGAAATTCTAAAACGTTTCAAGATTTCAAACCCTTACGTGATTTCAGCCAAAAAATAGTGGCTTTTTACCCGCGCGGGGCTTGACCACTTTTAAAAACTTGGCCATAATCGCGGTCTTCGGTTGAGGGCCAACGCCCGAAAGCGAAATGTGGGTCGTTAGCTCAGCTGGTAGAGCAGAGGACTTTTAATCCTTTGGTCGTGAGTTCGAATCTCGCACGACCCACCACAAATTCAAGGACTTAGATGCGAAAGCGTCTAAGTCCTTTTTCATTTGTTAATTATAGACAGGCTAACCCAATACCTACGGTTCGCGATCATCGCTAATTAATCATAGCGTTAACCAAACATTCGAGAACCTGTGTATAGGCTCACAGATGCGTTTGAGGCTAGTTCAAGCACCCAAGGCTACTTTTAATCAATCAAAACCGACCTGACGACAGTTGTTTGACAAGTTGGTATTTGTTAAATCTTTTTCGCTAACACTTGGCCATATTAATACTCAATTTTTTATCTTAGATGATGCGCCCTCGCATCGACGGTCTACCCGAGCACATCCGCATCGGTAACGATATCTCGGTAGAATTCACAAACGATGTTAAAGTCAGTATTAATACAAATTCCCAGTAAATGCATTTCAGCGAATGGAAACATCCCAAGCTTTGACAAAGAAAAAGACGCCGGAGCTATTAATAATATTAGAAGCCTGCGCATTCTCAACCCGCATGCACGCTGGTCAGAAGCGCAAATACACCGACGAACCTTACGTATTGCATTGCCTAGAGGTGGCAACAATTGTTGCAGGCGCTAACGGTAACACCGTAATGGTAGCGGCTGCTTTACTGCATGATGTTGTTGAAGACACCTCTGCAACTATTGCGGAGATTAAGCAGCTTTTCGGTACTGAGATTTCCGAAGCTGTAGCTTGGCTAACAGACGCTAGCACAACAGCAGATGGCAACCGCGCGACTCGAAAAGCCATAGACCGAGATCATTTGGCCAAAGCACCTGCGGACATAAAGACGGTGAAATTGGCCGACATTATTTGTAACACGAGATCAATCGTAGAGTACGGCGGCGATTTTAAGAAAGTGTATCTATCTGAAATGGAGGCGCTACTCGAAGTTCTAATCGAAGGCGATTCAGCTTTGTGGCATCAAGCTAAAAAAGAGGTGAACCGAGGTTTAGTAGATATCAATAGTCAACAAACTAAGCCCAAATAACATGCCCCTAGACCTCAGGTTTTCTAAAATCATACGGAAACCTCCTGCAATTGAATCAGTAATAAATTATCACTCCGAGTCTAGGATCGCATTTATGTTCGCGGTCTGAATACTTAGAGACTTCCTTATTTGGACGCATCGTTTGTCATCGTGGTCTTGATCCAGTAACTTTCTGCTCTTGTGTGCATAATCGTTTCGCAAGTCATTCAAAGACTTCTCTCCACTCCCGCTCTTAGCAAATCTCTTTAACTCCATGACACGCTGCTCGTCGTGACCCGACATAGAAAGGATCTTCTGAGTTAGTCGCCAACGCGTGTAAGTGTCATAGGCGGTCGTGAGAAAATTTTTTGTCAAGTGTTCGCCAAACTTCTCGGGATCCAAAGGTAAATCTTGCGATTTTTTTGAAGCACTACATACCCGCTCGTCGACTATGGACTTGAGGTACTGAGCTACATCAGCTTGCTGCTTATTATCTAACTTGGGCCAAACCTTATTGAAAATCTCACAAAACTGAGTGTCTATTTCCGAAACACCCTCCATCAGCAAGCCTCTCACCTGCTTCACTGTTTGCTCCCGAACCAATAAACTACCTACGACACTCTTAAATTTAACAATGAGAGCGTCTCGGTTCGCGACGTATACCCCGTCTATTTCTGCCTGCCTTACCGCGTCGAGGAGATCACCCACCGCACTAGAGGAGTAGAAAATAACGGGTAAATAAATATGGTCCGACTCACGGATTGATCGGACAAGTTCATCTCCTTGCAAACCTGGCATGTTGTAATCTACCATCAGTAGATCAAGATCTCTATCCTTCAGATGGCGATCCAATCGTTCTTTGATCGACCCATCTTCAGGAGCCTCAACAAAATTTATTTCCGCTCTAATTCCCAATTCACCAAGATATTCGGTTACGTCTTCCTGATCAGTGTCTGTGCTCCTCGGTTCATCATCGATCCAAAGAATCTTATAAGCAGTTTTCATGCCTTAAACTCCATTCTGACAATTGCACCAACTCCATTAATCCCGCTCGAAATGGATATCTTGCCCTGAAGTTCATCGACAATTTGCTTGACATGGTTTAACCCAATACCCGATCCAGATGTGTTGGTGACCCCCTTCTCAAAAAGCTCCTCTGGAGAAAAACGATCGGTTAGGCCAGCACCATTGTCGGCAAACTCTAGAACAATAATTTTGTCAGTCTGGAAGGCCCGGATAACCACCTTCGTAGCGCCAGCTTTGCCTGCGTTATCGATCAAATTATCAACTAGCATTGTCATCTCAACCGGTCGAAATGACCTAACCAACTGACAATTCTCAGAGTTCTCATATGTTGTTCGCAAATTCCAACCAAGGCCTACATCTTTGAAGTTCTGTAAATACTCATCAACAAACTGAAGCATGTCATCGCGAACCCTGTTAGTAGAAATATCAAAGTCGGCCTTTGATGCCAACTTTGACACATTTTGAATCTTTTCAATCTCGAAAAGGCTGGCCTCGATAACGTTGAAAAGGTCTGTTTTTGAGTAAGTAGACTCATCTTTCCGGTATCTACGTACGACACGATCCATACGCTTCAGTAAAGCACCTGCCACCAAACCGATCTGATGGTGCAACTGAATAATTCGCGTTTGATCAGCCGTACTTTCGAACTCTGCAAAAATCCTTTTCTTCTGTTCTGACTGAAGCTTTTTATTTGCCTCGTCAAATTTGATTTCTAGGCCACGATTCGTCTGATTCTTCTGCGCAAGTTCTTTCGCTTGGCGACTTATGAAACGGGATAGATCTCTTTTCTCGGATGGTTGCAGCTTGTGAATCGGAGTACCGTCAAACTTGTCCTCGAGGGTCTCGATAAGGTCATCGTAGTCCTGAGTCTCTTGGTCTGCGAGGGACGACAAATACTTGAGATTGATATCAATGTCGATTATGTGATTTTGCGGAGATCTAATCCTGACTACTGAATCTATGGTTTCCAATACGGGCTTCTCACCTTGCAGGTATTGGTAATTTCCAGCAAGAAGCTCTTCTTCATTGTCTTCGCCGATCGTTCGATCAATTCGGTCCCAGTCAAGACCATCGACGACAAATTTCTCGAGCTTTCTCATTGCCTTATGAAAAAACCCATAAACCAGCTCATCGTCTAACGAACTAGGGATGGACTGACTATCCGCAGAAAGTTCTCTAAAAGCAATATTACGCTTAAGCCCCTCACGGCTGGACACAGGTTCAAATTTTTCGTCTTTATCTGTAATTTGAATAAAACCCACCAGCTCCCGCAGACCGAAAAAACGACGCTGCCCCTGAGCTTTGCGCTTATCGATACCTAGCCAATCATCTCCGATCGATCCGTAGGGAAAGACCCTGAAGCTGTTAAGAAACAAAAATACCGAACCGTAATCCACGGATCTATATCCAGTGCGCCGCTTGAAGAAGGCCTTTGCTGGTTGATTTAGATAAAACAAAGTCAACCGGATGTTTTTCAGCTGCGAATAGGGATTTAGCTCAGTACTCCTGAATAGGAAATCTCCATCATGACGCAGCTCAAATGTTATCTGTTTCCCCTCTGGATCGATGTCGGCCTGAATAGACGAAGCGCGAAAATCTAATTCGTCAAAAATTTTGTTTTCAATCGGGCCATTGATTGGATGGTTTTGATCGTATTTCCAATGAGAAAACCGAACAGAAAACTTGCTACCAGGATCAATTATGAAACGCTCAAGTTCCTTGCGGAGAGACCGTAAGCGGTCGGCGCCCCACTCGCTGCGCAGGCCTCTTATCGTAAGGACTGTCCCATAAGGAGTTCGTCCTTTGCCCACCGCTTGCTGAAATTCCTCGATCGTTGGCTCGCTCGCAAACAGCTCAATGCTACCAATCTCATGATCTCGCCCATCGACCTCGAATTTCGTCCAATCCACATCCAACCTGACCGATGTCTGACCATACTTTCGAGTCAATATCTGGAGACTTGTGCCTAGACGGTCACAAGAAAAACGACCTATGCCCTTACTACCGGCATATGCACCGACGGTTGGGGCTGAATTCTTCTTTTCAGAGTATGCAATGTTTAGCCATTTATATTGAATGTCACTCAAACTCATTCCGAGCCCATCGTCGGATATCACAAGCTCAGTCGCCTCGGTTGAACAGATCTGTCGAAACTCAATCCATACGTTCGACGCGCCGGCGTCTTTGGAGTTTTTTATCAACTCAATGATCGCGATATCGTCGCTTATAATAAGGCCGCGACCAATAATATCCTTGAGCCTAGCGTGCGCGCTAAATTTCAAAGGTGCGAGATTACTCATATGACGCTATCTCAAGTAGCGTTTCACCAATCGCTTCGGCCAAAAGAGGCGGCACAGCATTGCCCACCTGAGTATATCGCGGACACTCTTGCTTCCGACGATGCCCGCCAGTTGTATACTTCCCTTTGAAACTGAACCAATCCGGGAATGTTTGGAGTCGCGCACTTTCTCTCACCGTCAGGATTCTAGGCTCTCCGTAATGAATCATGTCATCCGGAAGTGTTGTAACTGTACGAGCAAGCATTTCTGGATGCAGTGGAGTCAAACACTGCTTTTTAGTACTGAATTTTTTCCTATTTTCTGGGGACAGCGAGCGACCAAGTGGACATTGCGCCAAAATTCGAGAAAATCGCTCGATAATTTCAGGTCGATGATTAGGAAGTCGCAGGCTATCAGGCGCGAAACCCTTCTCTACATCCAATCGCATAAGCCGTTGAAATGCAGTTAAGGGCTCTCTGCCGTCATACAGTATTTGCTTAAACCGACGGTCTTCGGGATATTCGACAAGCTCCCATCGCCGAGTTTCTAAATCCCCTATAGCCTCCCGCACCCCGACTTTGTGCCCATTTAAAGACCGGCGGTTACGAAATGAGGGAATATTTTTCGACAAAATCTTGAGTGGATCACTCGGACTGGTATTTTGATCTTTGCGGATACACAACATTATGAAACGCTTCCTCATCTGAGGGACGCCAAAATCGCATGTGTCAATCAAATCTGAATAAACGTGATATCCAAATTCACCTAACGACGCCAAATGTAAGGCTATTCGGTCGGAATATGGCATTTCATCTTCAGAGAATGGGTGCTGAAATCCGCGAACATTTTCCAGCAACAGATACTTGGGTTCTACAAGTCGAACAATCTCGATATATTCTTCCGAAAGACGATTGCGAGGATCATCGTTACTTCGGAGGCCCGCCATGGAAAACCCTTGGCATGGCGGTCCGCCAGCAATAAGGTCAACATGACCCCTAAGCGATTTCAGCTGTGCCTGATAATTTGTTATAAGATTGGATGTCGTCATCGCCTCACACGGAAGCCATTCCGGCCATAAAAACCTGTACCGCCCGCCTCCGCATAAATTGGCCTTAAACGTGGAGAAGGCATCCTTTGATTTTTCAACAGAGAATAATCCATTCCACCCTGCCATCAAAAGCCCCAAAGAAAGCCCCCCACAACCCGAAAACAAATCAATGAACGTATTTAAGGTTTTTGTTTCCGTCTTGGAATCAGGTGTTTTACTTCTCATTTAGACACCAGATCGTTTGCGTCAAGACTTCGATCCAGTTCCTGACTCAGCGCTGCCGCGATTTTGTGCAAAGTCAACTCTGATACTATGCCACCCTTCTCAGCCTTAGAGACAGTTGCCCGGTCTAGGTCAGCAAGCCTCGCGAACTGATTCAAAGACAGCTTGGCTTCCAATCGCAAGCTTTTGATCTTGCTAATTATCATAAAACTCCTGTGGCACAACACCAATTCAAGTGAATATCATACCTAATTTTGCCCAACCACATACGCGCAAATCAGCAGAAGTCCACACAATTCTACCGGAGCAAACAGTTAGCGTCGAAAGGGAAAAATGCTGTCGACGCCACGCCTAGAAAGACAAGAATCTGCCACTTTGATTAAACAGCGCTAGACAGCGAAAAGAGCAGATTAGATTTGATCCCGATATCGTAATAAAAGATTTTTGAATGGCTAGGGCGCAAACACCGCACTTTGTTTCTTCGACCTCAATCCACCACCGTAAGCCCCAGCAAACGCGTCTTGAACTCACTTGAGTTTCAAGAGTTGCTGATGTTATTCAGATCAAATTCGTTTGGGTCAAATGGCCCGCTGTTCCAGACCCACACCTGTTCGTGACCAGGGTGGGGTGGGATGGTTTGTGTATTGTGTCAAGGAAATCCATTTATCCACCTGCACCACCAACATCTTCTGGTTGTGCCGATCGGTCAACGGCAAGGCACATCAGCCAGAAGTTTTGCTTGTCAATCGGCGAGATTTTTCCCACTTTGATTTTGTGTTCCCATCCGTCACCGAAGTCGTATTCGTAGACGAAGGTATCGCCCCCGTCGGGGGCGATCGTTTCAAGAGTCATGGATTTCTCATTCTTGAAGTTCTCGGGATGGTAAAATTCATCGGGGCCCAATATTTTGCAGAAGATTCGACAAATATTTACGTTCACGGGTGAATCACCGACCTCCAGAATATGTCGGGGCATGGCTATCAAGCACGCTAGGACGCTTTATCTCCTTACTGAACCGGGGAATAATGGGCGTTGACTAACATTCGCTCCTTTGATCAAACTCTTTGGGTGCCAAATGTAATACCTCTTTTCATCCATCACGCCAGCCCAAACAACCCCACCGAATCCGTTAATAATACTGCCGGGCTGCTTTTGGGTTGCATCAACTGCTTGCTGATCTTTCAACAGATGCGAAACATGGCCAAGGCCTTCAACTTCGAGAAAATGTAGTTCCCGATCAACCGACCAACTAACAAAACACGGTCTTGTAGTTCTTGCAATGCGCCCTTACAGGATTATTCGTACCCATAAGCAAACCAGCCAAGGACATGGGAACCCCTACCAACAACACGAAAAGGCTATGAAGATACATATATGATGCGGTAGTGAAACATCCTGGGGCATTAGGACATTACTACTGCATAGAACGCACCTCAATCATGTAACCCTCTAATTGCTATACCGTAAATTAAACCTGGTAAAAACATCGCATTCACGATTTCTAACAATTGGACAAGTGTCGGCCTTTTTACATTACTGGCATTCTTTGTGTCACAAATACATCTAAAACTTTCTTCCCTTCAGTAACAGTAAATCTCTACCAATATTTCAATGGGGTTTGCCTGATGAATGTGAAAGCACTTCTCGCCCTTGGCGCAACCGCAGCACTCCTTTCCGCTTGCTTGTCCAGCGGCGAGACAACCACCAGTTCAAGCACCAGTGGCGCAGGCCAACCAGTCACCCCCAGTGAGACACCCTTGAAACCGTCCGAATTCTCGGTGGCAAATGGCTGCTTCGGCTTGCAATCGGCATTCAGCCGGCAATTTGTGCAGCCCGCCGCCGCCCGTTACGCAGCAGGCCCCGCCACGCAAGCTGAAAACTTCACCATGCGACCCACTGAATTGGGCAAGTACCTGATTTACGGCAGCGACCGGCAAATGATCACGGCCCAAGGCAACACGCTGGTGGCCAGCGCTGAGCCCACGGATGCTGCCGTGTGGCAAGCCAGTTTTGACAAAGACAAAAGCCAGTTCACCTTCACTGACACGGCAGGTCGGTTCTTGGCGCTGGATGAAACTGCCGGGCTAACCACAAGCACTGAACAAACCGAACGTACACAGTTCAAACTGGCCCCCGCCAGCGATTGTGCAGCCTACCCCGAAATGCCCACCGCCATGGAAGGCACACCCTACAAAGGCCGCGGCGAGAATCAACCCATCATTGGTTTTGCTGATACGCACACGCACATGGGCATGTCCAGCGAAATGTCGCTGGATGGCAGTGTAGGCCCATCCGCAGGTGGCGTGCTGTATGGCGAGGTGGTTCACCGTTTTGGTATTCCGCATGCCTTGGGCAGTTGTGAAGGTTTCCACGGCCCCAACGGCATACGCGATGCCAACAACATTCTGGAAACCACACCGGGCGCCCAGCACGACACGCAAGGCTGGCCCACATTTGTAGACTGGCCACGCCGCAACTTCCTGACCCACCAGGTGATGTACCACGCCTGGGTTGAACGGGCCTGGCGCGCAGGTTTGCGCGTGATGGTCAACCACGGCACCAACATTGCCGCCCTATGCCGGGTTGGACAGACTTACTCGGGCAATCCGCAGGCTGACTGCAACGACATGGGCGTGGCTACAAAACAGGTGGAATACCTGTATGACGTGCAAGACTATGTGGACGCGCAATTTGGCGGCCCCGGCAAAGGTTGGTACAGAATTGTGAAAACCCCCGCCGAAGCCCGCCAAGTAGCCAATGAGGGCAAACTGGCCGTGGTACTGGGTGTTGAAGTGGCGCAAGTGTTCAATTGCGGCGTCACCTTCCTGCCCGGTGGTGGCGAAATTCGCAAATGTGACCAAGCGCAAATTGACGCCGAAATCGACAAACTGTGGGCACTGGGTGCGCGCCATGTGTACCCCTTCCACGACATCGACAGTTCTTTGGGTGGTGCCGGTATTTTCAGTGGCGACGTGATCAACTTCCTGAACTTTCTGGACACCGGTGCTTTCTGGAAAACCACAGAATGCCGCGACTTCCCAGAGAACGAACCCTCGGTGCGTGAACCGGGTACGAACATGACCACAGCCGTACCCGGCAGTAGCAGCAATGCGCTCACCAAAATGCTGTTGGAAGCGGTGGGCGGTATTACACCGCTGTACCCGGATGGCAAACGTTGTAATGCCCGCACTGTGACCGACCTTGGCCAGTACGCACTGACCGCACTGATGAACCGAGGCTTTGTGATTGACATTGACCATGCGGCCTACCACAGCAAAGACATCATGCTGGACCTGGCCGAGACCATGAACCCGCCCTACCCCATGGCTTCCTCACACGATGCGCACGGTGGCCTGACCAGCGACCAGGCGGTGCGTATGCTCAAAAGTGGCGGTGTTATTTACCCCTACAAAGGCAATGGCATCAAGCACGTGGAATTTCTGGAAAAGTTGAAATTCTGGCGCAACAAAGCGGGTATGAATAACACCCTACTGGGCCTGGGTTATGGCGCAGACGGCAATGGCTTTGGTGGACACCCTGGCCCCCGTGGTGGCGACAGCGTGCCGGTTCAATACCCGTTTACGCTGTTCCGGGGTGAAGGCTGGGGCCCGCGTTACCAGTCCTTGCCTGCCATGAAAGTGAACATGCTGACCATTCCGGAAAGCGGCAAGTTCTGGCACATCGATGAAGTGGGCATGGCGCACTATGGCATGGTGGCCGACTTCGTGGAAGAAGTACGCCTTGAGGGCGGTGGCGAGGCCATTGATGCGTTGTACAACAGTGCTGAAGCTTATGTGCGCATGTGGGAAAACGTGTACTACCGCAACAATCCAAAATGATTGCGCATTTGCTATGCTCGGTGCTGCTGGCAGCACCGGCCACCGCCATGGCACATGCATTTGGTGAACCCATGCAACTGCCCATGCCTTATGAGCTTTACATCGCGGGATCGGTGTTGGCGCTGGTGCTGTCGTTCGTGTTGCTGGCTTTCAGTGGTCGGCCCGGCAACAAACTGCTCAAGGGGCTGAATGCACAGCGCACATTGCCCTGGCCTGCCTGGCCTGCGCAGTGGGTTCATCGGGCGCGCGCAGCGGGCTCACTGTTCTGGTTAAGTGCCCTGGTGTTCTGCATCGTCACAGGTTTGGTGGGCAGCAATGACAGCCACCGCAACTTCAACATGACCTTTTTCTGGATTCTGTTTGTGCTGGGCGGTGCCTATGCCGCCATGTTGATTGGCGACTGGTACCAGCACCAACATCCCTGGCGCTTTTTGCTGCCTGGGAACTGGAATGGAATTCGAAAATACCCGCGCTGGCTGGGCCACTGGCCCGCTTTACTGCAACTGGTGTGCCTTGTTGCCATTGAACTGTTTTTTCACAGCACACCACGCAAGCTTGCCTTGCTGTTGATTGCGTTTGGTGTGTTCAACCTGGCGGGCATGTGGCTGTGGGGCACCCGGCGCTGGCTGCAACGGGGTGAATTGTTCGCAGTGTTGTTTCGACTATTTGCAGCCTGCTCACCACTGCGCAAAATACGCAGCACCGATGGAAAATACCGCTGGCGAATTGCCCTGCCCTTTTCCGACCTTCGTCGCCTTCGCCTGTGGCACCCAGCGCAATGCCTGTTCGTGTTGTTTTTGCTGTCGTCCACCGCTTACGACGGGCTGCGTGAAACCGCGGTGTACTTCAATATTTTCTGGCAAGACCCCTTTGGTATTTTGACCATCGCGTTTGGTGACCACCCGTTGAAAATTTATCCGCAAGTGCGCCCCTGGTTTATTGCCTGGGAAATGGCCTTGCTGATCGCATCGCCATTTTTCTACTTGCTTCTGTTCGTGCTGTTCATTGCCCTGGGGCGCATGCTGACTGGTAGCAAACAACCCATCGCTTTGCTCCTGTGCCGCTATTTACCAAGCCTGGTGCCCATCGCCGTGGTGTACCACTTGACGCACTACTACACCTTGCTGTTTAGCCAGGGTTTGAAAATACGGGGCTTGGTGTCCGATCCCTTCGGATGGGGCTGGAATATTTTCGGCAATGCCATTACAGGTCGTCTGCCGTGGCTACCCGACATGGCCAACATCTGGACCAGCCAAGTGGTGCTGATTCTGGCTGGGCATGTTGCCGCTGTGTGGCTGGCCCACCAGCAGGCTTTGCAACTTGAACGCAGCAACAGGCTCGCCACATTGAGCCAGCTGCCCATGCTGGTGTTGATGGTGGTTTTCACCAGCGTGGGGCTTTGGATACTGGCTCAACCGCTACAGGGTTAATCCATTCCGGTTTGGCCAAAACCCATCAGCAACACAGAAGTCAGGTTATGCAAACTACCCTGTGGCGCGCGCGTTTTGGGCGTTAATCCATCCGTAAAACCCATGGCCCTGAAGCGGTCCAGCAGGCGCTGGTCTTTTGAAACAATGAATACAGGCACGTCCCATGGCGTCGGTTCTCGCGACACACTGCCCGTAGGCTGATGGTCACCAATCATCACATACACGGTTTCTCGTGGCTCTGGCTGGCTGAAATAACCCGCCAACCAGGTATTGGTGTAATTGATTGTGCGCAAGTAATCGGGCTTCATGTATTCCCAATTCACTGGCTCGGCTTGTGCGCGGGCTGCGGCTGCCGAATCGAATGGCTGGGGGCTCAACAGCTTTTTCCAGTCAGGCTGATACGGCGGCACTTGATGAAACGGAAAGTGACTTGAAATGGTTGGGAAAAAAGTAAACCGGGGCTTGGCCGATTCATTGCGCGGGTACAACTGCTCTACGCGCGCAGCAGCATATTGGTCTGGAATTTTCCAGAAACCAAATGCCGGGCCTTCGTAGTTCAAGGCAGGGCCATCAATGTATTGGTCAAAGCTGTAAAAGGCGCGCTCAACCCACTCCCAACCGACAGAATGATAAAGGCCAAAGGTTTCGTAACCCTCTCGCTCAAACACATCGAGCAAGGTCGGCCGCTGGGTGGTTAACAGCACATCGTGTTTGCGCGAGTCTTTCAAATCAATGCCCGACAACACCGACAAGTGCGCAAGGTCGCTTGCACCACCAATGGTCGGCGACACATAAAATGCAGACACCACATTGCGGCCGCTGGCCAAAATGGACTTTTCAAGTTGTGCACGGGTTTGTGCAACGGCATCTGAAGAATCTTTCTGGTCATAAAGTACAGCGCCATATGTTTCCAGAAAAATCATGTGCACATCGCGGTTGTTCAGCGCCGCCAAGGCGGGTGTGTGCGGGTTGGCCAAGGCCTCGTCGATCACCGTGGTGGCTGGCAACAACTGCGCCGCACGCGAGGGCACCAGTATGTCGCGCAGTTTCATCGCCTCTTTCCAGTAAACCGGTACTACAGCCTTGGACACAAAGGTGGGCTTGTCCGGATCTTCGGAATAATTAACAAGTACCACCATGCCAGCCAACAGCAAGGCACTCCACAACCACAGCGTTTTTGAAACAGGTTGCACTGCATTGCTCACGGTGTGCATGGCAACTAGCAGCAGCCGGTAATAAGCCCACACAGCGGCACAAACCAAAAGCACAACCACGGCTGTCAGCCACACGGGCAAGCCCTGCACGGTAACCCACACAAAGCGCGGAAGCTGTGGCACATCCCAATACAAATTGACCGGACGCCCCAATAAATTGGGCACCACCACATCGGCATAGTGACCAAATGCCATCAGCAAATACAGCGCAGAAACAACACCCAGTGCCCGTACGGACGGCTTGCCAAACACCGCAACCCATGCGGAAAGCAACATGATCAGGCACACAAACTCGGGCGATACGCCCAGGTCGGGCAGCACATACACCGTGGGCCAAATGGCCGAGAAGCAAAGGGTGGAATTTAAAAAGATCAAGGCCAACAACAATTGACCGCTGAAGCGCCACTTCGACACCTCGTTGGTACCACCGAGGCCCATGCCAAGACTGCCTCGCAGTGCTGTATCTGTAGAACTCATGACTGCTTTACACCAATTTCATTGTGCACCACAGCCCTGGTGGGCGCAGCACTGAGTAAGGAAACGACAAACGCCGCGACAAAGGGCAAGCCTTGAGAAATCAGAACAAGGCACCAAGCCAGGTTTTCTTTGGAATCAAAGCCCAACCGAAAATAAATCAATCCCACTGCACACAACAACACAAAAGCCAAAACGGATTCATCACGCGCTGCATTCACCGCATGCAATACAGCCATCCGACTGGCCATTTTTGGCGTGCGAATGAAAGGAATTTTTCGCCCCACGAACAAACCCGACAAGGTCGCTCGCCCGATTGCATAACTCAGCGACAAGCCTGCCAAAGTAGCTGCCATGGCGGTGCGAAAACTGGCCTTGACCTGCACCAGATACAGCGTAAACAGCTTGGTGATTTTAAATGCAAAAAACATGATGGGGACCACGCTAATCAATAGCGGCGGTGCATTGAAGGCCAAAGGATCGAACAACATCAATCCCGACCAAAGCACAGCGAGCAAGGTAAAAACCAGATTGATGCCATCGGCGATCCAGGGCAACCAACCCGACACAAAGTGGTAGCGTTGGCCTGCGGTTAACTTGCTTTGTTTGAAA
>CEUT01001487.1_pt1 | contig 13739 bp, 18 predicted proteins | sample 531401 | NCBI WGS metagenome assembly CEUT01 (sample SAMEA2622821, study PRJEB7988) | marine metagenome | biome: marine biome (ENVO:00000447); feature: surface water layer (ENVO:00002042); material: "saline water (ENVO:00002010), including plankton (ENVO:xxxxxxxx)" | depth 5 m | reverse complement strand
ACTGGCGAGTTAAAAGAGCTTGCTGCACAAGGCAAACTTACAAGTGATGTTGTAATACGTGCATTAAGAAAACTTGGGACAAGTGGTGCTGAAGATTTGAAAAAAATATTAGAAAACGACCCAACACAAGTATTTAAAAATTTACAAAATGAGATTGAAAACTTACAAATTGCTGTTGGTTCAGCTTTGTTGCCTGCAGCTAAAACAAGCACAGAAGCACTTACTATACTTGCAAAAGTTGTTAATAGTTTACCAGCAGAATTTGTTTCAGTTGTTGCTGGATTAACAACATTGCTTGCAACTGTTACTTTGGTTACGCCTGCAATTAAAGCTATGGGCGTGACGCTTGCAGTATTAACAAAAAAGTTTGTAATTTTAAAAACTTTATTGGCTGGTCCTGTTATAGCTAGTATTGTTGCTCTTGGTTTGGCTATTAATTTAGGAGTAAACGCAATAAAAAAACGTGCTGCAGCAGAGAAAGAATTTAATGATCTTTTAAAAACAGATTCAAAAGATACAATAAATAAACAAATTAAATTATTAGAAGAAAAAATTAAAAAAGAAAAAGAAAGTAAAAGTATGGTTACTGGTTTAGGTGTGGCTGAGGTTGCAAACACTCAAAAATATAAAGATCAAATTGTTCAATTAAAAGAAAGGTTAAAACAATTAAAATTAACAAGGCGAGAACAATTAAAACTTGAAGGTTTTACAGATAAGGATATTGATGACATTTTAATAGATGAGGCCAATACTAGAACTTTTAATAAAAACAGATCTAAAAATAAACCAAAAAGTCCAGCAGATCAAAAAGCAGCAAATTCAATTAAATTGCTAAAACAAAGAATACAAATAAAACAAAAAGAAGATGATATTGACAGGCAACTTTTAGAAAGGCAGTTTGAATTTCAGAATAAAATGGAAGAAGCTATGGGCATTGAAGATGAAGGTTTGCGTTTAGAAAAAAGCAAATTATTGTTAAAGGACTTTCAAATTGACAGGCAAGAAATATTGAATCAAAAAGTAAAAGAGCAAGTAAATATTTCTAAAGAGCTTGGCGATACTTTAGAGCGAGGTTTGGTTGAAAATATTAAAGGTGCAATAAATGGCACACAAACATTTGGGCAAGCCATGACAAACGTATTAAATAATTTAAAAAATAAATTATTAGATAGGGCATTAAGTAATATGTTTAGCGGTATAGGTGATGCTGTATTTGGTGATGGTGGTAAAAATAAAGGTTTGCTTGGGGGGTTACTTGGTGGCATTTTTGGTAAAAAAGCACAAGGAGGACCAGTTGTAGGTGGTAGGTCTTATCTTGTTGGGGAACGTGGTCCAGAAATTTTCACACCAAGAGGTTCTGGTGGTATTACACCAAATAACCAGCTTGGCGGTTCTGTAAATATAAATGTGAATGTTGACGCAAGCGGAACTGAGGTTCAAGGAAGTGATAGTAAAGGTAATGAGTTAGGCCAACAGATTGCTATTGCTATACAATCTGAATTAATAAAACAAAAAAGAGTTGGGGGTTTATTAGCATAATGGCAACTTTTCCTAATATTGCTCCTCTTTATAATCCTGTTGAAACTGTTAAACAAGATTTTTTAACAGTTCAACTTGGGGATGGCTTTCAGCAAAGATTAATTAATGGATTACCTGCAAATAAAAGATTAATAACATTACAGTTAAAGTTTGAAATTTCACAAACTGATGCCGATACTATTAATACATTTCTAAACGCAAGATTTGATGCAAGTATGGAATCTTTTGAATATACTCTTGGAAGTAAATACAGTGGAAAAAAATTTATTTGTGTAAGAAGGACAGAACGTGTTCCTTATTTGAATCGAGTTTCAATGGATTTAACATTTGAACAAGTCGCTGAACCATAGTTATGGCTATACCTATAAGCGAATTACAATCTTTAACACCTGTAGCAAAGGTGGAGTTGTTTGAATTACAACTTATAGAAGGCACACATTTTGCTACTGGTAATCCTTCAAGTGTTCAAACACTTTATAGATTTCATGCAGGTACAAGTATGAAAACTAATAGCAATATTGTTTGGCAAGGTAATAGCTATGAAAGATTTCCAATATTTGCTGAAGGCTTTGAGAAAAGTGGAAAAGGTCAAATCCCTAGACCAACTTTGACAATGAGTAATTTAGGTGGGGTTACAAGAGATGGTGTGGTGATTACAGTTACAGATTTGCTTTTAATTGTAAACTTGACTACTCCTCACAATGATCTTATAAACGCAAAAGTAACCAGAAGACAAGTTTTAGCTTCATCTTTAGATGCTGTCAATTTTACTGGTAATAATAATCCTTTTGGTACACCAAATAATAATGAACTACCTCAAGAAATATTTTTTATTGATAGAAAAATGAATGAATCAAGAGAAACAGTTTCCTTTGAATTGACAGGTAGATTAGATCAGCAAAATAAAAAGTTGCCTAAAAGACAAGTTACAAGAAATGAGTTTCCAAGTGTAGGAGGATTTATAAATTAAAATGGATTGGAAAATAAAAGCATTTGAACATTCAAAGAAATCTTACCCACACGAATCTTGCGGAATGTTAATAAAGAAAAATCAAAAATTAATATTTTGTCCTTGTAAAAATATTGCTATAGATTACCCAGAATTAAGTTTTGTCATTGATCCTAAAGATTGGGCAAAATATGAAGATGAAGGTGAAGTTGTTGGTATAATTCACAACCACCCAGATGGTGAATTACAATTTTCTGAAACTGATATTAAAAGTTGCAATCATTTAGATGTTGATTTTTACCTTGTAGATCATGTAACAGAAAGTATGATTTCTATAAAGCCTCAAAACTAATGCTAAAAAAAATAAAATTATATGGAAGACTTCGAAAATTTGTAGGCCATTCGGTTTTAGAAGCTGATGTAAATAGCCCTATTGAAGCGATAAGTTTTCTAAGGTGTAATTTCAAAGGAATTGAAAAACACATGGCAGACCAATATTATCAAATTAATGTTGGTGATTTATCAATAACTGAAGATTTACTTAAATTACAAACTGATTCTGACATTCAAATAATACCTTTAGCTCATGGAAATTTTTTTGGTATTGCAATTGGTTTTGGATTAAAATTTTTAGGTGGAAAAGTTGGAGCAACATTATTAGGAAGTAAATTATTAGCTACAGTTGCAGTAAGTGCATTGAGTGCTGTCGGTACGTCATTAATAATAGGCGGTGTTACTAATATGATTGCACCTCAAAAACAAAATCAAATAGGTCCATCAAGTATGGATCAAACTGATCCTGCAGCGTTAGCAAGTAATTATTCATTTACAGGTCTAACAAATGTAAGTAGAGCAGGTGTTCCAATTAATTTATGTTTTGGTGAGATTTTGGTTGGCTCAATTACAATAAGTAATGGAGTAGATACAGTTCAAGTAAAATCTAGTTAATTATGAGTATTAAAGAGTTTGAGCAAGATGATGTAATTATTAATCCTGATCTGCCTTCTGATGCTCTAAGTTCTAAACAATTTAACACTATTATTGAAATAATATCTGAAGGAGAAATTGCAGGATTTGCTACACCTTTAAAAAAAGGTATAGCAACAAATAATGCCGCATATAAAACTGCTGCATTAACAGATATATTTTTAAATAAGACACCTATATCTAACATTTCAACTGAATTATCAAATTCTGCTTTTTTATCAAAAGTTCAAAACGCTGAAGATAGTGATTTTAATTTCAAAAATGTTGGTTTTGATTTTAGAGAAGGAACAAGTAATCAGACAGCTATAAGCGGAATCAAAAGCACTGAACAAGAAGTTTCAGTTGGTACAAATGTAACAACTTCAACTGCTGTGACTCATACTATTACCAATACAAATGTTGAGTCTGTACGTGTTACTTTAAGATTTCCTTCTTTGCAAAAATTCGAAGATGATGGTGATATTACAGGGGTTGAAGTTCAACTTAGAATTAAAACAATTCAAGCAAATGGTACGACTCAAACCAACATAACTGATACTGTTAAAGGTAGATCAACCAATGCTTATTTTAGAGATTACCAAATAGATTTTGCTAATAATAATATTACTTCTTTTCCTGTACAAGTAAGAGTAGAAAGAATAACCGCAGATAGTTCTGATGCAAAATTAGTTAATAGTTTTAGTTTTCATACTGCTACTGAAATAATTTTTGACCAAAACACCTATCCAAATACAGCACATATTGCTTTAAGATTAAATGCTGAACAATTCCCTAGAATACCACGTAGAACTTTTAGAATAAGAGGAATAAAAGTTGAAATTCCAAGTAATGCAACAGTTCAATCTGATGGCTCAATAACGTATTCTGGTACATGGAATGGTCAGTTTAAATCAGATAAAGAGTGGACTAGCGACCCTGCTTGGATTTTGTATGACATCCTTAGAAATGATCGCTACGGATGTTCTGTACCTGCAGCAAATATAGATAAATTTACTTTTAAATCTATAAGTGAATATTGCGGAGAGCAAGTTGATGATGGTCAAGGTGGGACTGAACCACGATTCTCTTGTAATGTAAATATCACACAAGCAAGAGAAGCCTTTGATTTAATAAATGATTTATGCTCTGTAATGCGAGTAATGCCTTTTTATAGTGCTGACACGATAACACTTAGTCAAGATTCACCTAGTGATCCTATATTTTTATTTAATCAAACTAATGTAACTGACGCAGGTTTTTTATATGCAGGTTCATCTTTAAAGACAAGAAATACTGTTATTAATGTTAGTTATTTTGATATGCAAATTCAAGATATAGATGTAGAAACAGTTGAAGCTGATGCTGCAACACAAGCAAAATATGGAATAGTCGTTAAAAATATTAATGCTTTTGCTACAACATCAAGAGGACAAGCTAACAGATTAGGAAAATGGTTTTTATTTAACGAACAAAACTCTGGGGAAAGCTGCACTTTCACTACAACTATCGATGCAGGGGTGACTGTAAGATGTGGTCATATTATTGAAATATCAGACCCACTTAAAGCAGGTGTTAGAAGAGGTGGTCGTATAAAAAGTGTTAATGGTTTAAATTTAGTTTTGGATGATTTTTCAAATACTGATATACCTTCTATTAATCAAAATCCTACTATAAGCGTAATGTTGCCAGATAATAGTTTAGAAACAAGAGTAATAGATGCAGTTAATGAAAATAATATAACTTTGGTTTCTGCTTTTTCACAGAATCCAAATCCAGATTCTGTTTATATTATTGAAACTCCTACTTTAAAAACAACATTATGGAGGGTTTTAAATATATCAGAAAATGCAGATTCAACTTTTACAATAACAGCACTTTTACATCAAGAAGGAAAATATGATTTTGTTGAAGATGGTACTCCTTTACCTACAAGAAATATTACAACCTTAACTGAAATTAAACCTTCACCATCTAATGTTGTGATCGAAGAAAAAATTGTAGAAATCAACAACAGAGCAGTTACAAAAATTATGGTCGACTGGGCAAATGTTGGGGGAGCAAGTAAATATAGAATTTTTTACAGATTTCAAAATGGTGATTTTACGCAGATAGATACGACTTCAACTAATTTTGAAATTTTAAATACAAAAGCAGGCGAATATGAATTTAGACTTTTTGCTTACAATGGATTAGGAGAACCTTCAGTTCAACCTACTGTCATAAATTTTACGGCAGTTGGTCAAACTGCTGTACCTGCAGATGTTCAAAATTTAACTTTAGAACCTATAAATGATGAGCAGGTTAGATTAAGGTGGCAACAAACAACAGATTTAGATGTCAAATTTGGAGGCCAAGTTTATATAAGGCATAGCCCAAGAACTGATGGCTCTGGTACTTTTGCAAATAGTACAGATTTAATTGAGGCTCTTAGCGGCAATTCAACAGAGGCAATTTGTGCAGCAAAAACTGGTGAGTATATTTTAAAATTTAGGGATTTAGGTGGCAGATTTAGTAGTGGGGAAGCATCTGTAATTGTGACAATGCCAGAAACAAGAGAAAAATTAGCTTTACCAACAATAAGAGAAGAGACAGCATTTTCTGGAACTAAAACAAATACAACAGTTACTTCTAATCAACTTACACTTACAGATCCTTCTGCTAATCAAAATGGATCTTATTCTTTTAATAATACAATTGATTTGGGTTCTGTATTTTCTATTAATTTAAAGTCTGTTTTATTAAGTACCTCTGCAAATGTAAGTGATCTTTTTGATTCAATACCTAATTTAGATTTACGAGAAAATTTTGATGGAGCAGCTGCAGAAAAAGTCAATGCTAAGTTATTTGTTAGAACCACAAATGATAATCCTTCTAGCTCACCAACCTTTACTGATTTTAATACTTTTCAAAATGGTATTTTTAAAGCGAGAGCTTTTGAATTTAAAGTTGATTTAGAAACTGAAGATACAAATGAAAATATTTTAATACAAAGTCTTGGTGTTGATTCTTTTCTACCTGCAAGAACAGAACAAAGCACCGCAATCATAAGTAGCGGTGCTAGTACAAAAGCAGTCACTTTTATTGCTCCATTTTTTACAGGCACAAGTTCTATAGGTGGTGTGAATTTTTATCCACCAAGTATTGGAATTACTGCTCAAAATATGCAAAGCGGTGATTTCTTTGATATTACAAATATAACAGGCACTGGATTTTCAATTACTTTTAAAAATCAATCAGGTTCAGCCGTCAGTAGAAATTTCAGTTATTCTGCTGTAGGATTTGGTAGAGGTGTTTAATTAAATGAGTAGAGTTAATTCAACAGGAAAGGAAACAGCTAGTAATTTTTCACCTGATAATGGTACTGGCCTTGCAGTAAGAACAGCAATAAAAGATATACTTGAATCCTTACGAACACTTAATAGTGCTTCTGGTGATCCTTCTGGGTCTGCAAATTTAGCAGCTTATCAACCTCATATAGATGCTGATACGAATTTACTGAAAATTCGTAATTCAGCAAATAACGCTTTTATAACTTTAGGAAATGTAAGTCAAACAAATTTAGGTCTTTTACCTTTGTCTGGAGGAACATTAACAGGTGTTCTTGGATTGTCAAACGCTTCAGCCTCTGCACCTTCAGTACATTTTGGTGACAGCACTTCTGGATTTTTTAGGAAAGGTGCTAATCAAATTGGTTTAAGTTTTGGTGGAACTGAAAAATCTTTTTTCGATCAAAATGGTTTTACATTACAAGCACAAACTGATTTAAGATTTGCCGATTCTGACAGTTCACATTTTGTTGGTTTTCAAGCACCTGCTACAATCACATCAAGCTTGACTTGGACTTTACCTGCCGAAGATGCAGCAGTAAGTGGATATGCTTTAGTTTCTAATGCTAGTGGTGTTTTAAGTTGGGCAGCAGCGAGTGGTGGTGCAAATGGAAATGGGGATCAAATATTCTGGGAAAACGATCAAACGGTAACTGGTGATTATACGATTACAAACGGAAAAAATGCTGGCAGCTTTGGTCCTATAGAAATTCAAAGTGGCGTTACAGTTACAGTTGGTTCTGGAGAAACATGGACTGTAGTATAAATATGTATATAATGAATTTAAGCAGATAAAGTTATGAGTACTTTAAAAGTAAACACTATACAAGAAGCAGACGGAAGCGTTTTTACGAGAATCCTTCAAATAGTAAATAGTAGTCAAATATCTTTTACAACAACATCTACTAACACTTATGTAGATGTTACAAATGCAACTTTAACTCTTACACCAGTTTCTAGTAGCAGCAAAATAGTTGTTATATTTTCTGCGGGATTAATTAATAATTTAGTTAGTGGAAATAATGTCCAAGCAAATATAAAAATGTTAAGAGATAGTACAGAATTAATTAGAACTATTCATGCTGCTGAAAATGCATCAGGAGGTTTGCAGACAAAACAAGCTGTAACTCAAGTTGTAATAGATCAGCCCGCAGACACAAGTTCACACACATACAAAATGCAAGCCACTAATACTAATACAAGTTCAAATCCGACTATTTCTATTTACGATGCGACTTTAATTGCATATGAGGTGGCGGCATGATTAATACAAGAATACAAGCATTAGCATCTTTAGCACCTAACAAGGCATGGAGTTGGTCTGGTTCAGATCTTCTTTACTCTGATTTAAAATGGCTAGATTCGGGAGCAGCCCCAACTGAATCTGAAATAGATACTGAAGTTACTAAACTTAATGATGCAGAACCAATGAGATTACTTAGAGTGGAAAGAGATACAAGATTGTCCGCTTGTGATTGGAGAGCAAGTTCTGATTTAACACTTTCAGATGCTTGGAAAACATATCGTCAAAGCTTGCGTGATTTACCAGCAAGTACCACACCTAAACTTGATGCAAATGGTAATCTAGATATGACATCTGTTACTTTTCCTACAGAACCAAGTTAATTATGAGTACATTAGTTGTTAACACTTTAAAAGGCCAATCAGGATCATTACCTCCTGTAATACAAAACAGTTCTGGTACTGAAGTTGGTAAATTTTGTAGAGCATTTGTATTTTTCGATGAGGATGGCACTATTTTGCAATCAAGTGGTACTAATCAAGCATTTAACGTAAGTTCTGTAAACGATCAAGGGAGTTCAGAATATCATATTAATTTTGCTACAGCTTTTCCTGACGCATTTTACATGCCTGTAGTACAAGCTTCTTCAAATGATGATGGTAGAGCAGCGATTTCTGCTTCTGGTCAAAACTCATCAACAGTTTGCAAACTTTATACTAGAAGTGGCTTTACATCTAGTAGATCAGATGCCACAAATAATATGGTCACTATTTGGAGTGTAGTGTAATGTCAACACTTAAAGTAAACACAATTCAAAACACAAGCGGTGGTTCTAGTTCAACCCCAGAACAGATAGAACAAGGAAGATTAAAAGCTTATGTCAAAATTAATGGAATAAGTGGAACATTTGTTCGTCAAAGTTTTGGAGTATCAAGTGTGACTGATAGCGGGGCTGGAAATTATACTGTTAATTTTTCTACAGCATTTGCTAACGATGAATATATTTTTTGTCATGGCCCAACTAATACAAATCACAGTAAAGGCGGTGTTGTATTTCAAGAAGCTAAATCAACGACAACTTGTGGTCTTTTTGGAACAGTTTACAGTTTTAATGAAAGATTTGATGTGGAGGTTCACTGTGGCTTTTATGGTGATTAAGATATAATAAAAGAAAAACATTATGGCTAATTCTGATTACAGATTTGTTTACACTAGAGATGATGGTGGTGTTACCGTTGTATGTCCTGCGGATAATTGCGGTTTGACATTAGAACAGATTAAAGATAAAGATTGTCCTAACGACAGAACAGTTTATACTGTTAATAAATCTGCAATTCCTACAGATAGGAGTTTCAGGAACGCTTGGACTTATTCGGAGTAAATTATGGGATTTGGCATTGATATGGCGAAAGCCAGAGAGATTCATAAAACTAATATTCGTGCTGCAAGGGCAGAAAAATTCAAAGAACTTGATGTCGAATTTACAAAAGCTTTAGAGGCTGGTACAAGTACAACCGATATCGCAGCAAAAAGACAGGCACTTAGAGATGCACCTGCTGATTCTGGTATAGCTTCTGCTAGTGATACGGATGCACTTAAGGCACAATGGAAAACTGATATACTAGGCAAATCACCATACAGTTAAATGGCAATTATCGCAGCCGTAAAAGATTTTGTAGTTGCAAAACGCAATGACTTTCCCTTAACACTTACATTTAAGGACGGTAATGGTGATGCAATAAATTTGACTGGTTATACCGTTGAGGGTGAAGTTTATAATGAAGATCGCACTGAAAAATTTGCAGATTGGAGTGTTGTATATACCAGCAGAGCAACAGGTGTTGTTGACATAAAGCTTGATGATACGGATACAACAAATTTTACTTTGCCGACTTTAAATTACGATATTCAATTAACTGAGCCTACTGGTAACAAATTTCAGTATTTAAGGGGTACACTGTTTATATTGGAGGGTTACACAGCATGAGTACACCTAATCAAGTTGTTGTAAGTCAAGTATCAGATGTTACAACAGTTGAAATCATAACGGCTGGGCCACAAGGACCTGCTGCAGCAGGTTTTGAATTTAATGGCGACAATAAAGTCGATGGTTCAATACCTGTTTTTAATAGTTCCAACGCACGCTTTGAAGCTACTGCCACTCATACAGTGCTTACACTGGTTGACGGTGGAAATTTTTAAAATTTAATTGTATTATTAAAAGTAAAACGCCATGGCTAACACAGTAAGAATTAAAAGAAGTACAGGCAGTTCTGCTCCTACTAGCCTCGCAAATGCTGAGTTAGCTTTTGCTGAGGGTAATGAAATTGGTTATATCGGTGTTGGTACAGGCGGTGCTGGTGGCTCTGCAACAACTATAAATAAGGTTTTTGGTAAGGGTGCATTTTTTGACAAAGATACAGTAAGGGCTGCAAATGCAATATTATCTGGTCCTACAACTGGAAGTGATGCTGCTCCAACATTTAGGGCTTTAGTTGCTGCTGACATACCCTCGCTGGCTCATACAAAAATAAGTGACTTTGATACTGGTGTAAGAACAAATAAATTAAATGAAATGGCTGCACCTACAGCATCAGTTTCATTAAATAGCCAAACAATTACAAACTTGGCTGACCCTGTTAATAGTTCCGATGCAGCAACAAAAAGTTTTGTCGAAGCCACATCTCAAGGTTTAGACGTCAAAAATTCTTGTGTGGCAGCTACAACAGCCAACATAACAATTTCAACAGCTTTAAATAATGGCGATACTCTTGACGGCGTTACTTTGTCAACTAATGACCGAGTATTAGTTAAAGACCAAAGTACAGCATCAGAAAATGGTATTTATGTTGTTGGGTCAAGTCCAGCTAGGGCTGCAGATTTGGCTGCTGGTGCTGACGCTGCAGGATTTTTTACATTCGTTGAGCAAGGAAGTGTAAACGCCGACAACGGATTCGTTTGTACGTCGAATAAGGGTTCAGCAGTAGTTGGAACGAATAACCTTACTATTGCACAATTCAGTGGAGCAGGGCAAATAACTGCAGGCGACGGTCTTGATAAATCTGGCAATACGCTTTCACTTGACCTTAAATCAAATGGTGGTTTGGTTATTGAATCAACAGAGTTAGCTGTTGACTTAGCTGCAAGTTCTATTACTGGCACGTTAGCAATTTCTGACGGTGGTACAGGGGCAACAAGTGCATCTGCTGCACGCACAGCCCTCGGGTTAGTAATAGGCACAGATGTTGAACCACATAGCGATAAGCTTACAGAACTTGCAACCATGGCCCAAAATACTGCTGATGCTTTAGCAGATTTAACAAACGTTGAGGTAGGAATTCTTGATGGGGCAACGGTAACGACTAGCGAGCTGAACGTTTTAGATGGTGATACAAGTGCAACATCAACAACACTTGCTGCTGCTGACCGTATGGTTATGAATGATGCAGGGACAATTAAACAGGTTGCATTGTCAGACCTTGTAACTTTCCTTGAGAACGAAAGTGTTTCAAGTTTTAATATTGACGGTGGAAGCTATTAAGCCGTAGGAGGTAAAAGCCAATGGCGAATCAAATACGTTTTAAAAGAGCTTCTGGTAGCGACCCAAGTGCAAGTGACCTTGCTTTAGGTGAACCAGCCGTAAGGACCGACACTGCTGAATTATTTTTTAAAAAAGATGATGGTACGGTAGCAAAAGTTTCTGGTGGTGGTATTGATGATGGCGATAAAGGCGACATAACTGTAAGTAATTCTGGTGCGACTTTTACAATTGATAATGACGTTGTTACCTATGCAAAAATACAAAACGTAAGTGCAACGAATAGGCTGCTAGGTAGAGATAGTTCTGGGGCTGGTAATATTGAAGAAATTGCCCCAAGTGCAGTAAGGACAATGCTTGGCCTTGCTACTTCGGCCACTACCGATACAACAAATGCGTCAAATATTAGCTCTGGTACTTTAGCTGCAGCAAGAGTTGCAACACTAAATCAAGACACAACAGGCAATGCAGCTACGGCAACAGCCTTGGAGACAGCACGCACCATTGCAGGGGTAAGTTTTGATGGAACTGCAAATATTTCTTTAAACAATAATGCAATTACAAATGGGGCAGGGTATATAACAGCAACTCTTACAAATGAGCAAGTACAAGATATTGTCGGTAGTATGGTTTCTGGTAACACTGAAACAGGTATAAGCGTTACATATCAAGATGGCGACGGTACACTTGATTTTGTTGTAGCTTCACAAACAGATAATAATTTTACAGATGCAGACCACAGTAAATTGGACGGTATTGCATCTGGTGCAACTAATGTAACTAATAACAACCAGCTTACAAACGGTGCTGGTTACGTTACTTCATCTATTATTAACTCTTTAAACGCAAGTAATTTATCATCTGGCACAATACCAGATGCTCGTTTTCCAGCAACACTTCCAGCTATTAGTGGAGCTAATTTAACAAATATTTCTGCAACTGTAGCTGGTGGGGCTGTATATGAAAATGCTCAAAGTATAACTTCTAACTATACTGTGACTAATGGTAAAAATGCCATGAGTGCAGGGCCTATTGAAATTGCAAGCGGCGTAACTGTCACTGTTGGTTCTGGTGAAACTTACACTATTGTCTAATGAAACAAATTACAGAAAAACAAATTGTAGAATGGAAAGCCGAACTTAATGTACAAAAACAAAAAAAAGTACAGGCAGAGCAAGCACTTGATGAAATTACAAGAGCTATTTTAATGATTGAGGGCGGTATTCAGTTTGGTCAACTTGCATTGTCGAAAAACGAGAAAGCAAACCAGCCATCAGATACAACGGACTTAAACCAACAATCAAAAACAGCACCATCAAAGTAAGTGGTCCTGTTAACTTTAATAGTATTTCTTTTAGCATAAATGTTTAACAAAATTTGCCAAGTAGCTTCATTATTGTCGCTTTTACTTTCTGGGTCAATAGCTGCCTTTGGTTTTGTAGCGATACGCTATATACAAAGTCCAGAGTTTGAACGCACATTAAAAAATAAACTTTTGGGCAGTATTGAAAAAAAATTACCTGATGTAATGCAACAAACTATGCCAAAAATAACAGGACCATCAATACCAGTGTTAAAAAAATAGTTGCCAATACCAGAAGTTAAAATACATCAAATAAAAATACCAACAGTTAATAATTGGTATTTTGAACCACCAGTAATTAATAAAGTACCAAAGCCAATAGTTGACTATCCAGCTTGCGTTAAGGTGCATCGCAATAATTTAGTAAATCAAATAGATATTGATGAAAATGGCACAATTATTAAATGTGGCGTTAAAATGCCCAGTTATACGCCCCTACAATACACCCCAAACGAGTTTACCTATACAACACCACCCCCAAAAAACAACACTGAACCCCCAAAGCCACCATCCCAGCAACAAACAGATTTAAGCAATATTGCCAAAAAAGAAAAGGAATTTTTTATAAAATGCCCATCAGATACAGACCCTAAAATTGGAAATTTTGCCAATGACCTAAAACTGGACAAAGTCGTTGGTCATCGCTTAAGTGAGGATGGCAAGACTTGCATTACCTTGTATGAACCGAGTACTTTTATTGAAAAATGGATACCGAGTGGCCCTATTCTTGTTAATACTTCTATTATTGCAATCACTGCTGCTACTAGCCCGATTTTGGCTAATTTACTTAAAGGTGCAATAAAAAACTTAATAAA
>CEUT01066999.1_pt1 | contig 13755 bp, 19 predicted proteins | sample 531401 | NCBI WGS metagenome assembly CEUT01 (sample SAMEA2622821, study PRJEB7988) | marine metagenome | biome: marine biome (ENVO:00000447); feature: surface water layer (ENVO:00002042); material: "saline water (ENVO:00002010), including plankton (ENVO:xxxxxxxx)" | depth 5 m | reverse complement strand
AGAGTTTGGGGCACCATAGTTTATACCTGAAAGAGTTTCACTAGGCTGAATTGATCCAGTGACTTGACTATCAAAACCTCCCGCTGTGCTGAGAACTTCATAGCGTAATTGGTTATGTAAATAATGTGATAGTTTCTTATTCTGGACGGATGTTGATCTTGAATATAAATGGTTAAGGGCAGACCAGCGATTGACGTTTTCAATTTTCTGCACTGAAAAATCACCAACCTGTAGCTCAACTGATTTAATAGCACCTAAAAATCCAGACCAGCAATTTCCTCTAACATTATTATTAGCCGCTGCTGTGGTATGTGCCTTAAATACAAGCATAGAGTTACGGTCAATGTACGAGCTTGAGTCTATTCTAAATGTAAATCTATAAGGGCTGGAGACGATAGGGTCTAGTCTTTCGGTTCTGATTTCCATGTTAGATTCTAAATCGCTTACTTGATAATCTGTGAGTCTGTTAATATCGGTCATTTTATTTAGTAAAATACTAAAATAAAATAATTATAAAAAGATATATTAATAAAATGGATTTTACTAAAGACATATGTAAAACTATATGTGATTGGTGTTACCATATGTTTAAATTTGGTGATCCATTTAAAGTAGAGTGCGACTGTAAATGTTGCGAAGAATGGAGAAAAAAAGATTAGTTTTCACAGTAAGCCAATAATTTATCTTTGCTGTCTAATAACTTAAATACTTTAAATTTATTACCATACGTGTTTTTAATTTTGTGCATTTCTTGAATTACTTCTTGCTTATAATGATCGTTATAGGTTTGTTCTTCTTCACCGTTACAATTAAACATAAAAATTTTAAAGCTTCCTTTTATTGCGCCGATTTCTACTAAACGTTCTTCAAGCTCTGATTTTTTCATTTTAGAATAACCCTTAATAGTATGAGTCTTAGCTAAAGCCCGTAAATCTTTCACAAGCATAGTAGTTTATAATAGTTTATAAAATAAACTAAATATTAAATTTTAATTTTTTTCTTTCTTCATCAGTTTTTAATTTAGTTCGCTGTTTTAAAAATTCAGTATATCTTTTAGCTAAGGCATTCTCTTTAGTTTTGCCTTTCATAAATCTAGTGCGCTGTTCTAGAACATTAGCAATTTGGCTAATTCTAATATGTGGGCGTGCTCCTGATTTATAAAGGCGCTCTAATTTTTTTATAGTATCGCGTGTATCTTGTATATTTTTAAATATAATTTGCACCGTGTCCTTCGGGTTCTCATCCGTATACAGACGACGACCCGAGCCCTTAGGCTTTTTTCCAGTTCCTACTTTGGGATCACTCATTATAATTATAATCATTTTTTTTTCTTTTTATTAAAAATGCTCTCAATATTTCTTGACTTTTTCTCCTTTTCTCTTTCTATTTTTTTATCTAAATTTGTAATACTGGGGCAAGCCTTGCGTAACGCCTCCATTTCTTTTACTGTAGGCATTTCTCTTTTTGCGTTGATAGCGTTAGGTTTCATTATCTATATATATTGGATAGATAATTAACATTCATGTGATAATGTAAAAGATACCGAAAATTGTTCTATATCTGTTCTAGGAGCTAAATTAAAACCATCTACTATCTGAAAATGAATAGCGTTTATTGATAATTCATTATTTAACATAGTATGAACTATAGGCTGCACTGGTTCGTAACTTCTTACTGCTAATGCTGGTACACCTGTAGCTGGGTCGTCTACGTCGCTTTGGTCTGGTTGGTTGGGTGGTACAAATGCGAAAACTCTATTTTCTACAACGCCTCCACGTTGCCCTTCAAATCCAGCGTTAATAAATGTTTTAATTGGTAAATCTGTTAAAACTGCGAAAGTATCATCTTTATACCCAGTAAGGGGCGACCAGTTAACAACGACTGAATTAACAGTAATAGTAGAATTAGGATGAATAAGTAGAGGTTGTTTAAATACTGCAGTATGTGAATTAGCACCCTGTGGAGCATTCAAGGTAAAGTTAATTAATTCTTTCATAGCTTTTTTGTTATAATGTTATTAAAGAAAATAATTAAAATGCTTTTTACTTCTTTACTTTGTACTTTTCTAGGATGTCTTTATCTACTTTTGCTGCGCCACCACCTGTTAGGGCTGATGCAAGACGCGCTCTTGACCATGAGGCTACAGTTTGGTTAGGACGTGAACCGCTACTATAATAAGCTCCTGCACCTTTCTTTAGTATTTGTTTTATCCCTGCTGGTCTGAGTAAGTTCTTTCCTATCCATTCGTCGTCTGTGATTTTCTTACCGTAACGTTTTTCAAATTTTATTACGTGGCTAGATCTTTTACTTTTAAATGAATCTACTTTAGGACGGTCTTTACCTTCCTTGATACTTTTAATTTGTTTTTTCTTATCTTCTGGGCTAAGACTTTTAGGCACGTATTGTTTAGGTATTTTTTTAGGGGGCATAATAATAATATTATAATAGATTATAAGATTATGGTAAAAGTTGGTAAATACAACTATGAAAAATCTACACGTCCTGATAAGAAACTTATGGTAGTAGTAGAAAAAGACGGCAAAAAAAAGACGGTACATTTTGGAGCTAGAAATATGGAGCATTTTAAAGATAAAACCGGCATATTTAAAAGTAAGGATCACGGCGACAAAGACCGACGTAAGAACTTCTTAACTAGAAGTGCAGGAATAAAAAATAAATCTGGCGGTCTAACAAAAGACGACCCATTTAGTCCTAATTATCACGCTAGGCGTATTCTGTGGTAAGTAACCACTTTTTTTGTATTTACTTACTTACTTACTAAGTATTTTAGATAACCAATGCGATATCGGCACCGGCGCCTATGTTAAGTACGAATTTATTCCAAACAAAAGTGTTAATTGTATAATTATCTGTTCTGGTTCCAGAGAATCCAAGGCGGATCTGTCCTTCTGCATCCTTGAGATCATAATAGTAAGGGCGCTTAGCTAACTGGCGACCAATCATAAAGTTGTTTGTGTAAACTCCAAGGTTTGCTCCGTCAGTGTTTCCTAGATCCACGGCTTCGTATGAGATTGAATCAAAAGACTTAGCTAATTCGTGCTGAGCTATAATTCTCTGTCCGGTGACTTCGGGATTATAGGCTCTTACTGGCTGTAATCTATTCTTTAAGAAATACTGGACGCTATTTAATTTTAATTCTTTTGGAACTGCACCGCTAAAGTAACTACTAAAACCTCCCTTAGTTGTGTTGGATTCATTTACAAAACTAGACATTATACATTGAGCCCTAGTAGCAACTGAGTTAAGCTCTACCTGATGTTGTTGTGCTGATGCAAGTAGTGATGATGTGTGGTAGTTGTAAGAAGTAAATTCATATTGTAAACCACCTGAAATTGAATTAATCATTCCCTCTGGAGGGGCGACAGATACTACACGCCATGAAGGACGAACCTTAGCTGACTTAACGGCTGAGGCTAACCTAATAGAGTTATCATTAGAAGCATTGACTGCTGCACCGTCAAATGTAACCTCAACGTCAGTACCATTTAGTGCGATAGCTGTGATAGTTCTATTAGTTGCTAAACTAACAACCCCTGCACCAACGTCTCCGTCAAGATTAACTTTATTTCCAACAGCCAAACCACATTTTGCTACTGTTGTTGATTCTACTGAGAAAATATTAGATGCTCCACCTCTGTTAATACAAGCAGCGCCCTCACCGACGGCTGCTTCTGGGGTAATGTTCGCTGCTGTTCCAGCCTGATTTTTTAAACTGTTATTTAATACTTGAAGAGCTATATCTGGGTTTTCTAATGTAAATTCTACACGGACACCGCCAGTAGCAAGAACAGGGCAAAGGCGCTCATCGTCCCACCAGCGACCTAAGAAACCGGACTTAAGGGGAGCTGTAAATCTTCTAAAATTGTAAGCCTGAGTTCCGTCAGTTGAATTGACTGGTGATAACTGAGAATCTTCTGGGTCGTCTACTGAGCCTAGAACTGGTGAAACACCAGCGGCTGCGGCGCTGTGATCGTTAGCGTAAACCTTCTTACCACAACCCTGGAGTGACTGGAGATTAGTTTTATCTTCGTAAAGGTACTGGTTAGCCATTGCTGCTATCTGATTGTAATGGTTAAGTGTTTCAATATGGGTTCCGTCACGAAGTGCATAAATATCTACTCTAGAAATTACAGCTTCGCAACCTGCCTGGCTGTTGACGGCAAGTCTATTATTATCGCTTGATGTGTTTTCTATGTCCCATACCATGTAAGAGTCACGTCCTTTCATCAATGCAACGTTAGCTGGTATTTCAAAAATTACTTTTTGGCCTGATGATAAATCAAATTCTGTTCCATTTGTAGGAACTAAAGAAATCATTTTAGTATTTGTTGCGGAGTTCATTTGTTTTAATAACCTATTAAAAGAAAATAATTTAAAATAAATGTATTAATTAATTATAAATGCCTTATCACGATAGCGATTATATTCGGCTCCAAAGTTTAAGTCAACAGGGTATTTTCCCAGCCGCTGGATTTAAGTCACAATTTGTTTTTATTCAGCATTTTTCAATTGTAGATTTTAATATTCATGCAACAGTAAAAACTACATTTAAAATTTTTACATCTCCAACAAAAAGCGAATTAGATAGAACTTTATTCTACCAAAAAGATATTACAGGTAACACTACTTTTCACCGATCTTATGATATTCCTCCACAGCATATCCAAATAGAATTAACTAATACCGACGGAGCTGTGGGTAAGTTCTGTCTTACTGCACACTGCTCCCTAATTACTCAGTTCAATTCTTCTACATTTTTAAACAGTAAAATTAAAGTAGATGATAATACTTCGCTGCACAGAGTCGCTAATGAATTTAATGTTGATATGGTAAGAGGGTTACACGATGATTTTAAAAAAGTCAATATTCTAGGTCTTACAAACCAGCAGAATTCAGCAGAGTACACTATTGGAGTAAATAATTATGATGTATTTTCAATAGGACAAACGCCAATAGATTTATATGTGCAAAATACTTCTGCTAATGATACTACAGCTGGTACAGGAGCTAGAAGTATTACTATTTTTTATATAGATTCTAATTACGACGAACAAACAGAGATCTTTAATATGCCTGTTGCTACTGGAGTTCACGCGGTAGGAGTATTAGGTTTAGCCGTGCATCGTGTTGAGGTAACTCAGGCTGGTTCACTACTAAAAAATGATGGCGACATTTTCGTAACTAATAGTGTTGGTACTGTTACATTCGCTCATATTCCAGCAGGGGACAATCTATCGCATGGCTGCTATTTTGTTGTACCCAGAAATAACCAAATGATTCTAACAGATATAAATATTTCAGCTATTGGATTTCCTGCAACTATCAGAGTGTATGAATATGATTTAGGATCTTCTAGAATTAGGGCTTCTATAGGCGATTTTAGATTATCTACTAATTTTAACCAAATGGTTTATAAATTAAATGGGCTCGTAGACGCTCAAAAAATGATTATGGTTAACATAGTTCCCGATGCAGGAGCGCCGACAACACAAACTTTAATTAATGTTAATATTAATGCTGTATTAGCTCCCTTAATAAATTCATTTTAGCTAAAATGCACGCAAAATTTAGGCTTTTCCTTATTATCTTCGGGGGTATATTTTTCTATATTTTTTACAACTGTATTAGCAATGTATTTACTTGATCCTATACCGTAATATAAATGAATTATCTCTTCTTTAGTTAAGCCAAATGATTCCTTAATTTTATTTATATCACTAAAAAAACAGGTTACTAGCTTCTTGGATTCTACGCCATTTTTATAGTTATCGGTTTCGTAAGTAACTTTAAAAATATCCATAATATATAATATCCTTAGATATAATATGGGATATTGCTACCTATGCGAAGCTGTTTGGCTTGGTTATACTACAAGCGAGTATTATTGTGGTGAATGTAAAAAACTGCAAAATATAATAAAGGTTTTTGGTATACGTAAAACCTTAAACTGTGTAAAAATAAAAATAGCCAACGACCACAAAGAAGAATACGAAAAATCTAATTGCTATCCGCCATACAAAACTATTTAAATACTAATTTTTCAATTCCTAGAATGTTTTTACGTTTTCCTGAGGTTTTGCCGTTGTAAATTCTGTGTACTACACTACGATGAATGCCTAAATCTTGGCTCAAACTTTTTAAATCTCTATATAATATTGTTTGTATACCTTCAGCTGTTCTGATTTTCACGCTCCATGAAATACATTTATTTAGTGTAACTGCACCTACCGGTTTCGGCATATATATTTAGTTAGCTTCATTTATCTTTAAATTTTCTAACTTAATTTTATTTTCTTCGGCTTCTTTTTTCAGCCTATAATAACGGTCTTTAGATCTTTGTTTGTTTTCTTCTTGTTTTTCATAATACCTAGCTTTGGCTTTTTCGTTTCGTTCTTTGCGCCTCATTTCAAATTCTGCTAGTTCTGCTTCAGTCATTGTTTCCCTGTCCGGTTTCCATTTTTTATTATAATATTTAATTACGGCCTTTTTACGACTAGCCTCAATTTTTTTATATTTTTCTATAAGGATTTCATGCACGATCGCATTTTTAATTTCGTTAGCTTCAGTAGCAGATAAAGTAGACATTTTTTTCTATATATATATAACAATATTTTTTTAAATAGTAATAAAAAAATGTTTTTAACTTAAGAAAAAACTGTATTTAAAGAAAAAATAAAATGTTTTTTTATTATAGAATATTTTGCAAATATGTAATAAAAAATTAAATGTCTATGTTTGGTGCTTCTTCCTCCTCGCTACAATTTCCACTATCAAGTTCCTCAGCCATTGTGTAACCTCGCTTTTTCAGATAAGTCCTAACAGAAATAAAATCAAAAGTGAGAATTTTTGTCTTAAATTTCTTGTGGTGTACGTCCTTGAATAAATCACCAATTGAATTTACAAAAGTAATAAAATCTCTTCTGTCTTTGTAATTTAATCTATACTCTTCGCAATATTCTTTATAATCAACGTAAAGCTCTTTTTGGCCTACGTAATCGTCACCTTTGTATTGTGCAAATGTCTTCTCAACCCCAAAATAATCAACAATAAAAGACATAGCAGGATTAGAACTAGTCGCCATGAGCCTATTATATAAGTTAGACTTAGGAAAGTCGCTAAAGTCTCGTTTTTCAATATCGCGCTGCATTAATTCATTATAAAATAATTTCATAGCATTTGGATTAGTAAACGCCTTAACAGTATCTTTAATCTCAGCTACGCTCATCTTTTCGCGCTTACTTTCAATAGGGACAAAGCGGCGATTTGTATCACTTACACAAATAACATTTTCGTTATTAGTAGTAGCTATTACGCGGTGATATACCTTAACCTCTTTACGCTGTTGAAACTTCGCATTGACGCTAACAGTATCATTAGTTACAAAGTCTTTTAATTTATCAATAAACTGTTGATTTTTGTTTAGCTCCTCAAAACAAATTAGCATTTTGTTAGTTACTGCATCGTTAAAATCGCCAAAAATGTACTGCTCGGGCTTAGAAGTTTTAAAAGTGTATTTGGTTTTGTTATCCATACACATCATAGAAGCGATAAAATCTACAAACATTGTTTTGCCGATACCTTCACCAGCCTTAAAAATAAGCATTGAGTTAGATCTTTCGCTTGGTTTCTGGAAAAGATGAGCCAACCAATCAAGAACGTAATTAGTCATAGCCTCAACGTTTTGGGTGTTATCGTTGCAGAGTTCTTTAATGTGATGCTTAATAATATTTAAGTCGTCATAATCTGTATTAGCTAAAATCTCTGGTTGATACTGCTCCACAAAAAAACCTGTAAACGTATTAAAAAGACGCGGCGGACAATCCTCAAGGCTTGGGATAAATACTTTATCGTCGTAGGTTTTGCGATCACAATCCTTAAGCCAGTTGCGAACAAAAGAAGCCGCCTTAGGCGTGAAAACTGTAAAGGAATTGTTATCAATAAACATTTTATGAGCTTCGTAGCCGTTAATTAAATCATCCTTAGACATTTCACTAAAAGTTCCGTCGCTATGCCTTTCAATAAAACGCTTTGGTTTATGAACGAAGCCTACTACTTTCTCAAACTGCACTTTTAATTCTTCGTATTCCTTAACTGCTACAGCTTGTCCGTGAACCTCAAAGTTCTGGATAATCTCCTTAGGTATATCTAGAAACTCTCCCATCTCTTTCTTAATAAAAGTTATTTGTTCGTAGCCACATTCATTTTTAATAAAGCTATTCATTTCATTTAATAAATTATTTTCTATAGATTTTGGGACGAAAAATCCGTCGTGCAGGTCAGCTACAGCAAAGCAGTTTTTAGTTTCTAAAAAATCCATAGCTTTTTCTACTATAGCCCATTCAATAGTAAAATAAAGATGAGCTAACAGCTTTCCGCGCGGGTTGTTCTTGTGCAGTTGTTGTCCCTTTTTAGTAACATAAAGCCTATCGCGCTGGAAGTCCTCATGATTCCAGAAAAAATCCTGAACCATTTTAATTTCTTTGTCTAGTTCAGTCATTTTACTATTATCGTACCAGTCGTCGTAGTTATCAAAAGGCTTTCTAGCATAAACTTTTTTAGCTTCGTCACGGCTTTTACCTTTACTGATCCATTTGTTAAGATATGTGTCCCTATTTTCGTAATGATCTTCAATGCATGGTATATCTAAGCCATATTTGTCGCCTAGATAAACAAGCACAGCGTAAACACTTGACTTAATATCTACGTCAATGTAATGCTGATAGGCTAGAGTATTACGAACCCTGCGAGAAAGTCCAGCTAAGCCTTTACTGCACCAGTTACGGTCATCTAGAAAAACGCCACCCTTTTTATACAAAGGCAAAACTTTATTATTTTTAGACTTTAGCTTAGGTAATAGCTTCTTATCATAGTCTGCTAGTTCTTCGTAATTGTTCTGGATAATATAGTCAATAAATTTAGAGTTGATAATCTCCTCGTGCCTCTGCCTAGTCATTTTTTTTATATATATATAAAAAGATATTTTTTTAAATACTTTTAATTAATTAATTAATTAATTCTATATAAAATCAGAAAATCTGATACTTAAAGAAAATTAAAAATAAATCTACATTTCCTTGAATCCTAACTCTTTTAATAGTCTATTGAGATTAGGGACAGTCTTCTTTTTTTGTCGTAGTACGTTATTGACTATAAAATTATATAAAGTTTTTGCTAGGGCTTCTTCTTTTTGTGGTGGTTTTGTTTTTAAAAATTCGTCAACCATTTTTTTATATGCCCTTACTCCTTCTGCACTAATACCATTCTTTTTATGGTCTCTAGCCATAGATACTAATTTTTTTAATGGGTCGCCTTTGGGTCTAGAAGTCTTAGGCTCAGGGGACTTTGCTGCCTTACTTAATTTAAATTCATTAGCTTTTTCTATTTTAGCTATTGAGGCTTGATTTAATCCTTTACCCCTAAAAGTTGGTTGAAGTCTTCCGCCTCTTTCTTCAAAATAATCAGTTATTTTATCCTGTCGTATTTCTTTTTCTCCTTCGTCGTCTAAATATTCTACATATTTTTTGTAACCGTCTAGGACTTTTTGTGGTGGATATTTGGCGAATAAATCATTTGCTAGTTTAGGATTAGAGGAGAATAAGCCGTCAATATTCAAGCTCCCTTTTTTTTCTAATTGACTTCTTATAGTATCGGTCAATTGTTTTTCTTTTTGTTCTAGCTCTACATTATTTACAGACTTGCCCCAGTTTTCTATTATTGTGTTCGTAGTTTCAGTCGTTGCGGACTCACCTTTTAAATTTTTATTTTCGTTTTTTTTCTCCCAATCTCTAATTAATTTTTCAACCTCCTTGATACCTTTAATTGTTTTTTGTTGGTAAAGCATATTAGCATAAAAATTATCTACATTAGGAGCACCACGATAGGCGGCTAGGGGTTTATTTTTAAATGGTTTAGTTTTTAATAGTCTCAGTACTCTATTTAATTCTTTTGTTAATTCTTTTTGTGCTTTGCTTATTTCAGGTGCTACTCCCTTAAATTTTTTAGGTTTATCAGAGAATAAGCTACCCTTTTCTTCTTCCGGTGCTTTGGCGAAAGCGGCAGCGAATGCTTTGGCGTCTTCTTTAGGCATTGCTTTGGGTGCAGACTTCTTAGCCTCCTTTGCAGCCTTCTTCATGGGTTCTTTTTTATCGCCGTCTTTATCAAGATCTAAAAAATCCGGTTTAGCCTTCTTAACCTTAATTTTTTTCTTCTCGGTGCCGAACTTTTCTACTGGCTTCTTCGCTGCCTCTTTCTCACTGGCTTTCTGAGCTTTCTTGCCTTCAACTTTAGCACGTGCTTCATTAGTCAACTTCGCCAGAAGTTGCTTATCCATAGGTTTTTTATCTTTAATTTTCTGCAAGATTTCGGCTTTTTTCAATTTAGTAATTGGTTTAATGTCTAGTTCTTTGTTGTACTTACTTACTAATTTTTTAACCTCAGTGACGGGCAAGGCTGTTAAATGTTTCATTAGTTCAATTCTAAAGGACATAGTTTATATGTATAAAAAGAGAAAATAAAAAAATAATAATTATTATAATGCTTGAGGGCGAGTACCTTGAATTAGTTAATCAGCTAAAAGAACAGTTTAACGAAAAAGATAAAGAAGTCACTAAAATGCAAGAAGAAGTAGCCGAACTTAAAAAATGTATAATTAGCGCCTACGGCTTCATACGCATAGTTGATATGGTAAGCGAACACGCAGAACTAGATTACGAAGTCAAGAATATGATTGAAATATTGAGAACTTACTTAAGCGATAGTTACGATAATTTTTTTTAATATAATATTTTATATGGCCGGATACGAAACTAAAATTTTTTCTAAACACGACGATTATATGACTCCGAAGAGTGCTTGGGAGAATATTAAAGAATATATTCCAAGCGATAAGGTACTCTGGGAGGCTTTCTATGGCGACGGAGAAAGCGGTAATTATTTAAAGGAGCTAGGATTTAACACAATCCATGAGCCAGTAGACTTTTTTGAACATAATCTAGGAGACGTGGTGGTTTCTAATCCACCTTTTACGAAATGCCCTGAGATTCTACAAAGACTGCACGAATTAAATAAACCATTTATTTTAATTATGCCTCAAGGTAAAATTTTTACACAATATTTTAGGCGTATGTTCTCTAATGCTGATCCAATACAGCTAATAATACCAAGAAAAAGAATACAGTTTAAAAAATTAATTAATGGTGTGGTAGATCCAAACCAAAAAAATGCTTGCAATTTTGATTGCTTTTATTATTGCTGGAAAATTGGTCTAGAACGTGATATCACGTGGCTTGATTAATCTACATATTTTTTTACATAACTATGAGCTTTACTTCTATCAACTCCTAATCGTTGTAACGCTTTCATAGCTTTTATATGTTTATCGCTATGGTGCTTCTTATGCTCTTTGTAATAATCAGCATCACTCATAGCGGACATTGCAGACATAGAAGCCTTGGCTTTTGGCTTAGAAGCATTAGCTTTAGGGCTATTTTTTTTAGGCATACTCATACGTGAAGAACCATACATTTTTCTATACATTAGACTTAGATTTTTTCTTTCCTAAGTTTTCTAAAAAATCCCATAAAGGCACGTAATCCTCAGAAGCTAAAGATCCTACTTTCTTTTCAACTAATTTTAATTTATCTATTAAATTTTCATATTTTGGTTTAACTACCGGTTTTACTACTCTACCTTCCACCCCGAATAGATTCTCCATTTTTTCTAAGTTTTGCCTTTTTGTAATATAGTTGCAGTTCTCGGGGGAGTAGTCTCCGTCATTATCTATCCTATCTATTTGTAGATTAGTTTCCTCATTGTAACCGTGAGCTAAAGACCATTCATAGAAGTTTTTTAGTCCATCTTTAAAATCTAACCATTCCATGCAAACGCCTATACCCCTGCCTCCATAATATTTAAAAGATCGGTTATCAACATTATAACAACGATGCAGCATATTGTGGTATTTGTGATAGAGCTTAGTCTTACTATAGCCGTGCTTTGTATTATCTGGGTTTAAATTTTTTACGTTGCATTTTTTACATAAGTCGCTTTTTCTATTTCTATATTTATCAATTCTTTGTAAACGTCTTTCATTACATACTGTGCAAGTTACCTCAATATATTTAAATTTCTTCCCGTTTTTATCGGGTTTAATTATAATGTCTAGGTTCCCCTCGTCTATTTTCATATATAAAATGTCTCTATTATTTATATATAAAATAAACGCAGATGCTACAATTTAGACATTATAATTTTAACGACTCCTTATTAAATTTAAAAAGGCTTAATCGCGTTTTTCCTAATTTTTATAATTTTGATCACAATACATGGGACACAACTATTATTGAGGACACTGAGGGTTTGACTGCACAATTACTAAGCCGATATTCTCCATTAACAACATTAAAAACCCTTGAATTTATAGTAGTATTTTTAGAGGTGCACGAAATGCCCGAAGTAATAATAGAACAATACAACGAAACTATAAGCGATTTAATAGATATGAAAAATAACCCCCACGGATATTATAAAATAGCTAGTTTCAGACCATTACACGACATAATAGAAAAATGCCGTGACGATTACCTAAAGGCTAATGTTAGCTTTACAAATTTCCGCAATTTTATGTTTTTGGCTTTTTTGATTTACGAAATACCCTTAAAATTACACCACCTAATTTTCGTTGAGTACGTAAAAAATAAAACACCAGCCGAATGCTTAGAGAAAGAAATTTACCTACTGCACGAAACAAACAACAAAAACACATTTACATTAATATTAAATAAAAGAAATAATAAAAAACTTGAAAAACAAATATGTTACACTGTACGATCAAGTATAGTTAACCTTATTTTACTTAAATATATATCGCATTATAAAAAACCTAATCTAAATACCTTTTTCACCTCAGCTAGTGGGCGAATATTGAAAAAATCTAATATCTCTAACGGTATTATGAATTTCACTAAAAAAATAATTAATATACCTGTAACAATACACGACTTAAGACAGACATATTTAACATTACCAGATTATGAACTTTATAAAGAGATATTTACTTTTTAGAAGTAATGATAGTTAATGATTTACCACTTCCAGTAGTGTTCGCTTGACTAATTCTAATATATCTTGCTGCACTATCTACAATGTTAATAGCAAAATCGCCAGTTGAAAAATTCTGGGACACGAAATAGATTGGAGCTAAAAAGAATGTAGAATTATCATTACTTATCTGTAAATTAATTTGATCTGTTGTATTATTACTATTCCCGAATATAGCTACGTGTTGAAAGCCATTCATATCAGCAGCTGTTGAGTTGGTAGTTACTCCTGCACCTGGCGAAGCGGTTTCACTTGAAGCGGTTACATTCGCACCTGCTGAGGAAACTGGGATAGAAGACTGATTACTAGCTATGACTACCGATAGTGAGTCACTCATTACATCCTGACCGAGCGCTGCTGGGAGTTTAGCTGAAATACCAGTCAAGGTAGTTGATGCTGTAGCGGTACTTGTGTCTATAGTTCCTAAGTGTGCCTCCGCATCAGTTAAAATTGAATTACCAGCAGTCTGTAAAGAACTAGTAGCGACATTAGACTGAATACTACTGGTAGCGGTATCAATAGCACCTAGATGAACTTCCGCGGCACTAAGTGTAGCCTCTGTTGCTGCTCCTGATGGTAGCGCTGATGTAATCACGTCTACCTGTAGTTCATTGCCTGATACCGCGGCAGCTAGTG
>CEUT01019604.1_pt1 | contig 13773 bp, 14 predicted proteins | sample 531401 | NCBI WGS metagenome assembly CEUT01 (sample SAMEA2622821, study PRJEB7988) | marine metagenome | biome: marine biome (ENVO:00000447); feature: surface water layer (ENVO:00002042); material: "saline water (ENVO:00002010), including plankton (ENVO:xxxxxxxx)" | depth 5 m | reverse complement strand
TAATTATCTATGCAGTTGTTTCCGCTTAGATATTCTTTATAGTATTTTAATTTATTAAATACCTGATCTGGAAAGACGTAGGAGTAATGATACATTCTAACGCCATGCTTTTCCGCAAGCTCGTCAAAGTTAAGATGCTTTTCAGGCCAAGGATTGTCGATCTTGTGCGCTATCGTTGGCGGTCTATGAGTCGCCCAGTACGAGCCGGGATAAACTTTTCTAATTCGCATAAACTCTGCGCCTTCTTCAAAGCCTCCAAGACATTTGTCAAACCCACCATAAAATGTTACACTTTTAAATCCTACAGAAGTATATCGTTCTGTTTCCAATAGATTGATAACCTTCTCTATATCTTCTGGCTTAAATACTTCGTCGCAATCTAAATTCCAAATATAATCTGCTTCGTCATCAAGAAATTCCATATAGGCATTGCACTGGTCGTCTTTCTCTAAATATTGAGAGTGAACAATTTTAATTTTATTCTCTGGATCAGGAAAGTTTTCTAATATCTCATTTGTGCCGTCTACAGAGGTCGTGTAGCCTTGTTGTTGCCAGTATCCCACTGGACCTTCGGCTATAAGAATTTGATGCGCATATGGGTACACAGACGCTAGAGTTTCTTCCAAAACCTGATCGCCATTTAATACAATCATTCCAAATGTTATTTTCATATTAAAACTCATAATTATATTTATCTAATACTAATTCATCATACTTTAAAACAATGTCAATCATTTCATTATCATAGTACTCTTGGTAGTGATTATGTTTTGAGGCGTTTCTGTGAAATCTATTACTAAGATTATCAAATTCTTTCAAAGATATGTGTTTTTTTACTCCGGTAGTATTCCACAAGTTATCAATTTCTTGATCTATATTTTCTAACTTTCCAACATGGCTCATGCTAAATAATCCGTTATCATAAAACATATGTTGATACAAGCTTGAAAGCCAAAACCTTGGTATAGAATCATTTTCCACGCCATGCAAAAGATGATGTTTTAAGGTTGGAAACTTTTGACGAAAACTATCTCCATACAATCCACAGTCGCTTTTTATTGAAACGCCACCTTCGGCACAGCCCTTTTTTTGAAAATAAAAATATCTAGAAACATACCAATCAAATGGGTTTCTTACTAGCCCAAACTTGTATGCTGTTTCTTTGTTTTTAAAATCTCCAACGGTAGCGTGAGCCGCAGCGCCGCTAAAAGTAGAAGATTCTCCAATATTTATTTCTACCCCAGATAGACTAGAGATGTATTGAAAATACTCTCTTAGCAAAGTTCCTCCGGTTTTTGGAAGATGAACAAAAATAATCTTATCTAGCATGTATTATCCTAAGTCTTTATATTTCTCAGTTTTTAAAAAGTAATCATTATAATAATTTATTGCGCTTGCATTATCATATATTCCACACTGACACCAAGCGCCATCTCTATCAAATCTATATCGTTGATTCTCGTAATCCGGGGTAAATTGAGCAAAATGCACAAAATACATGTCTTGCTCTCTGGTCTTGTTTTCTATTCCTATGTCAAGATTTTTATCTGGAGTCCAAGATATTTTTCCTCCAATATTATTGTCTAAATATTTATATATTCCCATATTCCAAGGAGCGCCGTGACCTATTTCTTCATCTATAATGCATATGTTTTCTTCTCCAAACATGGGCGCAAAAGCCTCAAGATATTTTTGATCACCGCAGGTTCCGTATTTTTCAGCCCACTGATTATTTGGGGTAATTACACAGTCTCGCCACCACTTTAAGCACTTATACCCCGGATCATCGTTTTTAAAATATATCACTCCTACATTGTAAGCACCCACATAAGCGCCAATCTCATTGTGTCTATGAAGCATTATCGCAATACTTTTACTTGATATCACTTCATACATTTTATCTATACTATTATAGAAGCATATATCTGAATCTACATAAAGTATGTCTTCTAAATTTAGATTACTAACGAGATATTCAGAAAAAAAAGACCCCATCGCCCAGCAATAGGTATTATCCCCTGAAGGATCGTAGACTGTATTTTCTTTAAGTGTTTTAAAGTCTTCTGTTTTTTCTACTTCTTGCATTCTTACAAGATTGATGTGGTCTAAATTAAGCTTGCTTATCGCGTCATAGGTTTCATCATCCATACACAAATAATGAAGGGTAAATTCTTGTTCGCAATTTGCTATGAGTGAGTCATAAAGCGCCATTCCATATCTTAAATAGTTCTTGTCTGATAAAGAGCATATATTAATCATCTTTTTCCCCTATTTTGAAATAAACAGCATCTCCCCAGCTTTCGGATTGCCACTCAACTGCAAGCCTTTGAAATCCAAATCCTTGAAGATAAGAGTCTATTTCTTCGATCATGGGACAGCCTTCATACATCTCATCTCTGTTTACTTCTGCCACAATAAGCTCTATTTTATCAAGCTCTTCACCCATACCTTTTAGGACTTCTAATTCGTAGCCTTGAACGTCTATATTTAGAAAATTATGCTCGCTTGTATCTATTTCGTTTTCTTCTATAAATTTATCAAATCTTTTTACGTTGATAGATTCTTTTGAAGGAAATGTAACCTCTGGATGTTCTGTCAGATGCTTTTTAGGTGCTAGAATAGAGCTAGAAGCTCCTGCTCCATTAGATACGCCGCCTTCTCTGTCAGAGATGAACATACCAACCACATCTTCTTTTGAGCCAAGCGCCACGTTAAATACTTTCTCTTTAATGATACACTTAGAATTTACAATATCAAAAAGTTTTTTTTGAGGTTCAAACAATATTGTATTTGTTAATCCTAAACTTCTGTATTGTGATAGTTCTTCGCCAACAAAAGCGCCGACATGAATCGCGCCTGTAATTTTTGCGCCTGTGTGATGCTCAATAGCATTTAGATCAAATATCATTTTAGTCCTTTTAGTATGTCAATTTCTGTGTGAGGGCATTTTATTTCAAAAAAGTTTAAGCTATTCATATTAATTCTACTGCCAGATTTATATTTATCAAGCAATATTTTTTCATCATAACCAAAGTAATCTCCAGATCTGTTACTGTGACTATCTTGCACTTTGTTGTTTGGGCTATTTACTACACAGCTTTTTATTGAGCAAGCCATCATAGCAGCGCTCAGGGGCCAAAACCTTTGTATAGCAGATTCAAATTCGTTTGGCGTTTGTTTCCAGCTTTTAAATTTAGATAACTCCCACAGTTCTGAGGTCATTTTTTGCATTTCTGATTTTTTAAAAATATGACCGTCTACAGAATGAGAATAAGACCAATAAGAACCGTAGTAATGAGACGTTTTATTCCAAAACATGTATTTTCCGGTTGAATCAATACCATAATTAGATGGTGGGTCTTGATAGGCAACATCGTTGTGGTATCTTTCTGTAATATTTTTTCCTAGCCTTAGAGAAAAGCAGCAAATTTCTGAAACGTTAAATATACTTTCAGGAAATTGTACTTTATCAAAGCAGATGCAGTCATCTACAAAAAAACAAACATAATCATTTTTTGATTGTCTTACAAGTCTATCTATATCATAAAATAAAGAGTCTGTCTGTGTCCAAAACGCGACATCTCTATGTTCTGACTCTAGTGTTTTTTGCGCGGGGCTAAATTCATCGCTATTGTTGTGAAGAACTATATTTTCAGTAGATTGAGGAAAATTTTCCTTTATAGACTTTAGACATAAGTCTAATTGTAGCGGTCTATTTTTACTGAATATGATCGAAGTAATCAACAAACTTTTCCTTGTTTTTGTAGTACCAGCTTACTGTATCGTGTAGCCCTCTGTCCAAGCCCGTTTTAGCTTCAAACCCTAGCGCTTTGGTTGCTCTGGATGTGTCCAGACATCTTCTTGGTTGACCGTCCATACCGTTAGAATTAAAGACAATATCGCCTTTAAAATTCATCATATCAGCTATTTTGTGTGCCAGTATAGAAATAGTACACTCCTGACCCGTTCCAACATTTATTGGATGTGGCGTTGTGTCTATTTCTACCGCCTTTTTTATGGCTGCCGCACAATCATCTACATAAAGAAACTCTCTACTAGCGTTGCCTGTTCCCCATAGATTAACTTCTGCTTCACCGTTGTCAATAGCTTTATCAATCTTTAGTATAATTGCAGGTATGACGTGGCTAATAGCGGGATCAAAGTTATCATGAGGCCCATACATATTTACAGGAATAAGATTCGTGCAGTTAAGGCCGTATTGAGCGTTGTATGCAATCAACATCTCCATCAGAGCCTTTTTAGCAACTCCGTAAGGCGCGTTTGTTTCTTCAGGATAGCCATTCCAAATATCATCTTCTTTAAACGGCACAGGTGTAAACTTAGGATAGGCGCAAACAGTACCAACCATGACAAACTTTTGAAGTTTACCATACTTTCTGGCCGTTTCTATGAGATTCATACCCATAACTAAGTTTTCATACATAAACAAACCCGGATTGTCTTTGTTTGCACCAATACCGCCAACTCTAGCGGCTAGGTGTACGATTGCATCCGGCTCATGCTCTTTGTAAAGATAGTCAACCTGTTTTTGGTTTGTTAGATCGTAGTCTCTCTTGCCCCCTAGAGATACCACATCATAAAATAAATTGTCTTTTAGCGTCTTATTTACAGCCTTGCCAAGAAAACCGCTACCACCTGTAATAATAACTTTACTTTTGCTCATTTAACGCATCCTTATAAGCTTTCAAAATACCAAAAGACAAATCTTCATAACCAAACTCTTTCATAATTGTTGCAATTCTATGAAAGCCTGTGTGGTTTTCGGTAACAAATTTTTGACCCCGTTTCGCATATGTATCTCTTTCGTCGGCAGCGTTTTTGTAATGTTCAATTTTATCTCTAAAATCATCTGGAGAATCTGCAATCACAATACCGTCACCAAACATCTTGTATGCTTCTACATTATCACTAACACAGAAGCCACCCGCATACAGAATCTTAAATATTCTTTCATTTACATCTATACCATATACCTGAGCGTGAGGCTCGCTTAAATTTGGACATATCTTCGCAGAAACAAACAAATTTTTGACATCATGATCATCTATAAGACCGCAATATTGATTTACACCCCATACTTGATTACCAAATATTTTTACATTGTAACGATCAAGAGGATGTAGAAGTGGGGTCAGATAGCGATCAATAACTTGACCCTTGTACGGCCAATAACCGCCCACGAATCCAATATCGCACTTTAGTTTTTCATCAACCTGAGCGCCGCCATACACCGCCGTATCTGCGCACATCATCAACGAAACCGGCTTGATTCCGATTGTCTCAAAATAGTTATGAGTTCTTTTAATGTCGGCATCGCTGTAATGAATATGTACAAAGTCTGGTTTCCCTGTTTCATCTTTAAGTTTTTTAAGTAATTCTTTTTCTTTTTTAGAGCAGAACAAAATGTTGTGTTTTGATTTATCTACTTCCTTTTCTTGATCGCCCCAGTCGCCAGCACGTAGCCCTACTTTTAGGTGTGGTCTTTCGTAAATACACTTTATCAAAGCCTCATCTAGATTGTAGGCTTGTCCTAAAAATAAATCAGGTTCAAATTGGTCGAATATATCAAAAGCAGGAACAGTTTTACAGTCCCACAATAGAACCTGATGTCCTGTAGCAGCGAAGGCGTTTGCCCAAGCCATTCTTTGAAAATAGTGAGCATGACGACCATCGCTACAAATTAAAATTTTCATTCTTTAAATCCTTTATACAGTCTATTTCTAATATGGACATATCTTTTGGCTCGTAACATTGAAAATTTGCGCCCATAGAAATCATTTTATTTATTATTTCAAAAGACAGTAATTTTTTTTGACTACCCTGTAGTTTGATCAAAATATTGTTTAGTATTTTCAATTCTTTGCCAGTAATAAATGCTATTTGACACCACTTAGTAGGTAGTCCATAAGATAGCATCGTGGCTTTATTGTTGTGTATAGTAACGCCTATTTCCTTGTTCTTCATCATGCCCTTATTGTCAATTAACAAAAAAGACTTTTTAAAATTCAAATTACCAAAAGGCGACTTAGCGAAGTACAAATCGCCATGAAAAAACATTATACTTTTTTTGTTTGTATTGTTAACAGCCAGTCTAAGGCTTTCTGAGTTATTTGTATTTTCATATATTTGATTTTCTACGATTCTTATTTTGTTGCCAATCTTTTTAATTATTTTATCTACACTGTATCCGAATACGCCTATTATTTCGCTAAATTCTAAAGAGTTTTTTATAGTATTTATCTGATGCTCTATCAGAGTTTTAGAGCCTATCTTTATAAGACTTCTAGGCTCATTAGACTTTATTCTGCTACCAACGCCTGCGGAAAGTATTACAACGGCCATGTCTTGTTCGTTGTTTTTTGTTTTTATTTGAGTCGTAATTTCTTTTGTAAATCTACTCACTAGCGACTACCTAAAATTTGAGCCTGTTGTTGAAAAATTTCTGGAGTCATTTTCATAGATTGATTTTGTCCGCTTTCGTTTACGATAGAAAGAGATTCTGGAATATGACACATAATACAATGATTTGATAATCTAAGCCAAAGATCATAGTCTTCTGTACAGCCAATAAAGCCTTGACTTGCGGGACCGTGTAATCTACTGTCAAAAATTTCACCATTGGGCAAAATAACTTTTTCAAGATATTCTTTTTTTATCAGAGCGTTACTATGTACCATACATCTAAAGGACAGTTCTTTCTTAGAGTATGGGCTTTTAGCTTCATATTTTACATAGTGTTTGTCGCCATAACTTCTGTGAATATCGTAGTCGCCGTAAGCAACACCAACTTCTGGATGTTCCGTTAGTTTTTCTACTAATTTTTCAACCTTTGTGAGCTTGTACTCGTCGTCTGCATCTAGAACGCCAATAATATCCGCCCACTCCCAGCACATCTCCATAGCGGTATTACGAGCAACACTTGCGCCAGAGTTTTCAATTCTCTTTACATAAACGTTATCTTTATCTTTTGCGAATTGAGATATTTTTAACCAAGAGTCATCAGACGATCCATCATCAACAACATAAAGTCTTATCTCGCCTTTATATGTTTGTCTTTGTATACTTTTCATGCCCTCAACAATAAACCTTCCGTAGTTATAGTTGGCGCATACAATTGCAACTTTAGGAAGCATTAAATTCCTCCCAAGTAATTAGTGTTTCTCCGGTATTATCTTTCATGTCTTCTACTTTTTCCAAAAAGGGTCTGTCATCAAATACCAATTCTCCGTCTTCTGTCTCGTAAGCTTTTTTGCGATTTCCATTTAAAAGTTTAAACAGCGGTGTAGAAAATAATAGACCATTGAAGTCATCATAAGGCTTTACAATGGACAATCTTTTCATTTCTACATTTACTCTTTGATTTATTTTTTCAATTAATTCTTGATCAATACTTTCGCCAGATGTTGTCATGTATATCCAGCCATTTTTAGCGTGTCTAAAGCACTCATCAATCAAAAACATTTTATTTTCTGGTATATGGGAAACTTTTAAAAGATGGTGCAGAGTTTTGTCATGATCAAAAGTTTCCGCAAGAATTTTTTGTACACCTTGATTGTATTCTGTCTTATCTGTAATAACCGCTACATATCTAGCTTGATGTATAGTTTGATTTTTTATATCTTTTAACGTTTTTTTCAAATCTTCAAGAGCGGTTTGACTATCAGTATTTAGTAAAACAAAAAACCCCACTCTTGGCAAAACTTCTTTAAGTGCTACATGATGTCTTTTTTTATAATCCTCAAGAGAAAGCTCTGAAACCCACTCGTCTGGTCTATAGGTATTGCAATATCTACTTAATACATACGAGCCTTCATGTGTTTCTCTTACGCCAAGCTTTTCTGACCTATATAGCTCACAACCCGTTTGTTTCTCTTCATTTTTTACAGCGAAAACACATCCTTCGCAATAGGTTTCTGGATTCATTTAACTCTCCTGAGCTTCATTGTTAAAAATGCTAAATTAGATATTGACTTTTCTTTAACTTCAAAGTTGTTAGGAATTGATTTTTCTATAGTTTCCGTATTAAGTATACTCTTTTTTGAGCTATCAAAAAACAAATTGTTTAATTCATGTATTTCAATTTCTTCTCTTGCATAAAGACGGAAAAGTAAATTGCAATCTAGTTCAATTATGGTAATTTCACAACCTATTCTGCACTTTTTAAATATTAATTCCATAGCTTCTTTCAATTCATTAAAAGAAAAGCAGGACAAAAATGAATCAATAATTAAATTAGTTACTTCACTATCACAAGAAGAAGAGTCAAGTTCAGATAAGTTTGAACAGTGTTTAAAGGAGCTATCTGATGGGCGCTTGTTAGATAAATAAATTTTATTCATTATATGTTCCTGTAATTATTTACGGTAGAATGTAATAGTTTGTTCCAACTGCTAACAAATCTTTCAAGACTATATCTTTCTACTATGGTTTGTCTTGCTTTTTTTCCTAATTCAATAGCTAGAGACTCATCTTTGAGTAGCAACTGTAAAAATCCCCTTAATTCCTGTGGATCATTTGATATTAGTCCGTTTTTACCATTTTCAATTATCTCCGGTATCATGCAGTTCGCAGTGGAAACTACGGCGCATCCACAGGCCATAGCTTCTAATAATACACTAGGAACTGGTGAATGTAAAGATGTGTTGTAAAATATTCTTGAAGACTGATATATTTTTCTTAAATGGTCTATAGAACTTGCTGGCTCAGAAAATCCGGGACTTTTGCCGTATACTTTCACGGGCAGTTCTGAAGTGGTTTGTTTCCACAGATTAAAACCGCAACACCAGTCTCTATTGGGCCAGTCGTTTACCACAGAAAGACATGCGTTATCTCTTAGCGTAGAAACAATGTCTGATTCTGATTCTCCGTCGTTCCAAAACTCTGTGTCTACGCCATGTTCTACAACATCTCCAATAGAGTTCCACTGCTGCATATTGTAATTAGATATAAAGGAGTCTCTATCACTTGGATACTGTTGAAATGCCGCAACCTGATTAGCAACGTCAAATCTAACATCAGGAAGAACGTGAGTGTGTCTAAGAATTGGTACACCGGTTTTGTTGCCCTGAGTAACGTCTGATCCGGTCAGGTGCTGATGCGCCTGAAACATCCTGTCACACGAAGTGTGTGTTAAAATTAAATCAAAATCAATATAATCAGGTATCGTATCAATGATATGGTAATTATCTGGAACAGGAGCATAGTCCGTATCCCAAGTTTTACCAATAGCAATTGAATAAAAATTGTGTCCAGTTTTACAAAGATTTTCTTCATATCTTTCATGCGTGGCGAAAGTCAATATGTTCAACTTTCTATCTAAATCACACTTTCGCATGATAGTTCTTATAGCTCTTTGATTTGCGCTAGCAGCCATTTAAAATCTCCTTCAATTTTAATCCTATTTCTTTGTGAGAAAACTGCGCGGCCCTTTTTAAAGCTTTATGACTTTGCTCTGTTTCTAACGATGTATTTCTTTTCATAAACGCTTGCCTCATTGCAAACATCAAAGATTTGATATCTATTTCCATCCAGTTCTCGTTTGCGGTATACATATTATGTAGCGTAGACATAGCGCCAAAACACGGTGATTCTTGAGATTTTACGGATATTCCTGAGCAAAAGTCATCCATACCTGTTCCTTGGGTATAAATAACCGGAATCCCCATAGACATCGCCTCAAGCGCCGGAATGCAAAAACCTTCGCCGCGACTAGGCATAACAAAGGAATGGCATTGAGCTAAAACAGAAAGATAATCTTCTTCAGATAGCTGCCCGCATATGACAATTTCTTCCTTGTAATTTTTTCTTAGTTTAAGCCCCTCTTTAACTTGCTTGAAGTAATTTTGAACATAATCTAGACTTTGTTGAGATGTTTTTATATACAAATTTACGTCTTCGTCTGTATCAAACTCCATGTGAAAAGCTTTTACCAGCGCTTGTATATTTTTTCTTTCTACAAATTCTCCAATAAATGCAAAATTAAAACTATGCAAAAGGTTTTCTATCTTAGAGCCTTTTTCTAAATATTTTATTTCATTGTATTTAGACGTATCTAAAGAATGCGGAGCGACTTTAACTTCCTTTGTAACTCCGCTTTGTAGACATGCGTTTTTACATGAGTTTGTAGGAACCCAAATTTCATCCATCAAATTGGCGTGATGCTGCCAAGAGCTTTCTATAAAGTTGCTAGTTTCTGTAGCTACAAATCCTATGTTTTTAAATTTTGAATTGTAAGAATACAAGTGCGGAAGAGTATGTTGAATACAGATGTCACATCCAGCTTCTGAATTGCCTTCAAGATCTAAGACTCTTTCTGGACAGGTTCCCGCTGAGTTGTTAAAAGTTATAGGACGAGGCACAACTTCTACACCAGCAGCATCTAATGCAAGTATATTGTTTATACAAGCGTTAGCCCAGCCAGTCCCGTCTTTATAATTTCCTATGTATAAGACTTTCATTTAATACCCATTTCCTGTTGAATTTTATGAACCCTATTATTTTCCCAAACATTTAATTGATTTCTAAAATTAGCCATTTCTTCGCAGGCTTGTTCAATAGAAAACGGTGTATTGTTGTTTTGATTTTTTATATGAGATTCATTAAAGTAAAATTGTTTGTCCATATTTTCGCATCTGTAACCAAAAGAGACATCTCTCAACACTCTTTTCCACAGATATCCACCGATCCATTCGGGCTTATGAAGTATATCTGTAAATATAAAATTGACAGCATCTGTTGTAGAAGTTAAACCTTGCGGAAGACTTTGGGCAGGCTCAAATATTTTTGCGGGAGAGTGCCAAGTTGTAGAAAGGTCTTTTGGCTCTACTGTTTTAAAGTGTTTAGCCCAAGCATCGGCGGCTTTATCCCAGCTATAATTTTCTAAAGCTTTAGCTCTAGTATTAGCCCCTATTGTCGGTAGCATATCTTTTTTTGCATGGAGTTCTTTTAAAATATTTAACAAAGCCTGATTATTAGGTATTGCTCTCTTACATCCTGTCTCGCATTCAATGTAGTAAGAACTTGGAATTACGCCAAAACCTTCTATATTTTTAATAACAGAATGCATGGCAGAATAATCTACAGAAACAACTGGTAAGCCGCAATTAGCAGCTTCTAGCTGAGGCATTCCAAAGCCCTCGCTATTAGCGTACTGTATATACGTATCAAAGCAATTATAAACATTTGCTAATTCGTTGTCAGATACTGGATTAGCTATGCCTACCATGTGATTAGTCAGGGATTGGCAGTGTGGGCAGCTTTGTATGGAATTTTGGAAAAAGTCTACAGACACTTTTCCGCAGCTTTTACACTTATAAGTCACCAAAACCCTACTGGATAATCCGTTTTGGTGTATCAATTTAGGCAAATCCCAGCCTACATCTGGATAATATGTGTGACAGTAGAGAAAACAATTTGGATCTTGCGTCTCATCCAAGAACCTCCTAAATGTCTGCATCAAATCTGGATATAGTTTTCTTCTTTGATTTCTCATAACTGTACCAAAAATAAAACAGTCTGGAGAAATTCCCATGCTGGATTTATGTGCAGCCTTATTTGCCACCGGAGAAAAACAACTTGCCGCCGCAGGAGATGCGATATCTACAAAATTTATGTCATCACATTGATTAATTAATGTATCTCTACCAAATTCAGAGTAGGCAAATACTGCGTCAGCAGATGCGTATGTATTGATCCATTGATCGTATTGCGGTTCGGCATCTACAGTTGGCATGATTGCCCAATGAAAAAAATCTCTAAACGGAGAACGCTGCTCAAACTCCATCATCCACCAGTCTCTAATATCCATCACAATATCTGGCTTAAAGTCTAGTAAGACAGAGTTAAATGACTGATCTCCAAATTGAGCGCTAGGATTGGCCTTGTATGCTTCGTACTCCGGGCTACTTGGTGATGGCTTATTACCGTAAAACTTCCAAGGCAAATTTTTACCTTGAGCCTCAGAACTTTCTGCATAACAACCGAGTTCTGCAACTTCAAATTCATCTATCTGACACAACCTAGACAAGACTTCCTTAGTATATACAGAATATCCTGTCGCATACCAAGACGCCTCAGTGCAAAAAAGTATTTTTTTCTTCATTCAATTATCCGATGGAAATATTTTAAAATTGGTGACTCTAAAAAATGTTTCGTCATGAGGAAATCCGCTATTACTCCTAGCGGCGGCTTCAATAATCATTGTATCGTCTTCTTCAATATTGTCTCTTATAGCCATAGCAGCAGTGTCCCAAGCTTCAAAAGCTAAAATATTGCTCATGGTCTTGGACTTTCCACTTTTGGTCTTTCTTTTTTCTTCAATGTTAAGATAGAATATTATTCTACAAGTTTTTGAAAATTCTTCAAACTCAAAATTAGATAGGACTTTACCTAGAAAAAAACACTTGTTCATATTTGGCTTGCTTTATTTACAATAATGGAGCTTTTGTCTTTTTTTGACACTTCTCCGTTGATCAAAACGGTATTACCCTCAATAAGAACATCTCTATGTTCTCTATAAGCGTCTGGAAAAACTGTAACAGAATCAAGTTCCCCGCTAGAATCCTCTACTGCAAGAAAAGCCATCAATTGACCGGGGTTTTTGCCGTTCTTCGTTTTGTACTCCCTCAACGAATTTATTTGAACTGCTAAGTTTACTTTCCCTTTTATAGTACCTTTTGATATGTCTTTGCACATAAAATTAGATAAATTGCCAGATACAGAGTCTGTCTTAGCACAAGTCAATGGACAGCCTAAAAATTTAAGCTCTTGCTCTGCTATTGTTTCTACACTATCCGTAAGATCATAAAATGGATTTTCTAAAGATTCTTTAATATCATTTACTGTTGTAGCTCTTCTTGACGTAATCTTAAAGTTGTCAATCAAGCTCTGTATATTTGCGCTAAGAGATAGCTTGCTGTCATAGTTTTCCTCTATGTATTTCTGTTCTCTGGCGGAAAGGTTTTTCCAACTGTCAAACTCATACAACATTTCCTGACGATTCTTGGTATTATTAACACCATTGAAAGCGCCAACGGAAATCAGTGATATGACTGCTCTTTTGTTTAGTTTACAACCATTTATAACTTTTACAAGAACGTCCATCCAAGTATATTTAGATATATCCTGACTAGAAACAAGCTCTTCAATTTTTTCACACTCTTTTGTGCCTACATTCTTAATGTGCCTCATGCCAAAGTATATTTTATCATCAATATCTGTAAAATTTGTATACATATACTGCAATCTAGGAGGGTAAACCTCTATACCCTCAAACTTAGCATCCATCACAAGCTGCTTAATTTCAATCTGGGGCTTAGGTTTCCGATCCGACCTGTTTAGGTAGGACGTATAGAAGTCAAGCATACGATAGTTTTTGCAATATGCGCTCCAATATGCGTTGATCGCATAAGAAACGGCGTGAGACTTGTTAAAGGCGTATCTGTTAGACTTCTCAATCCAAGAAAAGATCTCTTCAGCAACATCTTTGCTTACAATTCCTTGTTTCTCTGTACCTTCTAGAAACGATTTCTTGACTTGCTCCATCAAGTCGGCTTTCTTTTTACCGATAGCCTTGCGCAGAGCGTCTGCTTCCTTGAGATCAAATCCGGCAAGCTTTTGTGCTATCATCATGGACTGCTCTTGATAAACAAGAACCCCATAAGTTTCCTTTAGGATAGGTTCAACGGATTCGTGAGGATAGGTAACTGGATCTAGGTTTGCTTTTCTGTCAGCGTAGTGCTGTGTCATAGACTT
>CEUT01048694.1_pt1 | contig 13780 bp, 13 predicted proteins | sample 531401 | NCBI WGS metagenome assembly CEUT01 (sample SAMEA2622821, study PRJEB7988) | marine metagenome | biome: marine biome (ENVO:00000447); feature: surface water layer (ENVO:00002042); material: "saline water (ENVO:00002010), including plankton (ENVO:xxxxxxxx)" | depth 5 m | reverse complement strand
TTCACGTTTATTAAAAGAAAGAATTATTTTTATAACTGGTCCAATTAATGATACAGTATCGAGTTTGGTCTGTGCCCAGTTATTATTTTTAGAATCTGAATCATCTGATAAAGATATCTATATGTATATCAATTCACCAGGTGGGTCAGTTACATCAGGTTTAGCAATGTACGACACAATGCAGTACATCAAGCCTGATATATCAACAGTTAGTATTGGTTTATCAGCATCGGCTGGATCATTATTATTAATGGCAGGAACCAAAGGAAAAAGAATTTCCTTGCCACATAGTAAAATAATGATACATCAACCGTCAGCAGGTTTTTCAGGACAAGCAACTGATATTGAAATTCATGCAAAAGATATATTAGATACTAAAAAAAGGTTAAATGAATTGTACGTAAAACATTGTGGAAAAGATCTGCAAACAGTAACAGATGCAATGGAACGTGATAATTTTATGACACCTGATCAAGCATTAGAGTTTGGCTTAATTGATAAAATTGTAGAAAAACGTGTATAGATTGATCGGTTATTATGATGACTCAAAACACCAAGCAATTTCTAAAGACAAAACATTAAGCAGAGTCCACATACCTAATCATGCTGATGATATCATTGCAGTAACTGACAAGCAATATATTCTGGCCAAATTAAAATATCCTGATATACAAACATTAGGTTTTTATTCATTTCCTCTTGATTATTTTAAATAAAGCAAGTATAATAATATTATGGCATTAGATATATTTCATTTAAGTTACCAAGAACCTTATGCTGATAAAACATGGCAATCGTTGGTAGAACGTTTTCCTTATGCAAGAAGAGTGAAAGGAATAAAAGGAATTTTTAATGCACACAAACGTTGTGCAGAATTGGCCTATACGAAAAGTTTTTATGTAGTTGATGCAGATGCTATACTAGAACCAGATTTTGATTTTTCTTTTAAACCAAGTAAGTGGGATGAACATTGCACTCATGTTTGGCGTTGTAAAAATCCTATAAATGATTTGGTATATGGTTATGGTGGAGTTAAATTATTTCCAACGCAAACTTGTAGATCAGCTAATGAATGGAGAATTGATTTTACAACATCGGTATCAAATAAGCCAGGAGAAAAAGGTGCGTTTAAGGCAATGCCAACGATTAGTAACGTTACAGCATTTAATACAGATCCTTTTAATACATTTAAATCAGCATTTAGAGAATGCACAAAGCTGGCGGCAAAAGTAATTGATAAACAAAAAGACAAGGAAACTGAACAACGATTAAATATATGGTGTTCAGTTGGCAATGAAAGAGGCTTTGGCGAATATGCTATTGCAGGGGCTATCGCTGGAAGAGAATATGGCGAAGCAAATAAAAATAACATGGAGGCTTTAAGTAAAATAAATGACTTTGGATGGCTCGAACAACAATTCAACAAAATCCAAATCTCATCTAGAAACGCACGAATTATTGGATAGGTTTGAACTACTATATGATAATGTAGATGAACTTAAAGATTTAAGACGTGCAGTTATAGATCAAGATTTATCAAGTATTTTTCGTCTGATAGGAATACTTACAGATTCAAGACAACTATTTAACGAATTCCGAAAAGCAGTTTTAGAAAAAAATATTCATGCTATATTTAGAGTGGTGCAATCAATTGACAATAATTCAAATATTGATTTGATACGTAACTCTGTTATAAACAAAGGTGATGACATTGAAGTATTAAGAAAAACTTTATCATTATTTGTTAAGAGTGAAACTTTAGATACATTAGTAAAAACATTAAGAACATTTCCTGAAAGCGAAATTAAAGACGCATTTGCTAGAGGTCAACTACATAGTAAAAAATGGTTAGTTACTGAACTTGAAAATATTGGTATGCATCTAGGAACAGTTTTCTTGTGTGCTGGATGGTATGGTACATTAGCGACTATGATGTTTGAATCTAAAAAAATACATTTAGATAAAATACGAAGTTTTGATATCGATGAAAGTTGTTGGAGAATCGCAGAGTCAATTAATAAGCCTTGGGTAATGAAAGAGTGGAAATTTAAAGCATCTACTGAAGACATACATAATATTAATTTTAGTGAGCATACGTATAAAACATTAAGATCAGACGGAACGGAAAGAGAGCTATTTGATAAACCAGATACTATTATCAATACAAGTTGTGAACATATAGAAAATTGGGATAAATGGTGGAATAATATTCCTAGTGGTAAGTTATGCATTTTACAAGCAAATGATTATAAAGAATTACCAGAACATATTAACTGCGTTGATAATATAGATCATTTTAAATCAATTGCCCCAATGTCGACATATCTTTATACTGGTGATTTAATGTTAGGAAAATATACGAGGTACATGCTTATAGGTATTAAGTAATGCCTAAACTAACATATACGTTAAAAACACTAGATCAGCCAGTACATTTTAAGCAAACAGGAAAAGTTTTACAAATTCCAATGAAAGAGGACGAGCTTGAAGCAGTACATAAAATTGAAGAATGGATAAAGAAAAATTGTACACAAAGAGCTGAGATAGAATTCTTTCAAAGCTACGATTATATGGGCAATGATAAGATCGTAATCAATTTTAAAAGTAAAGAAGATATGCTACTTTTCAAGCTACAATTTGAGTAGTAAATACATATATGTACAGATATGATGACATACGAACGGTCCATTTAGAGATCACTGCCAAATGTCAAGCGGCCTGCTTACAATGTGACAGAAACATCAATGGTGGCGAACTTAATCCAAATATAAATTTAGATGAATTATCTCTTGAAGACTGTAAAACAATTTTCCAACCTGAACTTGTAAAGCAACTAGACAGTTTGTTTATGTGTGGTAATTTGGGAGATCCTGTAGTAGCAAAAGATTCGTTAGAAGTGATGGATTATCTACGTAGTCAAAATCCAAACATATGGTTAAGCATGAACACAAATGCTGGTGCTAAAAAACCAGAATGGTGGGGTGAATTGGCAAAAGTTCTAGGAAGAAAAGGACATGTAATTTTTAGTTTTGATGGATTGAAGGACACTAATCATTTGTATAGACAAAATGTTAATTGGGATATATGTATGGATTCGTCACAAGCATTTATAGATGCTGGTGGAAGAGCAAGATGGGATTACTTAATATTTGGACACAATCAACATCAAGTTGAAGAAGCAGAAGAATTATCTAGAAGAATGGGATTTGAAAAATTTATGAGTAAAAAAACTGGTAGATTTTTTAGTAACGTAAAAGCAAAAGGTAAAGACGAACACCAAGGAGTCAATCGTAAAGGTAAAGAAACACAAAAATTAACAAAGCCAGACGACAAATATGTGAACAAGGCTCTTAAAAAATTAGATCCACTTGTAGAAAAATATGGTTCTATGGATGAGTATTATAACCAAGCAAGAATTAATTGTAAAGTATTAAAAGACATGAATGTCTATGTAAGTGCAACAGGACATCTGATGCCTTGTTGTTGGGTAGCAGGACAAATGTACAAATGGTGGGAGAAGCCAGGACAGAATCAAATTTGGAGATTCATAGAAGAAGTCGGTGGCTTAGATGAGCTATCAGTCTTACAACATGGATTTAAAAAAGTATTAGAAGGCGATTTTTTTAATAACATAAAAAGAAGTTGGAAGAAAACTTCTTGTGATGGCGGCGATGGAAAATTAAAAGTTTGTTCAGTTAAATGTGGTACAGAATTTGATCCATTTGGTGCACAGTTTGAAGATAACTTCGTTACTACAGCAAGGTAAATATATAAAATGAGCGAAAATAATCTACCATCAAAAACTTTTTGTGCTTTACCCTGGATGCATTTATCAACAAGACCAGACGGAAACATGCGAGTATGTTGTACTGCCAACGCATCATCGGTTGGTGCAACTAATGATAAAAAGCACGGTGGACAAGTAGGCGTGTTAAAAACAGCAGATGGTAAACCCGCAAACTTAAACAATTCCGATTTGATGTCTTCTTGGAATAACGACTATATGAAAAATGTACGTTTACAAATGTTAAACGGAGATAAGCCACCAGCTTGTCTAAAGTGTTATAAAGAAGAAGCGGCAGGTCACAATTCAAAACGTATGTGGGAAACTGAATATTGGTTAAACAGATATTCTATAGATGAAATTATTGGAGAAACAGCAAAAGACGGATCCATTCCTCCTAAGATTAGATACTTGGATTTGCGTATGGGATCTAAATGTAACTTAAAGTGTATTATGTGTTCACCACACGATTCATCATTATGGATTAAAGATTGGATGGATGTTTATCCTACTATACAAAACAAAGAATTAAAACAAACAATGGGATGGGATAACAAAGGTAAAATGCATGGTGCGACATATAACTGGCACAAAAACAATCCAACTTTTTGGGATCAATTGTATGAACAAATACCTCACATGTATCAGTTATATTTTGCTGGCGGTGAATCAACTATCATTGAAGAACACTATACACTACTTGAAGAAGTTATCAAACGTGGGTATGCTTCTAAAATAGAATTACGTTATAATTCAAATGGCGTTGAAATGCCAGAAAGATTATTTGAATTATGGAGTCATTTTAAAAGAGTAAGGTTTCATTATAGTGTAGATTCAATTGAAGATATGAATCGTTATATACGTTTTCCAGCTGATTGGGACAATACAGTTAAACAATTCCATTTACTAGATAATACAGATGACAAAGTAGAAGTTACTGTAGCCTGTGCAGTACAGGCTTTAAACATACATTATATACCAGACTTTATTAAATGGAAATGGAAACAGAATTTTAAAAAAATAAACGTATGGCCATTTGGAGCAGGAATGATAAATTATCACTTTGTTTACTGGCCTGGACATTTAAACGTAAAAGCATTACCACAATGGATGAAAGAAAAAACAAAAAAGAAATATGAAGAGTTTTATCCATGGTTATTAAATAATTGGCAACTATCTGGAGCTCCATCAAAAGAAGCATTTATGGAAGCAAGTTATGGTGTTAAAAGATTACAAGGAATGATCAAGTTTATGATGTCAGAAGATTGGTCACAACGTATGCCACAATTTAGAGAATACATAGTAAAGTTTGATAAACAAAGAGGAACTGATTTTACTAAAGTATTTCCAGAAATGGCAGATTTGTTAGATGAATCTAAAGATAATTTAATTGAGTCTAATACAGGCGAAATGGTTGATGAAAAGACCGAGAAAGAATTAGAAGATGGCGGAACAATCTGATCTACATAAAAAGTGGGAGCAAATGAAAGACCATGTTACAAAGCCACGTAAAGAATTAGATGGAATGGCTATTTGTCCTTTTGCTAAAATGGGATTTAAACGTAATGAAGTCGAAGTTAAATGGGTTAAAAAAGATATGTTTAAAATTGCAAATGAAACTATTAAAAACTATCCAGAAGAGAAACAACTGGTATTGTGTATTGGTGATCCAAAAGATTATACATTAGAAGAATTAGAAAACTGGGAAAATCAAAATCAACCAACAGCGGTTGCTAATGATCTATACATTTACACATCATATAAGTCAGATGAAAAACAAGGATCAGTAGGAGTTGAAAAAAACACAGATAAACTTATTCCTGGATTGGGTTCTGGCAACAATGGTTTAGCAATTATACAAATACAAGGACTTGCAGATTTAAATGAAAAGTCGGAATGGGTTCATAGAAGCACAAAGTATTATGATAATTGGGATAAAAGATATTATGATGCTATTGTTAAAAGAAGATATAAAGACAGTAACTATGATAGTGAGGAGTTTGAGAACAATGGTTAATAGATATAATAAATTTTTTGGAGATCCACCTTTAGTAAAGTGTTATTCGGAATTTCAACCTTTGGAAGAAGTAATTGTAGGAAACACATATGATCCAAATTGTTTTGACGATAGTGATCAATTTAGTCAAGAAGCTAAAGACTTGTTAAAAAGAGTATTTACTGAAACAGCAGAAGATTTAGAAGTGTTAGTAGATATACTTAAAAAAGAAGGAGTCATAGTACAAAGACCAAAATCATTATTTAATCCGTTAACAAAATATAATCTCGGAGAGTTTGACATTGAATTTGCAAATCAACCTTTGCAACCTAGAGACATACTTGGATTTTATGGTAATAAAATTATTGAATCATACACAAAAGATAGAACAAGATATTTTGAAAATTGGTGTTCGAGAGATATACTAAAGCAATATTATTTAAGAGGTGCAGAATGGATTTCTATGCCATCACCACAGTTAAATAAAAAAACATATGAGGATTATTATCTTAATAGTGAAGTGTTATTCCATAATGCTAACTTAATAAAGTGTGGAAAAGATATATTCCATTCACAGTCGAATCAAAAAGATCCTGTAAAAGGAAAAGGCACAGAACAAGGACTGCATTGGTTTAAGAATCAATTACCAGAATTTACATTTAATGAAATTCCTGTAGGTGGTCATGCTGATGGTAAGATAGCATTGATTAAACCAGGATTATTAGTTACATGGAAAAAAGAATGGATACCAGAAAAACTAAAATCTTGGGATTGTATTATTACAGAAGCCGGAACAAAGTTTCCAGAAGATTTTAAAACTACACGTAAACAACATTTTTATAAAGACTATATTGAACGTTGGTTATCTCATTGGATTGGATATGTAGACGAAACAGTATTTGATGTTAATATGTTAAGTATATCAGAAGATAAAGTTATCTGTACAGGAGCAGACAAAGATGTATTTGCAAAATTGCAAAAACAAGGAGTGACACCAATATATTGGAAATTTAGACACCAATATTTTTGGGATGGCGGAGTACATTGTTTAACAGCAGATGTAAGACGTAGAGGAGAACAGGAAAATTATTTCTAATGGACAACCAAGAGTGGAAGAAACGTGATTGGGATTGGCATAAAACAATTGTCAAAAAATGTGTAGCACCCTGGCACAGCCTAACTATCGAATGGGATGGTATGGTGTATGCTGATGCTGTGGCGTTTAATCCATATGGAAGTATATATGAAAATACATTATCTGAACTTTGGTTTTCACCTAAAGCAATAGAGCTTCGTAAATCATGGAGTAATGGTTTACCAGATAAATCAATTTGTGCTAGTTGTATAAAAAAAGAACAAACAGTAGGAACTTCTAGAAGGCAATATTTTTATAGAAACTTACCAGCAGAATTATTAAAAACAGCTTCCTACGATCCTCAACAAGGACCAAATATTTGGTATTTAGAAATTAATTCGTCAAACAAATGTAATTTAAAATGTCGAATGTGTAACGGGCAAGTTTCAAGTAGTTGGGTTAAAGAAGAAGTTCAACTAGCGAAGATAAGTCCGAGCTGGATGCCTGAACGTAAAGTAGGAAAATATTCAAGAGTTAACTTTGATGTAATTAAAAATGTTTTAGAAAAAAAGGAGTATTTCAAAGATTTACAATTTTTGAAATTAACAGGAGGTGAACCATTAATGGAACAACAAAATTATCAATTAATGGAACAGTTTATTGAATGGGACATCGCTAAAAATGTTATACTTGATATTAACACAAATGGAACGTACATGAATGAAAGATTGATGAATATCGCTAAACATTTTAAATTAGTTAAGTTACACATTAGTTTAGAAGGTACAGGAGAATTATATCAATATATACGTGGTGGAGCAAACTTTACGTTAGAACAATTAGAAAACAATATAGTCAGTTTTAACAAGTTGCCAAATACAGTAATAATTTATACAGTTACAGTACAAATATATAATATCTTTAATATAGTAGATATATGGAATTGGTATTTAAAAATAAGAAAGCCAACCAATGAAATTTATTTTAAAAATGTTGTTGTAAATCCGCCACATTTAAATTTTCAAATATTACCAAATGAAATGAAATCAAAAGCATTTGAAATCATGAAAGAAGCTGAATTGCCACAAGGCGAGTACTGGCCTAATGATAGGGATCCTGCAGATGGAGTTTTCAGTCAAGGTGATATTGGATTTGGCAATATTATGAAAAATTTACAAAGTAATAATACATACAATGAGAAGCATTTGAGAGAATTTGTTCAGTTCACCCGAGACGTTGATAGTTTACGAAAAACTGACATTACGAAAATTGTTCCAGAATTTTCACAGTTATTTGAGGAAGTATATGAAGCAAGAGCCTAAAACATTTTGTATATTACCATGGATGCATTTAGCAACAAACTCTAGTGGAAACTATAGAGTATGTTGTAATTCTACTCCTGGTAAAAATTTTATTTTAGATAAAAATGGCTCTCCATATAAAATTTACAATTCTGATATAAAAGAAATGTGGAATTCCGAAACTTATAAAAACTTAAGATTAGAATTATTAAACGAAAAGAGACCAAGTATGTGTCAACGTTGTTGGAGAGAAGAAGCAAGTGATATTAAATCAGCACGTCAAAGTTTTAATGAAGCATACTCACATTTTATAGAAGGTGCACTTTCAAATACAGATATAGAAGGAAATGCTCCTTTAAAAGTTGGATACGTAGATTTGCGTTTAGGTAACTTATGTAATCTAAAATGTAGAATGTGTAATCCATGGGCATCAAACCAGTGGACTAAAGAATGGAGTAAAGAAACTTCGTATGATGGTACTGATATACCAGATACAGAAAGAACAAGACTAGAACACATGGATTGGCCAACAAATGAGAAAACTTGGGCAAACTTAATGCCAATTATAGATTCAGTTGAAGAAATTTATTTAACAGGTGGTGAACCTACATTGGCTTTAGAACAATACAAATTATTTGATAAATGTATTGAGCTAAACAAAGCAAAAGATATTATATTAAAGTACAATACTAACTTAACCAATATTCCACCTAAAATGATAGAATATTGGCAACACTTTAAAAAAATAAAAATCAATGCTTCAATTGATGCATATGGTGATTTAAACAGATATATTAGATTTCCAACAAACTGGAAATCTGTTGATAAAAATCTTAAGATATTTAATGAAATGGAAAAACAAGGAAAAATGAGAGTACAGGTACACACTACAGTACAAATATATAATATACTAGATGTGACAGATTTGTTTGAATATGTTGGTCAGTTTGGATATTTTCCATATTTAAATATATTAGATCATCCTGATTATCTAAATGTTAGAGTACTTCCATTACATCTTAAAGAATGTGTATCTGAAGAACTAGAAACATATATGGATAAACCAAAAGTAAAAGGTCTAGTAAATTATATGATGGATGAAGATTGGTCACAACATACTGAACGTTTTATTGAATATACCGAATCGTTAGATAAATCACGTAAGCAAACTATACTCGATGTTGCTCCTGGTTTAGAAGATGTAATAAACATAAAAAAATAACTTGACAAGATATAGTATCGTGTTATTATAGAAGCATATTAACAATTTAACAAGAGAGGTTATTATGTTGAAGTATTTTTTAAAACATTTTGGTCAAGCATTGTTGTTCTTAACAGCAGTAATTGGTTTTGGTTGGGCCGGAGTTGAAATTGGCAAATTTGTAGGAGGCCAATTAGAAAACGAATCATATTCACATATTGTTACTATTGGATTTATATTTCTAGTAGGAATGATATTTTATGCATACGGTCAAGCAAAAGTTGATGTAAAATATCAATCCAAATAAGGTGCTGACCCCTTCGTCTATCGGTTAGGACATCAGGTTTTCATCCTGAAAAGAGGAGTTCGATTCTCCTAGGGGTCGCCAACTATGTAGATAAATAAAATAAAGAGATAAAAAATGTTTGAATATCTAGATAAAATTTTTAAAGACACACAGCAACCAGATGAATTAGAAGGAAAAGTAAAAGTCTTCGAATTGGATAATGTTTTTTCAAAAGAACATTATGAAAAATTATCACATGATGTGGTTGCAAATAAAAAATATACGAAAGAAGACGCCCCAATAGAAGGGGAAGAGCCATCGGTGATCACTTGGGATCATTTAGAAAACACAGATGAATTTTATAAAACATTATGGCAATATTTTAATTCTGATAAAACCAAACTTAACGTATTGAGAAAGTTTGGATACTTTATTAGAGAAGATCAAGAGGATACAATATTAAGATGTCTACACCAGACAGTATCTTTTCATACTGAATATCCGCATCAAGTTGATGGAGAACACACAGATCAAAAATACACACTACAAACATTTACCATACAAGTTTACCTGCCGACAGATGATAGTATAAAAGATTATGGGACACAATTTGTAAATCACGATAGAGAAACTGTATACCATAGAAGTTTTTTACCAAACACTGGTTACATGATGGCATCTAACAATAATTCTTGGCATAAGCCAACAATGGGAGTTGAAAGAAAATCATTATTGGTTCGATATCATCTTGAAATAGATTACAACAAACATCAAAGGTTGTTTAATTATAATAAAGATAACGATACTTGTTACGTAGTATGGAACAAGTATATGGATGTCCATCCTAAGATAACAGATTGGATGGCAACTATGACATTTATTAATTTAATCGATCACAAATTTGAAAACATCGCAACAACAGTTGAGCCTTTTAAAAATGATTTATTGCAGTTAAGAAGATTGAAAAAGCAAGGTTTTAAAAAAGCAGTAGTATTTTTTGGCGGATTTGTTTGGGCAACAGATTGGATTAAACAATATGCAGATAATCTCGACTTGAAAAAAATGTTTGTTGGAATGCCATTTGAAGATGAGTTTGCAAGGCAATGTTTTATTTTAAATTTAGATAGACTAGATGAGATAAAAGAAGAAGATGCCAGAGACGGATTTTTTACCAAATACATGGGAGAAGAAGAAAGCATTGATATAAGTGAAGATATTTGGTCTAACAGAAAGTATTATCATCCTGAGGATGATGAACAGGGAGCTATTAATAATTTTATTAGATTTGACAATGACGTAGAGCATATAAAGAACAATCATCCTGAGCTGTATAGTAGAGTAAAATATATGGTACCTTATAGAAAAAATTACACGGACCTATCATCTATGACTTCTAGCATGAATAATACAGCAGTAAAATATTGCAATTCTTGTTCTGATGAAACACTTATGTCAGATGTTACTGAATCCGAACGTATAGCACAAGATCTTGATCTCAATAAAAACTTTGTATGTATAGTATGTAATAACCATGCTACATTTGAATCTTTGACTCCATCAGACTATGATGAAAACAAACATAAAAGAAAATTCCAAAAGCCAGAAAAATATCCAGATTTACCAGGAAATAAAATAACTTGGTAAAATTTATTAGTTTTACTAGATAACTGCATACTTAATTTTTCTACAGATTTTTGTAAATAATAGTAGCAGAGAATAAGGTAGAACTAGTTCATGAAATTATTAAAAATTATCGCAATTATGATACTCCTGGGTGTGTCTCCAGCATTAGCTGATGTTGACAACGACGGAACAACAACAAATACACAAACAAATACTTCAGGTAGTAATACTACAATATCAGGTGGTTATTCCGCTGAAACAACAAATACGTATCAGTCTGGATCATCAAACAACACAACATCAACGACAACATCAACCACAAATAACAATTCAACTATTCCAGTTCCTAGTGCGTCAGCTCCAGGTATGAGTGCTTATTCACAAGATGTATGTGCAGTTGGTAGATCAGGTGGATTACAATTACCAGGTGTTGGTTTGTCAGGCGGTAGCACAGCAAGAGACATGAACTGTGAACGTATGAAACTTTCAAAACTGTTGAATGACTATGGTATGAAAGTTGCCGCAGTTGCTATACTCTGTCAAGATCCACGAGTGTTTGAAGCAATGGAACAAGCAGGTACTCCTTGTCCGTTTGAAGGTAAGATTGGTAAAGATGCAAAAGCACAATGGGACAAATACGATATTGAAAGACCAGATTACGACAAGTATGTTGAAAAAATGGACACACGTTTAGAAGTTGATGAGCGTCTTATGAAAGAAGAAGGCATACTTGAAGAAAACGAGTCACTAAAAACTGATATCAAACAAGTGGTTAAAGAAAATAAAAATTTAGAAAAAGATATTAAGAAATTACAAAAGACTCAAGAAAAACTTCTTAAAGAAGCAGAAGCTAAATTATTAGCGGCTGAACAAGCAATGAAAGAGCTTGAAGAAGCAAAAGCAAAAGCCGAAGAAGCAGAATCATTATTACCTACTCAGGTAGAAGTTGAAGTATTAGAACCAATCGAAGGATTCGAGGAGCAAAAAAATCTAAATTATTCTGTGCCAAAAGTAAGTGTACACGAAGATATGAACACAAATCTTAAAGCAAAAGAAGAACCGCTTCCGGAAGAACCAGCTAACAACAATGGACCAGAAGAAGCAATTATTATTCCTTTACCAAAGCCAGTAATAATTGAAGAAGCTGAAGAAGAAGAATTTAACAGCTCAGGGAAATAAAATGAGCACTTGGCTCAGATCCTTGTACTTTGTATTAGCATTGATGGCAATTCAAGCCTTTGTGCAAAATACAGATGTTTATGCAAATCCCACATCAGTAACAACATGTACAGAAAACGCACTTGGCGATCAAACTTGTACAACAGTAACCACCACGACTACCACTACCAATACCCCAGGCACAACAACAGGAAACGTTTTAACCAATTCAACATTTGGAACAGGTACAGATCCTAATGAGACAACCACTACAACTGGTTGGAGTGGTGATGGGCATTTACATACTCACGGAATGTTTGGCCAAAACATGGGTAACCCAGCAAGTGGACAAGACATCACAGGTGGTGTTTATGCCTTTGAAGGTGATCCAGATGATAACGTTTATCAAGATACAGATTTAGTAGGTGACGGACATTTAACAAAGTCACAAATAAATGAAGGCTTTACTTCAACAATGTCGGCAGACATATGGTTTTGGAATAATTTAAGAAATGAATTAACATTAAAACAAACTATCACAGACAGTGATGGCAATGTAACTACTCAAATAAGAACAATTATAGACCACGATCCATCTAGAAGCATGAACGGTGGTTCATGGAGCAACGAAACAAACGTGTACACACACGGATCAAACACAGCCGATGATATCACAATCAGAGCTGAAATGTATAACAACACCGTTATACAAAGTTATGACCATATACATAGAGGACCAGATGTTGATAACTTTGAGTTATCTATCACTACAGCAGGCGGTACTAGTACTTCTACAAGTTCAACATCATCAACAGTGGTGACTCTTTGTGCAGATAGAAATCCACCAACGTGTACAACAGCTGGTGACGACATTGAAGAAGCTACTCAACCAATCACAGGTGATGACGGACAGTCAATAGACCAGTCAATTGAAACCATAGTTGAAAATGAAGTTATTGATGTAGATCCTGTAATTGAAGAAGAAATTTATGTTGTACAAACAGTAATACAAGTTGAAGATGATTATGGTGTAACTGAAGAGCTTACCATACAAGAATTTGTTCAAGACACATTCACAGATATGTTAGAAGAAAATGGATTAGAAGAAGAATTTCAAGATGCATTAGGTGAAGAAGGTATTACAGAAGAACAATTTTTTGAAGAGATTGCAAACGAGATGGAAAACGAATTTGCAGAAAGTGGTATGGAAAGTTTCACTGATACAAATACAGATGCTTTACCACCAGTAGAAGAAGATACGGCAGTGGAGGAACCAACAGAAAACACAGAAGTTGAAACAGAAACATCAGTAGAAGAAACACCTACAGAATCAGAAACAGTAAATACTAGTGATGA
>CEUT01038397.1_pt1 | contig 13789 bp, 22 predicted proteins | sample 531401 | NCBI WGS metagenome assembly CEUT01 (sample SAMEA2622821, study PRJEB7988) | marine metagenome | biome: marine biome (ENVO:00000447); feature: surface water layer (ENVO:00002042); material: "saline water (ENVO:00002010), including plankton (ENVO:xxxxxxxx)" | depth 5 m | reverse complement strand
CACCGATTAGATAATAGAGAGTTGAAATATGAGATGATCGTACATGCGGAGGCAAACGCACTTCTGTTTGCAAACGCTTCTGTGGAGGGCTGTACGATCTATACATGGCCTTTTCAACCCTGTAGCAGATGCGCCTCGCTTATTATACAGTCAGGCATACGGCGCGTTGTGACCGTTGAGAACAAAGATCAGAAATGGTCTAGCAACTTTCAACTAGCTCATGATATGATGACAGAGGCTAGGATTGAAATAAAAACCTACCAAGGGTTTGTCACACCTCAACAAAAAGGATTGAATGAATAGTTTTTCAGCTTTAAATACTTCAACATTTATTTAATTAAAATTGTGTATAGTAAAGTGTAACTTAGTGGAGATACACAATGAAGCAAAAAACTTTCAACATGATACTGTTCAAAAATTCTAAAAATTCTATATGTCCAGATAGAGCTTGGGAGGTTTATATAAACTGCTGTAAGCTAACAAAGGATAGCAACAAAAATACTATGGACTATTTAGAAAAAATTGGTTCAATGAGCAGGACGGAAAAATTACAATGGAGGACTAAGCTATCTGAGCTTGGAATAGAGCTTACACCGGATCAAGTCGAAGACTATATTTTTATACTTTCATTAGCAATACTAAACTCTTGGAAAATAAGATAACAGTAGATAACGATTTATTGGAGGACATAATTAGTGTTTAATCATATTCATATTGGTCGCAGAGCATTTCTACAAACAAGCCTCTTTGCCGCTGCCGGAACGCAGTACGCTTTTGGTAAACAAAAACACTACGAAAGCGTTGAAGGTCAAGCAAAAAGCATGATTTTTATATATCTTCCGGGTGGAATGGCGGCTCAAGAAACACTTGATCCTAAGACTGTAGCTCCCCTAGAGTATCGTGGCTCCATGAAAGCGATCAATACTAATGTTGATGGAATCCAGATCAATGAAAGGTTTACAAAAACCGCACAGATCATGGATAAATTAACAATTATTAGGAGCATGACGCATGGAGAGGCTGCACACGAACGAGGAACAAACAGTATTTTCACAGGCTACAAGCCCAGTCCTGCACTCCAGTATCCTTCTATGGGTTCTGTTGTGTCTCATGAGTTCGGTTCTAGGGATAATCTTCCTGCTTACATTTGTGTACCGGAAAAACCTAACGAGTTTGCAGGAACCGGATATTTGAGCAATGCCTACGCTCCGTTTTCTTTGGGTTCTGATCCTGCTTCTGACAAATTCAAGGTTAGAGATTTATCTTTTAATGTTACTGATGAGCAGTTCGCCAAGCGTAAAAGGTTGCTAGAGATTGTAAATAAAAACATGAATGAGAAAGTTAATTCTGACGCTGTAAAAGCTATGAATACTTTTTATGAAAAAGCCTACGACCTTGTTGGAGATCAAAAAGCTCAAGATGCTTTTGATATAGAGAAAGAAAAACCAGAAGTACGTGATAGGTATGGACGCAATACTGCTGGTGCAAGAATGCTTATGTCCAGAAGATTAGTTGAGGCGGGTGCTAGATTTGTATCCATGACTTACGGTAGCTGGGATATGCACCAAAATATCTTTGGCGGTATAGATTCTCAAGTTCCACCATTTGACCAAGCTTTTGCTGCACTAATCCAAGATTTGACCGAAAAAGGACTTTTGGAATCCACCTTGGTTTGTGTAGTGTCGGAGTTTGGAAGAACTCCTAAAATAAATAAAGATGCTGGACGTGACCATTACCCAAAGGTATTTAGTTCTATCCTTGCTGGCGGTGGAATTAAAGGTGGCATGACTTATGGAAGAACTGACGCGACTGGTACAGAGCCAGAAGATAATCCAGTTCCTATTCCACACTGGGCGACAACTATCTATCATCAAATGGGAATAAATGCTGATAAAGAATTAATGGCTCCCGGAGATAGACCTATTGAAATTGTAGATTTTGGTGAAGTAATTGAGGATATTATAGTATGATTAACAGAAGAAACTTTATACAACATGCCGGTGGATTAGCTTCTGTATCCGCAGCATCAGGCGTGTTCGGTCAAAAGATTATTGATAGCCGTAAAGACTTAGCAAAGAATGAAAAAGGTGCAATTCTTATTTGGCTTAACGGCGGTCCTCCAACTATTGACATGTGGGATGTAAAGTTTGGCGCTCCTACTGGAGGCCCAACAAGACCTATCAGTACAACTGGCGACTTCCAAATTAACGAACTTATGCCAGAACTTGCAAAACAAGGAAAAGATTTCTCGATTGTGAGAAGCATGGCTACAAGAGAAGCAGACCATATGCGTGGTCGCTACTATATGCACACAGGCTTCAAGCCAAATCCAAACATGAGTCACCCATCAATGGGTTCTGTAATATCCTACGAACTGTCTCAGGGGAGAGATTACCTAGAAATACCGCCATTCTTTTCAATCAGTACAGGAAGTATTGGTGGCGGGTTTCTTGGTTCAGCTTGGAATCCTTTTGTTGTAAGTTCAAGCGGTCAAGTCAGAAACCTTGGCGATTCTGTAGACACAGAAAGGATGCAAGCTCTTGCTGCTATAGAAACGGGCTTTGTAGAAAAAAGCAACAGCCATATGGCAAAAAGTCATATGAAAATGCTACAACAAACATTTAGACTCAACACAAGCCCGCAGATGAAAGCCCTAAAACCAACTGACGAACCTAAGAATGTAATCGACGCTTACGGTGAGACAGGATTTGGCAAGGGTGCTTTGATGGCAAGAAGGTTACTGCAAACAGGTGTACCGTTTGTAGAGCTTGGTTTTGGCGGCTGGGACTTGCATCAGAACACACATGAAACATTATCAACCAAACTTCCAGAACTTGACAAAGTAGTTTCTACTCTTATGTTAGACTTAAAGCGTCTTGACATGTGGAACAACACTGCTATAGTTATGATGGGCGAGTTTGGCAGAACGCCAAGAATTAATCAAAACGCTGGGCGTGACCACTGGGCAAGATCTTGGTCTGCATTTGTCTCTGGTGGATTAATTCAAGGTGGACGAGCTATCGGCTCAACAAATGACGATGGAACAAAAATAACCAGCGACCTAATTTATTCAGCAGAAGATCTGATGATTACTATTTGTAAATCTCTCGGAATCAGCACAGAAAAAAGCTACACAGCAAAAAACGGTCGCCCAATGAAGATTGCTAATAGCGGTAAAATCATAGAAGGGTTACTATAATGAATATAATTTCAAAAGTTGATAAATCTTTAGTAGATAGAATAAACTCTGAAGTCTATACAGACGATAAAAAAACTTTCAAAGTTTCTGATAAAATAACTATTGATTGGAAAGGTGTTTTACCAGAACCTCCAACCAACACATCAGAAGAAACTATAAAAGAGTTGGAATACTTAGCTAAACTTACTAAAAATGTATCCGCCGCTCAGAAAAATTTAGTTTATCTTGTTGACAACGAGCCTCTTGATTTATATAATGATATACTCAGGCAGCACAATCTTGAGATGCCTAAAAAAGATTTTAATAGACTTTGGAGAATGACAAAGCCAGTTATAATGAATCTTAAACATAAATTTAATAGACCAAGGCCAGAGCAACTGGCTAAGTATTATGGACTAAAAATAAATGTTTTGGAGACAAAAACGCATCATACCCCAGCCTATCCTTCTGGTCACACGTCATACGCCGCTATGGGCGCTTACCTGTTGGCAGAAAAGTATCCTAAATATTCTTCTAGTTTCTTTAAAAGAATAGGAGATGCTGGACTTGCTCGCTGTTTACAAGGGGTGCATTACCCTTCAGACAATGAAGCTGCTATGGTTATCAGTGGTGCTATCTGGCAAGATGTAAGATATAAATTATTTCCAAATCTATAGAAAAAATGTTGACATGGTATAGCTAGTATGCTATAACATATAAGTTAGGTTGTTTGTTAGTTATTTTGGAGAAGAAAATGACAGATTGGAGTTCACTGCTTTCATCTCAAAGAAAGCAAAATGTTGTGAAGAGGTTCGCTACCGGCGAGCTTAGTGGTAAGCAGTTCTATTCAAGTTTTAAAAACACAAGCTTGGGCGGAACTGTAAGGAATCTATTTAGAACACATGGCGTTGTCAATAGCAGAAGGCTTGCTCGTAAAGCCTTGGTTCGCCGTGGGGTAGCTTGTTAATTTTAGGAGGTTTTTATGTTGAATAATAGAGTTATGTTGAAGGGTAATCTTACCAGAGATCCAGAATACAAAAACATTTCTGATAAAGAACTGGTCACGTTTCGCGTGGCGGTAAATGAGTCTATCGGAAATGGCAAGGAAGAAACCATCTATCTTGATGTTGATGGTTGGGAGAGTCACGCTAAGTACGCTCAGAGTGTTCTTCTTTCAAAGGGTGATCGTGTCATTATTGATGGCAGGCTAAGGTCGCGAGAATGGACTGATAAAAATGGGTCTAACAGAACCTCTTACAGTGTTCTACCATCCAGCTTTTCAAAAGTTGTAAAGCCAACCTCTATGGTTGACGCTTAGTCTATAGAATATTTTTAAAACCCGCCTTCGGGCGGGTTGGATAATAAAATGCAAAAAAATAGAATATTATTACTGTTGTCAAATATCGAAGATCAAATAAGTATTGTTTCTGAAAGACTATATAATCCCCAGCTTACAGACTCTGAGCTTAGGGAGCTTTCTAAGAAAAAGAAAAAACTTAAAAAAGACATGTCCAAGCTAAAGAAGAGACTAAGCCAAGCAAATGAGTAAAAACAAACTTAAAAGAAAACAAGACAAACGCAAAAAAAGATTAGAGTCAAACAAATCAAAGGTGTTAAAACAAAGAAAGTCTTTGAGAGAAAAAACCAGACTAGAAGATAAAACCAAAAAGATGGAACGAGAAATAGAAAAACTAAAAAACAGAGCGTCTGGAGCAACCATTAGGAAAATTAAAGAGACAGAACAGTGAAAAAGATCGCACTATTTATTTTGTTTATATTTCTTTTTTCTGCGCATTCTAGTGCAGAACAGCTTCTAATGAGCCGACCTAGATCTATGCAAGAGGTTGACAGAAGCAAACTCTACGATTATAAATATAGACTGAGACAAAGAAAGACCAATGCTTTAGAAGCTAGAAGAGTTTATAACTCTGGCAAAACTCACAAATATTGGACTGCTATTGTCTATCCAAGATATTATCCACTATATTACAGGTATGTTCCTGCGTATAGAGTGGAAAGAAGCGAGTATAAATACGACTATCAATATAATTACGGGTATTAAAATGGAAAACACGGGAACTTGGAACTCTGATCTTGTTTTGATGTGGGGCGCTGCTCTAATATCGCCTATAGCTCTTTACTTCTTCTTTGGTATAATTGAGCAATTTTCTAGAATGTCTAGTAGGCAATACACAATAGAAGTTTATCAAAAAGCACCTAAGAAAAAGAAGAAAAATAAACCCACCTATGAATATAAGCCATCTAAAAAAAATAAACCAAAAACTAAAGTTAAGCCCCAAAAAAAGAAACAGACCCTTGAAAGCCCAGTGATTGAAGAGGCTTGTATTTCACTACAATCTTTGGGATACAAAAAACAAGAAGCAAAAAGGATAGTAAAAAATATTTATTCTTCTGGTAATTGCAAAAACGCTGAAGATATTGTAATTGCAGCAATGTCAAAATGTGTATAATAAAAAGTACTTTAACCTATCTTGAACACAGGGGTTGACCATGCCACTACCTAAAAGAAGAGATGACGAATCTAGAGAAAACTTCATGTCTAGATGCATGTCTAATAAAGACTCTAAAAAAGAGTTTCCAGACAGCAAGCAGAGAGTCGCTGTTTGTCTTACAAAAGCCTCGGAAGGTATGTCCTCAATGGCAGCAGCAGATATGCTTTACAATATAGAGGAATTTGGCTACACAGAAGAGATAAATGAGGATAATTTTTATATCCCCTCACAAGCTGAGTATGAAGGCGTAGAAGGTGAAAGTACAGAAGAGTGGGATGTCGCTGCTGAACGACCGGGATTGTGGGAGAATATCCGCAGAAAGAAAGAAAGGGAAGGTAAGAATTACAAACCAGCTAAAACTGTAAAAGAAGGTAGACCAACCCAAGAGCAATTAAAAAGAGCGCAGTCTGAAGTTGAAGTGTATGCAGATCACGCAGAACCAGAATATGCAGAAGCAGATAAGCCCGGACCAAGAGATCCACGCAGAACTCCCGCACCGCCAAAAGACAGAAAACGAGGCTCAAAAAAGAACAAACCAGACAGCGCAAAAAATCCAAGCGGTAAAATTACTTTCAGTAAAAAAACTACTGAAAGACTATCTAAAAAGGTAAGAGAGCATAACGCTAAAGGAAAAGGGTCAAAAGCGACTCTCGGTATGCTCAAAGCTGTATATCGCAGAGGCGCTGGGGCGTACTCGACAAGTCATGCTCCAAAGATGTCTAGAGACGGATGGGCTATGGCTAGAGTTAATGCTTTCCTTACACTGCTAAGGACTGGTAAACCGTCAAACTCTGGGTATACGCAAGATAATGACCTTCTTCCAAAGGGGCATCCCAGAAAGTCTAAAGGCGAGATGTCTCCAAATCAAAAAAAGGCTCTTGATAAAAATAAAGATGGCAAGATCAGCAAAGAAGATTTCGAGCTTTTGCGTAAAGATAAAAAAAGCGATGCGGCAGAATACCAAGGAAGAAAGGTTACTTTAAATAAACCCTTCAGAACTCCAGATGGCCCTAAAAAGTTTAGTGTTTATACAAAAAATGAAAAGGGTAATGTGGTCAAGGTGAACTTTGGTGATCCAAATATGGAAATCAAAAGGGACGATCCTGCCAGAAGAAAGAGTTTTCGCGCCCGTCATAAATGCGATACTGCTCCCGGCCCTAAATGGAAAGCTAGATACTGGTCTTGTAAAAAGTGGTAGCCTAAAGTCAAGGAGATGTTATGATTGATAATATGTCTCCCGCTAAAATTTATAGGGTTGGAAGTAAGAAAAATGGCTATAATCTAATATTCGTAGAGGACGAATTGGGTGATGTAACACCCTTGGTATTTCGTGACTCTAACATTGTAAACGCCTTTATAAGAGCCAGTCTGAATAAAAAACACATACCCAAATACAAAATAGGGACCGACAATTTAAAGGTTGATGTTTCGACAGCAGGATTGTTGTGTGTTTTAGGGTTTATATCTGGATGCGTTTCCTGTTACTTTTGGATAAATATTTTTTAAGATAAAGACTAGGATTTTTGATGATTAATTTACAGACTCCTATAAATAGTCTAGGGTATGGAATTGCAGGATTAAATATACTAAAATCATTGCAAGAATCTTTGGAAGTTTCTCTATTTACTATTGGTCAACCCCAAATCACCGATGAGCATGATCATAACGCAGTTTCAAAAGCGATAGAGCTTTCTAAATTCTATAACCCACAAGCTCCCTGTATAAAAATATGGCATCAAAACCAGATGGCAGAACGTATAGGATCAGGTAAGTTTATTGGCTTCCCTATCTTTGAGTTGGATACGTTTAGCGACCTAGAGAAGCATCATCTAGACGCTTGTGATGAATTGATGGTTTGTTCAAAGTGGGCAAAAGGTATTGTTGATAAAGTTGGTCTGGATGTCGCTACTCACGTTGTGCCTCTTGGTGTGGATGGGAATATTTTCAAACCCTTACCAGTCACGCAAACCGATAAGACAATTTTCTTCAACTGTGGCAAGTGGGAAATACGAAAAGGTCATGACATTCTAGTTGAATGTTTTAATAGAGCTTTCACCAAAAATGACAATGTGGAGCTTTGGATGATGTGCGACAACCCATTCATCGGAGATCAAAACGAAGAATGGAAAAAGCTTTATCTTAATTCTTCCCTCGGTGAAAAAATAAGAATAATTCCAAGGCAACACAACCATCACGATGTTGCTAGGCTTATGAATATGGCAGACTGTGGAGTTTTTCCAGCCAGAGCGGAAGGATGGAATCTTGAGTTGTTAGAAATGATGTCTTGCGGTAAACATGTCATTGCCACAAATTACTCCGCACACACTGAGTTTTGCACCCCTGTAAACTCTAGGCTTGTAAATATTGATAATATGGAAACCGCTTTTGATGGTGTGTTTTTTGATGGAAAAAAAGGAATGTGGGCAGAGCTTGCAAAAGACCAAAAAGATGTTATAATAGAATACATGCGAGATGTAAACAAGCTAAAACAAAGCAACCAGCTTGGTATTAATAGTAACGGAATAGAAACAGCAAAAAAATTTAATTGGAAAAATACATCTGACAAAATATTGGAGTATATAAATGAATAATTTAAGCATGTTAATACAATCTCTTGATTCTCATTTTAAATGTAGACTAGATAAAAAGTTTTTAAAACTAAATCAATCTTTATATCAAGATGTTGATATTGAGAAGTCGATAAAATGTGTAGAAGAATATGCCTCGGCCTCTGCTTGTTATGAATTAGTACAACAAATAAAAAAGCAAAACGAGAACACTAAAGAAAAAAATGAAAACTAAAATTACTCTTATAGCAGGAAAAATAGACAAGACTATTTCGTATAGTAATGATAAATATTTTATGGTCTATTTAGACGACGATAAAAATTTTCCATCTAGGTATTTAACAAACAGTGGTGTTGATGATTGCATAGGTAAAATATTTTCTGACTCAATAAAAATAAGCAAAAACTGGGCCGTCCCTATTTTGGCAGACGTTAGAACTGTGCAAGAAAATAAAGAAACGGTGTGCGAGATTGTTTATACATGCTATATGCCAGCAGTTTCAAAAACAGAAAAGTCTGGTAAATTTTACTCAAGAAAACAGCTAGACGAACTCGATGTAAAGGTAGAACCCTATTATGTACAAGTCATCTCAAAACAAGCAAAATCAGTCTATTGATGCCGATGCGCTCTCTACTATTTGTATAACGGTTAGTAAGGATGGTAGGCCAGAAGTGTTTTGCGAATGGGAATCTTCTGAAGATGGACTGTCTTCAATGGCTAATATTATTTCATATTTTTCAGAGGACGAGATGTCTCCACACATTATAGAAACGATAAAATCACAATCTTCTGATGACAATATGGACGAGGTGGAGAAAATAGAGCTTATGTATACCGCGATAAGAGCAGTTAAAAAGAACAACAATCAAGTCTCTTCTGATCAGGTTGTGGTTTCACCAATAGATGCTTCTAGTATTTTTTAGAGGTGATTATGTCTGGCAAAAAAATGATAGTATGGGAAAGCTGGAATGCAAAAGTGGCTTCTCAAACAGAGCAGGTAGAGAAAGAAGAAGTGGTTGAAGAAATGGATTCATATATTGATGAAATTTCAGAAAAAGAAATGATCATACCTTTTCAGCAAAGCAGGGCTATCTATACACCTCTGGGGGCTTATCCAGAAGAATCAATGTTAAAACCTTCAGACAGATGGGATTGCTGGATAGCTCATACAAATTTCAAAGTAACTCACGGTGTAAAAAATATATTAAACGAAAAAATAGATGGTATAGAAGTTTTAAAAATAACGGGTAAGTACAGCTTTTTTATTGGCGTTGCTAGAATGTTTAGCATTTCAGATGTAAGAAAGCAGATAGATGAAAAGATTTGTTCCTACACTGAAGACGAAATACTTTCTAATGATGAGATTTTTGAGACTGTTGCAACATTGAGAGATCAGTTAGAAGAAAATAATCACTGGACCATCTTGATATGTCCAGAAGGTATGATAGAATATATAGTTGGAAATGAGATAAATATGGAGTATTTAGATGGTCTGAATACGCTACTTGAGAAAAAAAATAATTTTGGTGGAGTAATACTTAGAAGTGATGATGGATAATATTGATTTACAAAACGTTGACGTGTCTGAATACCTTAAAGATCCTAATATATTAAATATAATGTCTTCTGTTTCTAACAGATATTCAAAAAATATAGATCTAGATCAAATAGATTCAATTAAACTAAACACGCTTTGGGAATGTGTTAAAAAGTATGATTCAAGCAAAGGTGCTAAATTTACATCGTTTCTGTATCAGATGCTCGATTATTCTTTTAAGAATGAGCTAAAAAAGAAAAGAAAAGAGTGCGCTTTTGAATCTATAGACAGTCTTTATGCTGGACACAACTCTAATAATCAAATTAAATCTAACGAGGCTTGCATAAGGCCGAAAAACAACATGGAGCTTTTCGACGGTCTTTCAAAAGAAACCTCACAAATACTGATACAAAAGTACATATACAATATGACTATGGTTGAAATAGGTAAGAGTAATGGCTACAGTAGAGAAACCGCTAGAAGAAAATTAGCAAAAGCAGTTAAAATTTGGAAAAACAAGAATCAAATTGAATGCTAAAATGTGTAATTATATTTGGAAATTGGATCTCTATTTGGACTTTTGGATTTTTCTTATTTAAAACCCTTTATGGAGGTCTATCATGGCTGTACCCGGAGCAAGTGCTAATTACTTAAAAAATACCACTGGCGGTACTTATACTGCTACTAAAGAAGGCGGAACCCTTCTAGCCAACACTACGACTGGAGATGTTATAACAAAAGCGCTAGCGCTTAAAGATAACGCCACAGATTTTGGAAGAAGTCCACTTCCAATTGAAACAGCAAATGGGTTGGTTGCAAATCAAAAGGTTCTTTCTGGTGGAACCTTTGCTTATGACGTTGCTGGAAAATATGTTATAGCTGCTAGTTCAAGTGAGCTTTCTGGTGTTGCTAGCACCAAGGTCTTGATAACTGGCGCTGGTGAAAATCAACCGCCTATCGCTAAATTTCAGCATTCATTCGGTGCTAAGACTGTTAGTGCAATTAGGGCGAACAGATTTAGTTGGACTGGTACTAAGTCCCGTAATACTGCTGGTGCTTCACTGGGCAGTAGAATTAACTGGGTTGCTGCGGCTAGTGGTGGTGCTGATAGCGCTTCTGCTCCAGACGCGCTGAACGAGTTCATGTATGATATATCAGATGGAAATGCTTCAAACCTTGCGTTTGATAGCGCCGCTGAACCCACTCGCTCAATTCCGGGCGAACTTGTAATGAAAGTAGACTTCGTAACACTCACTGTTGCTAGTGGTGGCGACTTCTTCGATTATAAACCTATTACGGGTATGTAATATTATACTAGTTTTATTTTATTATTTTTGGGGCTAGTAAAATTTTTTATTAGCCCCTTTTTAATTACTAGGCTATAATATAAGAGTGAGTCGTGAATTTTAGCAATAGTTTAGAAATATTTGGAGTGGTTGCCTCTTTAATAGGAGGGGGGTTTGCTGCTGTAGCTTGGTGTTGGAAATTCGTAGTAAAGCCAACAATAAAACTTTACCGAGGTCAAGACCATCTACTTAGTTCTGTAGATGATATAAAAAAGGAACTTACCACAAATGGCGGTTCCTCAATAAAGGACACAATAAACAGAATTGATCGTCGTCAGGTTATGATAGACAAAAGATCAAAAGCCATTTTTTATAATATAGAAAAGGCAATACTTGAAGTTGATGAAAGCGGAAACATACTGTGGGCTAATCAAAAGTTTCACGAAATAATGGGTACTAAGAATTTAAAAGGATTAGATTGGGTTTCTTATATTGACGAGCCTCAAAGAGAAAGTTTTTTAAAAGAGCTTGAGTCATGCTCAGAAAAACTTAGGGAGTTAAAATTTGAAACTATTTCCACGGACGGTGGAGAGATAAAGTTTTCTGGATTTCCCTACAGGGACAATGATAGAAATTTTGGTTTTTTAATTTATTTAGAATAGGAGAAAAGAATGGGTTCTGCAAAATTTACACTTAATGCTGGCGACTTGATTAAAGTGTTGAAAAACGGACTGCTGGTTGCTGTCGCTGCTTTTTTGACATATGTCGCTAACAATCTTCAGGCGATTGATTTGGGTCAATATACGGCACTTCTCATCCCAATTGTAGCATTGGTTTTGGATACCATTGTAAAGTGGGCAAAAGACAATACAGACGAGGTGGTTGAACCAGATAATCCTGAAGGAGAATAAGATGGACCTTCTAATTGGCTTAGGGCTTTTTGTATACTCTGTCGGTACTTTTGTTTTTAAACAATTTTTTTCCGATGGGCTGACTTCTCAATCTATTATACAAATTGCAGTTGCTGGAATTGGTTCATTAATTATAATTTTGCCAAAAATACTTTCTTGGGTTATGAGTTTTGAACTACCGGATTTAGAAGATACAGAGTCTGATCTTGATGATCAAGTAGATTTCGATGACTTCAAAGCGCTTAACTACCTAAAGGATAGATCTTTACAGATAGGTTCTGAAGAAGCTTTTGAATTAGTCGTTAAGTTAAACACGCTAATATTTTCTGGCGTGGAAGAAAACTCTTCTGACAACAAAGAGGTAAAAAACAATGAAAGCTAAAGTCATATTAGTTGTTTCTCTGCTGCTGGGCGTGGCTCTGTATCAACCTAAGATGCCCGCCACCGCTCAAGCAGTAGTAGGAAACACTAAAATAGAAGATGTTTCAAAAGAATTTAGTAAAATAGATTCTATAGAAGATAAGCTTTTAATATATAAATTATTCGCTGGATCTGCTGAGTATTTAAAAAATTGCAAGTCGTTACAAGCTACACAGCAGTTTGATCCCATACTCGGAAGAGTGCAGTCTTCATATGGCTGGAGCAGGGACAAGTATACACCATTTACTGATGCCGTATCTGCTTATTTAATTTCTGTTGGCTATAACGCACCAAAGCCTTTGGAAACGGAAGAGCAAAGAAAAGATTTTGCTAAAATATTTGAGTCTTTAGCAGAGGCGACTAAGTATGAGTAATTTTCCTCAAGGATGGATAGACGATCCTGCTGGGGTTGATAAGATCATGGAGGATCTTCCATTTCCAGTGTTCCAAGATGTTTGGCAGCCTCTAAAGGGAACCGGTAAAGGTAAATGTGTTCTTCTTTACGACTTTATTAAGAAGGCTTCTGGCGGAAAATTTCCAAACAGAAAACAAACAGTTGGCGATTGTGTTTCTCAGGGCGCTGCTTATGCTGTAGATGCAGTAAAATCTGTAGACATAATTATAAACAAAGAATTTGAAGAATGGGTTGCGGAAACATCAACAGAAGATATATACGCTGGTAGTCGTGTTCAAATTGGAAAAGGTAGAATTAGGGGCGATGGCTCCATTGGAGCTTGGGCGGCAAGATATGTAAACGAATACGGAGCGCTACCAAGAGGTAAATACGGAAACGTTGATTTAAGAGTGTATAGTGGTTCAAAGGCTAGAAGCTGGGGTAGAAGCGGTGCTGGCGTTCCGCAATCCCTACTGCCAAAAGCCAAACAGCATCCTATATTAACCGTTTCAAAAGTAACTACATATGAAGAAGTTAGAGACTTGATTTCTAATGGTTACGCTGTTACAATAGCTAGCAATCAGGGGTTTAGCTCAAGAAGAGATAGCGAAGGATTTGCTGCTCCGCAAGGCAAATGGGCGCATCAAATGTGTATTCTTGCGGTTGATGATGAATACAAGCGTCCGGGAGTATTAGTGCAAAACTCTTGGGGTAAATGGAACGCTGGTTCAAAACGACACAATCAACCAGACGGATCTTTTTGGGTTGACGCAGAAGAAATAGAAAAACGGATTCTCAGCAAAGGGGATTCTTGGGCTTTTAGCGGCTATGAAGGATTCCAACCCCGCGAACTTAATACGAGAATAATATGAAACAACTACCATTAAATCTTACAACTGTCGTGGTCTTGTTAGTATTTATCTTTACTGTTTTTGTTGACTTGGATTCTCCAGCGTCAAAGAAAGAGTTCGTTATAGATAAA
>CEUT01004787.1_pt1 | contig 13792 bp, 12 predicted proteins | sample 531401 | NCBI WGS metagenome assembly CEUT01 (sample SAMEA2622821, study PRJEB7988) | marine metagenome | biome: marine biome (ENVO:00000447); feature: surface water layer (ENVO:00002042); material: "saline water (ENVO:00002010), including plankton (ENVO:xxxxxxxx)" | depth 5 m | reverse complement strand
CTCTGAAATCACCATCGGTTGATTCTCTTTTCATTGCTCCAATAACTTTACCACCTACTACGATAATTCTTAAATCTTTTCCATGTGAATCCTTAACAAACTCTTGTAGTATGATATTAAATCTATCGTTAAATTGTTCCATCATCTCTACTAATTGTTCAAAGTTTCTTTTATTTTCAGCCAGATAAACACCCTTACCATGTGTACCACTTAATGATTTAACCACGGTAGGAAACCCAATATTCTTTTGTACATAGTTTGAATCGACTGGATTCTTAACCAACATTGTTTTTGGATGTGGAATATTATTTTGTGCAAGTATTTGCATTGTATATAACTTATCCTTTACATTATCAATAGCATCACTACCATTGATAAACAATACTCCCATTCTCTCTAAATGTCTGAACACAGCTTTCTGATAATATGTAGTTGCACTTCCAACTCGTGGTATAACAAAATCAGGTATGTTTGTATATTCGTTATCCACCAATACAGATTTTCTATCATCCTTATCTATAAAAATATCTACATTATTAGGATGTACAAAAAAACATTCTATACCCTCATCTTTGAAACATTCAATTAATCTTTTTGTTTCGTAAGATGGTGTGGATTGTGTTGTGAATATCCAGCCTTTCATTAATCTAAATAAATCTCACTCCATAGTTTAGTGGTTTCAGGAAATGTTTTCAACATAATCTCTTTCAATACTTTAGCATAATCTTGTATTTCTACTTGTGATGTTGGTTCATCCCTCAACTCAATAAAATTCATAATACTTTGAAATGATGCTGTCCACCAAACTTTTGTGTAGACTGTGAGTGGTAAAATACTTCTTGCCTGTTCTTTTGCCATTCCTCTTTTTAACATCTCGTTGTATGCTGAGATAGAATGTTGTTGAGCAACAGTCCATAATTGTCTTGTACTATCTTGTAATTCAATCAACCCATCACTCGCCTGTTTGTTATCATCACTCTGTTTTCTAAATTCTGTTGGCATGTAAAACTCATCATAAGGAACATACCTACCACTAATCTCATTCCAAGCATGGTCTTTAGTAGGATGATTACTCGTAGTTTCAATACCCACGACATGTTTGTACCATTGTCTCATCACAAACTCTGGTGCTTTTATAATAAACATACAATGTTGATGTCTGAATGGTGAAAAGTGTTTGTGTTTGATTAAGAACTTAGATAACTTTCTATCTTTTTCTTCAAATGTTTCACTTCTACCACCGAATGATACTCTTGCAGCATTCACTGGTGTTAAATCATCACCAAGTGTATCAACCAATTCTATGTAACCCTTATCTAATACATCGATTTTCATCATGCATCTCCTTTTTGTTTAATCATTTCTGTTAATTCTTTGGTTCTATTATCTTTGTAAGTTTTTGCGTAATGTTTTCCCCACTTAGTTTTAAACCACACTTTTGTGCGGATATACACAAATATCGAATTGATGTTAATCAAGAATTTTTTTAACATAATATAACCTTTAATAATATATATAAGATTAATTTCTCTTATTCACTATTTTCTGCATCATTATTAGTTTTTTTATCTTCAGCTTCAGATTTAATAGTAAAGTTAATAAAATCAATTTGGTCTTGACCCGTAGGTTCTTTTATATCTGGTTCTATTATTTTACCTTTAGCCTTCACAAGTTTATCCATATCAACTCTCATTAATCCTGTGATTGTAGTTTTCCAACCTGTAGAATCTAACTGATGTTGTTGTGCTTTTACTTGAAATAAACTATATTTTTTATATGTTTCTGGTAAGTAATCTACACCAAATACATCAAATAAATCAATACCACCGATACCAGGCATTGAGAATGATATCTCTATTGGTACTAATGGGTCAACCTCTGAATCAGAAATTAGTGTTTTGTTCATAAAATATAATAAAGTTCTTTCATATGATGTAATCATATCACCATTAGCGTTCCAAATTAATCCATTTTTTTGTGGATTACTAAAATCAAAACTTGTTAACCCATCAAATGGTTGTTCTATTTCGAGAGCTTCTTCTTCACTTGCTCTGATACTTGTTAACTCACTACTTAGTTCCGTAAAGTTTTTATCACCATAATGAAATGTCATATCAGAATTTACTTTTTCAAGTGTAGTTTCACCAGCCTGAGTTTCAGCAAAACTACCACCTGTATTTTTATATTTTTTTATTAAACCTTTTTGAAATGGATGTGTTATATCGTGTAGTAATAAATCTTCATAAGGTGTAATATCTTCACCTTGTTGTACTGCACGAATGGCTTCATTTTGTAATTCACCGAGAGCTTGAACACCTTTCATCTCTGGTTTATTTGTGGTTGATGATGCTTTAGTTTTAATACTTTTATTTGAATGATACATAGCCATCGTAGCCATTTGTGATGATAAATTTACTGATACATTGAAATCAGAGAACAAAGAATTTCTACCATAGTTTGAGAATACAAATGTATCTACACCCTTTTCTGAAAAAACAATATCTCTTGCCTTATCTGTAGTATAATCATCACGAACTTCAGGATTGATATCACCAACTCTCTGTTCAGTTTCATACCTATCGATAACACCAATCTTACCTGTATTGTTAAAATCATTAACTAAATCGAATTGCCAATAACCACCATACAATGAAGATACAGCAACCCAAAAACTACTTAAAGCACTATCAAGATTACTAACACTACTAAAATATTGTTTTAAGTAATCACTACTGAATACAAAATTTCTTATAACACCTTTATCTTTAGTAGGATGTTTGAATGGTGGAAAAAGAGTATCTATCTGTTTAAAATCTTTAAATAAATTTACATAATCATTATAAGCATCTGTACCACCAAGTTTAAACCACAACTGGTCTCCTATATCAACTCCACCAAAACTACCATTTATTGTATTATCAGCACCTACATTTAATACACCAGGAATACGACCAGGTAGTATAGCGTGTTTACTTATGGTATATGTAAATTCACCAAATCTACATAATGAATCTTCTATTATAGTTTTATCTATTTTACCATCACCATCTACATCATATTTTAAATTTCTACTTAGTACTTGTGCAACAGATTGTCCATCATCAAACTTCGTGATTTCTCTATTTGCTGGCCCTTGTTTACCATCAGGTACAGGTGCATCAGTTTCTATAAATTTTTCTGTAGTCCAACCAAAGAATGTGGTTAATACAATATCTTCGAACCAAGCCCAATTACAATAACCTTGTTCACCATTATGATATACACCCGCTTCACCCTCTTCTTGTGCTAGAGCAATATTCACATCAAGGTTTTCCATAAATTTTTCAAAATAAAAATTAGAGTTTTTATATGCATCTTCTAACTCTTTACGATTAGATTCTTGTATTTCTTTTATTTTACTATTTGGATTCTCATCAATCGTACTACTGAAAATATCTGAACCCAATGAAGTAAGTGTAGTGGTACAATCAAAACCACCTTGTTCATTTATATCATATGAGAAAGAAGTTATCTTACCCATAGCACAATAATAATCACCACCAGCATCTTTTATCTTTTTATTGGTGGCCTTAAATGTTTTTAAGAATTCTTCTTCATCCGTAACTATTTCTGGTTCTAAATTTATTTTTCTGTTTTCTGCCCAACCAAACTCTACTAAAACAATTCTACCATGTTTTAATAATGCTGTTTCATACTCATGAAATTGGTTTATATCGTAAAATTTCCAATTGATTGTTACTTCTTGTACACCATATTTTGTTTTAAAATTAGTAGAGATACCTGTGATTCCACTATGTGGTCTGAATGTAGCGGCAGGGTCATCGGTGTATAAATTTACTTCTGATGTTAAAGGTCTGTTTAATGGTTGTCCGTTTTTAAAAGCACTTGATAATCTAAATGGTGTATCACTTTTTGTACCATCAGCATTTTTACCATACACAGCTGATGTAACTCGTGCCCAACAAGATTTGGTTAAGAAGTTCATAGGGTCACCAACACCACCGATTGGTTCTAAGATATCAAAATTACCATTCCTATTTAAAGCATCTATCCTTCTATACAAACTTTTTTGTACATGCTTATCAATGTGTTTAAATTCAAACATTATGTATTGGTATTTATTTTATTTAATTGTTTTACAACATCACCTATATCTTGTGGGATAATAAGTTTTTGTCCTATTTGAAATTTTACTCTACCCTTAAAATCATTTGCTCTAGCAATAATCCACCATAAAGAGATATCATCATAAAATCTATATGCCAAAGTCATCAAAGTATCATCAAACTTAGCATAATAAATTATATCAGAATCCTTTGGTTCTATTTCAGGATATAGTGTAGTACTTAGTACTCTGTTTTCGGTTATTTTATCTTTTTGTATTTCTGTATATTTGTATCTCATGACTTCTCTCGTATCACTTGTTTACTCCAATGGTCAGCACTTGAAGCGTTTACATAATCTGGTCTACTTGTTTTACCATCTCTTGGATTTTTATCACCAAATACACCAAATTGTTTTTCACCAACACCACTATCTTTTAAGAATGGAATATCATAATGTTTACCTAATGTTTGTGGTAAGTATCTACCAACATGAACAAATTCACAACTTACACTAAAATATTGTGGTATTTGGAATCCCTCATCAGTTTCCCATACTGAATTTTCTTCGAATGTTAGTGTGATATTATTAAAATATCCTGGTGTGTTGTTAAACATATCACCGATAGTTAAATAAATATATGGTGCAACTGGTCGAACTTCTTTATCATTTGATAAAATCTTTTTGAATGTAGGATAAGCCAACCCAACTAAAGCATTCATTTTTTCTTGAATAAGTGGTATCTCTTGTTTAGTAAATGCCGCAACTTTAAAATCAAATGAAACACTACGAGCGGCCCCACCATATAAGTGAACCGAATCTGGTCTACCAATATATCTTTCTGTAGTCCACTCAGGTGTTACGGTATCTGTTATCGTTCCAAGATGTGCTGGGAAGATAATCCACTTACCATTCACTGCATCTCTAATTCTAAACTTAACAAAATCTTTTGGTAGTTTACCTGTAGGTGTATTGGCAAATCCTATCTCTGCAAACTTACCACCATAAGGAACTTGTAATTGATTTGATACTCCTACTGAATATAATCCACCCTCAGCTCTTACAAATCCTGTACCTAAATTATAAGTTTCAGCTGAAGCGGTAGCGAAGTTTAATATCTCACCCGTCTCTCTTGGTTGTAATGCCACTACCTCAGTATTAACTTGTGTACCCTCACCTGTTTCTAAAATCTTATCAATCGTCTTTTTTCTTAATGATATTATTTCATCTTTACTCTTTGGTATTTGATTATATACTTTTGATGCTGTACTCTTTACAACATTGATAGGGTCGTTAAATACAGTCTCTGCCGTATCTAATATTGATGTGAAGAATCCATTACCACCAGCATTATCATCGTTTTCAAAATTTCTTGTGGTTAGATTTAATAATCTATTTTCACTTTCAGCTCTTTCTTTATCATACTTTGGTGTTTCAATTGAATCAAGAGCACCAGCGGCATCTCTTAATAAATCTGTAAAACCATCACCAGATGGTGTATCAGGAAATGATGGATAACCAACATGTCTTGGTATTTGAATCAATGGTGAAGCGGCTGAACCTAAACTTAATGGATTGTAAATTCTTGTTTCTTTTCTTGCATTTTTTGATTGTAATAAAAATTGTTTTAGATTAAATACAATACCTCTACCAGTTAACTGAAACTTAGCCAATCTTACGGTATCGGTTACACCTCGTAATGTGTTAAATATAGTACCACCTCGTAATAAACCATCATCAACTCCAGCAGTAATATCACTATTACCAATATCTTTAATTATAAATGGTTCATCAAATCCAAGATTGCCTGTTCTTAATCCTTTGTTACCATTAAACTTTTCATATTGGTCATCAACTTCATCCAATCTATCCGCTAATTTCTTAGAGGCTTGTGTTTCCAATGGTAAATTATCTTGGTTTGTTTCATCGATTCTACCAATTTTTCTTTGCCAATCAAATTGTGCTATATCACCTGTTTTGTCAAATAATCCCATTTCTTATCCTTAGTTATCTGGTAACTCCCTTACCGCATTTTTCAAATCATCTTGTTTTTTATTTAATGTTTTTAATAGTTCAGCAACATTATCTAAACTATTACCGAATGTTCCAAAGTAACTATCATTATCATCGATGAACTTCTGTAAAGCATCACCACCCTTAGCCTGAGCAATTAGTAGGGCCTTTCTATCATCAGCACTTAACTTAGCTTTTTCTTCTTCGAGTTTTCTTTTCACTTCATTTATTTCTGCTTGTTTATCTTCTATGGATTCACTTGCTTCTAATTTACTACCGATGGCCTCACCAATCATTTGTCCTGCAACTGAACCAACCACAGTACCAAATCCTGGTGCTATGAATGAACCAATAGCACCACCAATTATTGCTCCAGCTCCTCCACCTATTGCACCTTTATCTTGGTTCTGTATACCACTTACGATATCAGCACCACCAACTGCGGCACCTACAACACCACCTTTTACTAAGGCCTTAGGAGCTTTTGATACAATACTTTTGGTTAAATTCTTTGAAGTAGCTTTTAAATTCCTTGTAGAATCTTTTAATGTTCTACCCAATCCCTCTCTTTTACTAAGATTACCAGCCTTGGTCATTTTAGGTGTAACTTTTTTAGTAAACCTCTGAGCTGATGATTTCATTGTTTCAAGTTTTGGTGTTAAATTCTTCAATGTCTTTGGTAGTTTCATCAAAGCATTTACTCCCATAATAGCCGCTAAAGCTATCGTGGCCTTTTTCAAAGCATCTGTGGCTTGTATTAACTTCTCTTGAGTAGAGGCAATCGTTTTTCTAGCTTCAAGGTTTCTCTCATCAATACTCTTATCTTTATTCTTAACCTCTAACTTACCACTTGCTAATTTACTTAACTCCTCAACACTAACACCAATCGAATCTGCCAAAGCTCTTCTTTGGATTACATTCATTCTGTTAAGTTCAGCCTGACCACCAATCTGAGATACCACATCTCTTGCCGCACCTGCTAAATCACCCTCAAGTGCTAATCTTCTGGCATTATTAAAGTTTAATTGTTTACCAATTAATAGAGATGCCTCCATTTCTTTTTCAATACTTGATTCGAAATCTAATAATGTATCAGCAATCTTAGCCGTAGTTGCCAAGTTGATTCCAAGTTTCTTAGCCTGTATTGCCGCTCTGGCTATATTGTTCCCACCATCTTTTGCAAACTCAGCAAATGATTCTGAGTTCTCAGCAATATCGGCTATCACATCACCAGGTGCCACATCGTTAGATTCAGCCAGTGCCGCTGTTGATGCTTGGAAGTTCATGGCAGTTTCAAAACTTGAACCTGTAACATCCATAAATGTTTTCGCCAACTTAACACTTGAATCTATTTGTATACCTAACAATAAATTCTGTTCAACTAATTGTTCTATGTTCTTAGCATTAACTTGATTCAAATCACCAAAGTTTTCTTGTATCTTAGCCGCCACATCATTTAATTCTATACCAGCTAATTTGGCAGTTGCCACTAACTTTGGATTTAATTTTAATTCTTTATTTAATTCTACGGCTTGGTGTGCAGATAATCCTAATTCTTTTTGAAATTCTCTTGTACTTGTTATCGCTTTCTTCAATAACATACCAGCACCAACTAATGCGGCACCAAGTAATATCATAGGATTTTTCATTACAGCCCTACCAAATAATATGGCCTGTGCTTTAAGTTCTCTCATACTATTAGCACTAACACCAAGACTATCTTGTAGTTTTTCAGATACCATTTGTTTGGCCTGCATTTCGGTAGCGGCATCTTTGGCACTTTCAAACTCTGCCTTAGCCGCCTTAAGATTATTATCTAATCTTTTCCTCTCTGCTTTTCCTAAATTGGCTTTATTACTCTTTATCTGTTCAGCAACATCTTTAAGTTTCTTTTCGTTCTTCAAGATATCAAAAGATAGTAAAGCTTCTTTATCCATTGTATCTTCCATAGATTCATGGATACTACCAATTTCTGCTGTAATTTTCTTTTCAGCTTTCTTTTGTTCTAACTCAATTTTTTGTGTTCTTAATTGTTCTTTTTGTTGTTTAGTAGCCTTCTCACCAGCATCTGCAATTTCTTTTGCAGTTTTGGCGATTTCCTTTTTAATCTTATCCTCTTGTTCGGTAAGCTCTATTATTTTTTCTTGATTTTTTAAGTATGTTGTGTTCTCCGCCACAATTGCTCCTTAAATGAACTATATGTGAAAAAAATTAGTATCCGTATTTTTCAGGATTTTTCTTAAAATCACTTAGGAAGTCTGCAACTTTCTTATCTCTTTTTTTGGCAATCTTTTTCAAATCACTATCGGTGATATCTTTAACTGCCTTCTTGAGTTTATCGAAAAAACCCTCATACAAACCTTTAGCTTTTAAAACCTCAATTTGTTTTTCATTTAATTTATACATTGGATTCCTTAATTACGAATATTAATTATCATATATAAATATCATTATGGTGATTTTTTATTAAGTCGTTCAGCTTCCTTGTTTTCTTTTTTGCGTTGTTCTATAAGAAGATTTTCGTAGAACTTTCTTAAATAGATTGGCATGTTGTAGAGTTCAGTCCAAGTGAATCCACTATCATGATATGCCATTTGAAATAAGGATTCGTGAATTACCTTTTTATAATTTGGACTCAGGCCAAAAAAACCTAACCCCTACAGGTATATCTACCTTATGGGGCTCTCCTATCTGACTTGTATATTCTTGTTCAAAAACTACATCAGGTGTTACTTTCTTCAAGTACTCACGATAGGCTTTGGTATCTTGTGCCAAAAACTCATTTACAACAAAATTATCAATGAATTGTTTCTCTTTGTTACCATCTACTGATGTTATTTGTTTCTTTAAACGAGTAGTAAGTTCAGGTGTTACACCTGTGGTAGCACTTAATTTTCTGTAACCCTCTAATTCAGTTTCGATTTCTCGTTCATCTCTATGTGTTAATAGTTTGAAAGTTATTGTTCTTTTACTGATTGGTAACTCAAGTTCAAAATTGTTACCACTTTTTAATAACTTATCATCTATTTTTACTGTTTCTATTTGTGTTAAATCAAAAGTATGTTCAACTTCTAAACCAGTATCGGGGTCTGTAAGTACTACATCATACTCCTTACCATAACCCAAAACTCTTGTACCTAACATCAAAGCATTCTTATCACCAATCAACATATCATCTAATTTTACTTTAGGGTCAGCGATTACTGATTCTAATAATCTATCTATCACTACTCCTTTTTCAATTAGATTTGTTGATGTTAGAATGTCTTCTTCTTTAGCGGTCATGTATTTAACATCTATCGTTCCACTACTTAATGGACTACCTTTAGGATATAACAACCCTTGAGATGGTAAAGATAGTGTTTCAGTAGGGAAAGCGTATTGGTTATCAGCCATTTATCTTCTCCTATGAATTGAATTTAAAACCATATATTATAACTATGTTGTAACTTTAGAAAAATCTAATTTATTTTTTGTTTCCTAAAACTTTTTCAGCTCCAGCTATACCGAAACTACCTAAAGTAGTAAATAGGAATGAATTGTATACTACATCATTGATAACTAAATCTTTACCCATGATACCAGTAACAACATCTGCACCTGCAAAAATAACCATAATTGTGAACGCTCCGAAACCTATAATAGATTTCTCGTTGTAGTCATTGTCATCTTTGAAAATTTCCCACATGCTCATATCTCCTCCTGTGATTCCTTAAGGAATCGTTATTAATCTTAGTATGAAAGTATTGCGTAATCGTAACGAAGTGTTAAAGTGATATCCGCAACATCTGTTCCGTTAGCAAAATCTAAATCATTAAAGTTTGCTGATTGGATGAATGCACCTTTTAATATCCATTCTTCAACCTTATCACCAACTGGCCCTAACATATTGAATGTGATTTCTTTCTTATAAAAATCAGAATATCCATCACGGCCTGTTACTGATTCGTGGTGTAATCTTACCCATTCCATAACTGCCTGAGCACCTGATGGTACGATTGGGTCATATAGAGTAATCTCTAAAGTTTCCCAAGTACCTTTACCTTTAAGGTATCGTTTTACATTGATATGATTTAATTCAATCTCTTCAAATGTAATATTAGGTCTGTTTGCAGTTTTCACGAAGTATGATGGTATTCCATCTATATACATCACAAAACGATTTTTCGTTTTTGGTTCAAACGGTGTGAAAAAAATTTCGTCTGTTGATAATATGTCGGCCATTTGTTTTCTCCTATTAAGTTTGCCGTTACTCTTTATACATTAATAAATATCAATTTTCGAAAAAAAATGAAATAGCATGGGTATCTTTTTTACCTACTTCTTAGAAGTTTTTTTGAAGTTTTTTAAAAAAAGACTTGACTCGTATGGTATTTTGTTGTTATATTTAGGTGTAAGATAAATTGAGAAAAGGAATAAAAATGAATTAGTATGTAGTTACCTCCTAAAAACAAAAACCCCAAACAATAATTGTCTGGGGTTTTTTATTATAAGCTAATTTATAAATTAAACTTATTCAGGAAACGCTGCTCCAGTCGGTTGTATTACGAAATCAAGTACGATGAATTCGGCAGTTCTTGTAGGTTGGATAAATATCTGTCCTACTAACTGATTTCTATCAACAACATCTGGTGTGTTGTTTGATTCATCCATCACAACTTTGAAAGCACTTAAACCACTATTAGCTTGTACTGATTCTAAGAAAGGATTTACAATTCCTAAGAATCTGTTACGAGTAGCGGCAGTGTTTTGTTCGAATACTAAGAATCTTGAAGAACTTGCAATAAACTTACGAAGTCTAATTAACAATCTTCTTACATTGATTCTATCTAAAGCACTTGGTTTTCCTTGTAATGTTTTCTGTCCAAACACTACTACACCTTGACCAGGGAAAGAAGCAATAGGATTGATTCTGTTTTCATACAAATCATCTCTTTCTGTATGAGTCAATCTTGTTTTAGCTTCTAATACTGATGATAAACCACCACGATTCAATCCAGCAGGTGCAAACCATTCATGAGCTACTTGGTCGGTGAAACTAATCACACCAGGTAACACTACTGATGGTGGAACCCACATTGGTTTGTTCTTAACGGTATCAAGTATCTTGACCCATGGATAATATACAGCAGCATAGTTTGTATCAAGTGTTTGAATATCTGAAATAGCATTCGTTACACTTCTACCCCATCTTGAACCATCCATAATGTAAAATGCATCTGCACGAGATTCTACTTTACTTATTCCATGATTCGAAACAGAACTATGGTACTCATGTATAATACCAGGTGTTACAAGTAAGTTAATATCAAACTCATCAGGATTTGAGATAGCATTGATTGCTCTCTTGTAAGAAACAGAACCACTTGCATTGGCTCCACTACAATCAAATCCTTGTGTGTTTGTCGCTTGTATATCATTTCCAGTCGCTTTTAGTGTTGTTGGATTATCTCCATCAAAACCGCCTTGGAAAGGAACAACAAATTTTCTTTGTGCTTTTGCAGATAGAGCAAGAGTGATTTTCTCAGAAGCATCTGAGAATGTATCTGCTCCTATTGTACTTGCATCGGCATGTCCATCCATATTTTCAAGGTCAAATACTGCATTATTACCTGTACCAGAACTTGCTGGTAATGGTGATAAGTATTGTTTACTATCCTCGTTTGTGAAATCAAATCCATAATATACATTCTGGTCGTAAACACCATTTGTAGTAGTTTGTGAAGTTCTGAATGATGCACTTGGTACAGTACTTCCACCAAGAACAGGATTACTTATAGCAGCAAAACCATGTGGTAACAATGATTCATCGATACCTTCAAGTTCTGTTAAGTAATTACTGATATAAACATGAACAGATTTGTTTGGATAATCACCTTCATAATTTAATTTTCCATTCGAATCTATTGTTACATATCTATCACCAATTGCTCTTGGTAAATAATTTACTGAATCAGGGTCGAAGTTTAGATTAGCAAACTCTTCCATTACTTCACCATCATTATTTTCACCAGGATTATTTCTTAAAATTCTTAATGTAAATGAACCATAATCACTACCTGGTACTTTACCAGCGGCAGTTAAATCTGCAATAGCGAGTTTGAAATCATTATTTACATCTGAACCATGAGAACGAGTATTAACTTTGAAAAGATTTTTTCTACTTCCAGCAACAGCTTGTGATAATAAGTAAGGTGTAGTTGCTTCTCTATAATCGTGTGTGAAATCTTCACCACTTGAAGCACTTACAATTCTTACCTCATTACTTGCTGAATATCCAGAAGTTGATGTTGTGTGTTTAAATTGTCTATAAACATATACATCTTGGTTTGTGGTTTGAGCATCAGTACCATAAACTTTGGTAATATAGTTTGCAGAACCTGTATCGAAAGATATTGTTACTGCACTATTTGTACCAATCGTTAATTCAGTAGCATTCCAATCAGCACTAGCATCAACCGAAGCTGATGTAGGCCCACCTAAATCTAATGTTGGTGATTTTCTTGATGGTTTTAAAACAGCAATTGTTTTATAATTTCCATCTGATTGAGATACTTCTAATCTAACGGTACTTGACTGATATCCACCTAAACCTAATACACGAACAATAGTTACTGTCGGTGCATTCTTGATGTATTCCTGTACAGTATAAGGTACATAAAAACGAGTATCTAACCCACCAAAGATATTTTCAAATTCCGAAAAACTTGTTACTTGTGTTGGTACGAAAGCGGGACCTTTTTGTGTAGGCCCGATAATTGCCGCACCAATTTCAGCAATACCTTGTGGTAAGAAAGATAAATCTTTTTCACGAGTAAATACTCCAGGACTTACTATTCTTTCAGCCATAGTTATTCTCCTAATTAACTAATTCAATTCTATATATCGGAACGATATATTTCGATTAATAAATATCATTTAGAAATCCCAAAATACATCAGGATAGCTATTTTTTTTATTAACCCTCAGATATTGGTGTAAAAACTCCAGTCTGTGGGTCAAGGTTACCTGGCCCATACTTTTCGTTTAGAGTTTTTACCAATTCTTGTTCGGCTCTTTGAGTATCTATATACTTTGCTTCAACTTGTTCTTCAGCTTTTTCAAGGTTATCTAATTGTTGTGTTAATACAACTTTCTGAACCCTAAGTGCACCAAAGTCATTTTGAACTGCTGAGTATGTATCTCTCAAATTTGAGAGAGATTGTAATTCTTCATCGGTGAATTTAATCTCTGTAGTTTCTGTATTTTTAGCCATGAATACAACTCCTTTATGTTATAACTTGTTAAATTACTATATATAAATATAAACCTATTTGTTCAAACAATCACAATTTTTTTCTATATCTTCAACTTTTTGTTTTAATTCTTTGATTGATTCTATTAGTAGTGGTATGATTTTATCATATTGAACACCTTTATATCCACTACCCCTATCTTTCACTGCCTCAGGTAAAACTTTTTCTATTTCTTGTGCAATAACTCCGATATCATGTCCATGATATATTTGTTGATTATTATTCCAATCAAATTCATATCCACCAATACTTTCCATTTTTTCTAATGGATTTTGTATTTGAACGATATTATCTTTAAGTCTTTCATCCGAAGAATTGAACGCAATAACATCTCCACTTGCTCTAATTGTAGAACCACTTATATCATTATTGAATAACGC
>CEUT01067859.1_pt1 | contig 13805 bp, 21 predicted proteins | sample 531401 | NCBI WGS metagenome assembly CEUT01 (sample SAMEA2622821, study PRJEB7988) | marine metagenome | biome: marine biome (ENVO:00000447); feature: surface water layer (ENVO:00002042); material: "saline water (ENVO:00002010), including plankton (ENVO:xxxxxxxx)" | depth 5 m | reverse complement strand
CTACACTATACGGACTTTGAGGACGCTTTTTGCGAGCCACAAGGGGCGCACCCGCTTTATCTTTTGCGAATGCAGCGGCAAGAATCTTGAAATTGTCTAAAGACCAATACACACCCAACGTTCCTTTGGTCGTTTTTCGCTCGTCGGGTTGTTTTTTCAACCATGCTACACCTTGTGCTCTTTTGGTCTTCCATCCCTTGCCAGACTTGTTTGTTATAACAACACCATCTTTTAAAGCTCTTTTGACTAACTTTTTCGCCAATGAAGCACTTATTTTTGCTTTGGTTACTTTCTTTTTGGGGGCTGCTTTCTTCTTTTTCGCTGCCATTTTATCACTCTCTTATTGACATGCCATCAATCGTATTTTAAAATCTGCTGATGCACCAATTGCGGAGGTGTTACTGCATACAACACGTATAAATTCGACTGCTGCGTTATATTCAAAAAATAAACTTGGTGCTGCGGCTCCAGTCACCAATACAAATTTACCTATATCAAAAAACTCTGGTGCGGTTCCGCTTTGCGTTATCGCTCCTTGAAGCGTTACTTCTACCGCATTAACACTGGCTCCGTTGGATGCAGCTTGTATCTGTATTCGTGGAAGTCCTTGAACGAGAAGCCCACTAGACGTAAACGTCGCTCCACCCGCTAATGCTGCAATAGTGAATTGCCTTGACAAAGCAGCCGATGAAACACTAAAGTTTCCAATTGCGTTATTACGTACAACACCCATAACGACTCCTAGTAGTACGCTGAGAAGATTGTGAATTGGGGTGTTGCCGCCAAAACCTCATTCCACTCGAAGAACAATTCAATTTGCCAGTATCTTATCGGTACACCCGACCCGACTGCATAAAACTCTAACAAAGTAGCGTTGCGCTCGGTATTTACAAAGGAGTCTGACACATCAATTGGATCTGTTACTTGCAATAATTGTTCTGGCCTGTTTGGACTACAAAACTCTCTGAACTCTACATCTAAAGAGTTACATGCATTTGCTGTATCTCTAAGTCCCGATACAATGAGCCAAAGTTTACCACCCGCACCCATTCCAGAAGATCGCCAAATCGGAATTCCCTTTGCTTGACCACCTGTTCCAGTGCTCCGCAAATCTGGACGAAGATCAAAGAGAGGACTTTTCCATGTGGCATTCTTCCAAGCGGTTCCCGCTGCTGTTTGGGGAGTCAATATTCGCTTTCCACCATCCCACAATCCAACAGGCATAGAGGAAGGACTCGGAAATGGCATTGTGCCATTCGGATTCCTCATGTAATTGTTGTTGTTTGGATCGTTGGGTATGAATCCCGAATGTTTAAACTGCATGATCTCTACCGATTTGTGACGTAGTTAGATGCGCCTCTCATTTCCAGACATACAAGCACAACATCTATTCTCAAATCAGTAAATAGAGGTGTTAGACCGACCGTTAAAGAAGCTCCAGTGTTTATATTGTAACCAGTGCCTCCCAATTCTCCTTGAGAGCCTTCATTCGTACCACAAACGGTACTACCAAGTCGAGATCCCACAAGTATTTGATCGCCTGTTGTATATTGCAAGGAAATTAGAAACAAATCCCTAGGGTTACCAGTGATTCGAGCAATATTCCCATCCGTTGTTTGTACGGTTGCATTTATAGCAATCAATCGACATGGAAGATCAAATTGAACTGTCCGTATCGCCTCACTGTTTACCGTATAGTCCGAATCGGTCGAGATCAAACCAGTACTATAAAAGCGAGTTTGATAACCTACATTTGGGTTTGTACTGTAAAAAGGAGCAGTAGGGTAATAAGGAGCACGAACAAAGGCGGGGGCATCGGGAGAAGTCCCGCCCATATCTTGAGACGTAGGCATCTGTACTCTGGCCGACGTACCCATTCCATTATCATAAGCCTGTTGAGGAACAGGATATCCACCGTAATTATTTTTTTTATACATATCTCTCTCGGATTCTTAGCAAAAAGGGCAGCAGTAATTTTCTGCTGCCCTTATTATAACAAAGTTAGATAAAAAGTTATTAAAACAATTATCCTATTTCTACTACGTTTTTGTAGAATCCGTAAAGAATGACCTTAACAAATGCAGCATTACCCGCAGCGATGTCAGCAGCCTTAGAACCGAATCTCAAAAGCACCGAGAATTGCGACCCACCCGGCAAACTTACAGGATGTTTGCGGTAAAGCCAGATGCTTCCCGCACCATGATTCATGTGACCAGAATCGGCCGCATTTCCCGTAGTAACGGAACCATAGAGGCCCCCTCCACCACCAATCACCGAAATAGGAGCTATATCGACGATTGTTTGCAGAAAATCCCACGCTAGCGTACCGTTATTATGCAGATTTAGTAGCTGTGCGATTTCAGCATCGGTATTAACTGGTTGGTCAAACTTGAAAGTGCTTTCAGTGTTTCCATCAGCAAATCCCAATTGACATGCGATACCGTATACGTCGTATGCGGCTCCAGAAGGTACTCTTCCGCCTTCTTTGATGCTAGTTTCAGCGATGGTTAGCGGAGTAGCCGAGAAGCCTTGACCGTTTTGACCTCTAGGAGTCGTGAAAAGGCGATAACTACCGTTTGCAATTACTGAACTTGCTGCAAGGAGTTGTGTAGACCATAGAGCCGTTTCACCGAATCTATAGAGGTTTTTAGGTTGTTGAAATCCTACTGGGGGAGGACTACCCGATCCAATAATTTGCATTTTATATGCTCCGTTAATTTAAGTAAATTGGAAGTGAATTAAGTTTGGATGTCTTAGATGTTTGCACCGACGACAGCCAAACCAGATAATGATTGATCAATTGCAATGCCATTCATGGAATCAATGGCTATACCCGAATATCCTTGAGCCTCAGAAGAATCGAATTGAGATCGAGCAGCAGCAATTGCAGCATGCTTAAGCTTTGCAATCATTTCTACTCTTTTATGTGCGGGTAATTGTGCAAGTTTTTGGAATCTTCTGAATCCTAACATGTGGATCATCCAACCCCAACGATGGCCATGTTTACCCGCCATAGCGGATTGACCTTGAGAGTTTTGAATTTGTCTAGGGGGTGCGCCAAATGCAGATGCATAGGCTCTTGGCCCCGCCATAGCTGCTCTACGCTCCATAGGTGAAAGATCGTGACCCGCACCCATTGCATCTGCGGGACGTGCATCCATATAGAGTCCGCCCATTTCCATGTGTGCACCACTCATATCGAGATGTGCACCACTCATATCCATGTGTGCTCCACTAAGAGGAACAACATCATAAGACATACCATCACCGAGGAAGAGAGAACCAGTGTCAGCAGCCGATCCCGATGTTAGAGGGAGAGGAATTTGTCTTCCTTCAAAGAGATTAAAATGTCGAGCCGCCATATTGTATAGTTTGACACCGTTCAATGCTGCACCAACCGCCAAGGCTGCTTTTGCAACTTTATCGGCTTCTTGCTTAGACATGATACTAGGAAGAACATATTTTGCTGCACCCGCTGCAACCAAACCAATAAGAGACAATCCGACATACTTATCGACAACTTGGAATCCACGCACTAGCTGTCCGCCCACACCTTCACCCGCTTGTAGGGATTGAAGATAACGACTTAGATAGTTATAAGAGACTCCAAAGGCCAAACCGCCACCCATTGCAGAAACAATAAGGTTCATGTTACTGGAGATTGGCTTTCCAACCAAAGGAAGCTTTGCAACAAGCTTTTTCAAGCTTGAGTATGGTTGCTTAAGCATCTTTACAATTGGGTTTCTACGACGAATTGTGCGACGACGACTATTTTTGCGACGATTTTTCATATAGGCTTTACGTGCGGTTTTTCGACGCATCCCCTTATGTGTACCGTTACGACGACGACGAACTGGATTTGATTTGCGACGTGTATTCTTTCTACGACGCACTGGATTTGCTTTGCGACGCAAAATAGGGTTCATGCGTCTTCTTGCTACATTGCGTCTACGCTTTGTTACATTCTTTCTACGCTTTGCAACATTACGTCTACGCTTAACAACATTTTTGCGACGCTTAACATTCTTGCGACGTTTTGTTGTAGCCCGATTCTTTCTACGCTTTGTAGGATTTTTGCGCTTTTTTCGAGTAGGGTTCGAAATAAACAGCGCACCTGTCGAACGTGAAACAGGATTACTTCTAAGTACGAGAGCCATAGTTATTTTTCTCCATTGACTAATAAAATATGCAAAAATTTTACTGTTTTTGCAAGAGTTTTTTTGAGGACTGATCCAAAAGGATCACTCCGAGGTAGTGATTAATTCGTAATTCCAGCATAAGGACAGCGATAATTTCCCCCCGCAAACCATAAGTGACCTTCTTTGTCTACAGCCAAAATCGGTCGAGAAGTCCATTTTTTGTATACTCCGTAGGGTTCACCGAATGCATGGATATATTCCGATAATCCATCCCCACTTTTATGAGTCTTGTAGATCAAATCGGTAACATATCCAATAGGTTTGACCTTTACATTTGGATAGTCTTTGGAGGAATCATGTCTTCCCTTAGTGTGCATAGGGTTTTGAGTACGCACCACATCTTTAAGAAGAACAGGACTTGTATCAAGAGACTTGTACAATGCCTTTGTATCCTTCATTAGATGTGGAGCCAAACTAATATAGATTCGATGGTTTTTATGCTTCCTGTCGAACACTACGTGGCTTTTTTCGATGTCGTCTGGTTGGGTTAGCATTAACTCTTGAGTATGTTTCTGCTTCTTGTTTTTAGACAAATCTATGTCGGGCCGTAAATAAAAACCTACAAGTCGTCCTATTTCAACAAACCGAGGATTCTTTTCATTGCGGGCTGACATTGCCCCGATACGAGGCAAATTTAGAGAGACGACCCTATCGGGTTCCTGTCCCCACTTCCACCGTTTGTAGTGCTCGAAGGAGTCCATTATTTACGCAGCTTTAAAGCCAAGAACAAAGCGAGTCCACCAATAGCACCAACAGCAAGAATTGTAGGGACAGATGATTTACCGCTTGCACCGCTTCCACCGCTTCCACCGCTTCCACCCGCTTCAACATCTGCGGGTATTTCTGACAAACGTTCTTGTAATTCTTGACGCATGATGTTGTAACTTTGTATACGGATGCGTGTAAGCAATGGATAATCCGACTGGCCTAAAAAAGCCGATATAAGAGAGGGATTAGACTCTTTGGGTATATCCGCAACAGTCGAAAAGGTAGAAGGTACTAATCGACCCTCTATTCTTGTCATAATTCGCACGATCTCTTCTATAGGAATTGTGCCGATTGGCTTGTTTTGAATTTTGAGTCCTTTTACTGACGTGTTGGAAGATCCACCTTGTCCAATTTGACGTGCGCTATCATATAATTCTTGACCCTTTTTAATAGCTTTTTTTCCTTCTTCGCTTTGGCTCCATTCGTAGGCTGATACAAGCATACCAACCAAATCAAATCCAGATTCATCGGCTTCGTTTGAATCGCTTGGTGCGTCGGGTTCCCCAAGATACCCCATACTGGCACATCCACAACCAGAAGGATTAAAATTGCCATACGAACTAGGGATAGCCGAGTACGGACTTCGAGTCATATATACATCTTGCCCTATAGGAAGTAAGTTAAAATCGGAGCGTCGTAGGAAGTGATCCCCTTGAATTGCACCGTAATAATCGGGATCTTGATACATCCTTCTATCATAATCAAATTCTCTCACTCTAGGAGATCCACGATACAGCCGTACCATTCCATTTACAACACCTTTATTCATCTTTACCTCAGTACATTTAATGTTATTCCCGCTATCAATTGTGCACAGTGAAGTCGGGTCTTTTCATCAAAAATTGTTTTTTTATTAATCTTGGGGTTCCAGTCTTTTATTTTTTCATTTATTTCTTTGGCAAATAATTCTCGATCAATACTTTCAATCTTTCTGCTTGCTGCATCCGATATGGATTCTTGCAGATGTCGATATAAACTCATTGCCAACGGCATTATGTCCGTATATTTCAATTTGATCATTACACAGGCCCAAATGCTAAAAGTGCAGCAGCACCGTAAATCCACTGGAAATTTTCAATCGGAGTCCCTTGGTCTACCATTTTGTATGCTTCCCGCCAGAGTTGGACTTCTGTAGGCACAACTTTATGGTTCTCTGGAATATCAGAACGCTGTACATATTCGCCATACTGACGTAGGTATTGTTTATGTATGACTTCTGTTGCTTTCTCCAACACAAGAAGGAGCTTGGGATCTCTGGCCCTTGCTGCTCTCATTCCCCTAGCTGAAAACGATTCCGATTGACGATTGTTTTTTAGCTGCATTTGCTTGGCTTTTTTATAGGCCCACTCTACCGATGCTTCATTGATATGTGCGTCTACTACCTGTTTATGTTGTACTGACATGTACTTCTCCTTGTTTTATTTGCTGATTCTTTTTCTGACAATTTCAACAGCTTTATTGGTTAATGCGATTAATACGGCTCCCGCTATGACTTCCACAACTAATTTGCTTGGGTGAAGTCTTTGAGCCAATTGTTTTAAAATACCCTCCTTAGAGGATGCAATTTGGTATTGCCCTGTCGCTTGGTTGTAGACTAAGGCCGTACTTCCAAGATCGCCCAATTCTGGTAACATTGGAGCAGATCCCGCTTTCGCTTGTACGATGTCCCAACCTAGTTTTGCCGATGCTATTGTAGGCTCACAATAGGCCCACGTTGTCGGTCTGAAAACAGGCCACCCTACCATGAGGTAAATATGTGTCCAACGTCCTCTTGGCTCTCTCTGGCCTTCTATCCATCGTGTAATTTTGCCATTGTTCTTTCCCGATAATACAAATCGAAAATCCAACCGTATGGAATGGAACAATGCAGCCAGAAGGAGAACCATGTCGTCACAATCTCCATATCCAACCTTTACAGTATATAGAGGATCTTGGAGTCTTTCGTTTGGTTCATTGACGTAGTATATATTCGTTTGTACCCACTTTAAAAGTGCTTGGGCCTGTTCTTTGTACTGTCGAGGCTGAACACCACTTGATTTGAGTATTTGAACCGCTAAGTGTGCAACTCTTGGATCTCTTCCGCTGTTCTCCGCTACCTCTCTTAAAAAGGCCATTCGATTAGTTTGAGAGTCCCGATGCCAATTGGGGATTTCAAACGTTCGAGGATTTCCTAGATTGAGGGGGCGAACATACATAAAACAGACCGCAGATAAAAACACTAATAAGTTTGTATCATATATTATTATATTTTTAACAACAAATATAGTGATCCAAAAGGATCACTATTATACTAGGGCTTAAATTAAAGAAGCCTCCAGTCTGGAGGCTTCTTATAGGATAGTAGGGGATCTGAGGTTATCGTGATAAAACTTCGATTATGTATCGACAATAATCGAGATCGATATCAAGTCCTTTTATCTCTTCTTGTACTAAGAAATCGTAAAGCTTCCATACTTCCGACTTAGCCTCTGTTATTTGATCTCCTTTTCTACTATCTGATAGTCTTTGTTCATCTAGCTGTTCTTGGAGAGAGCGTATCGCCTCGTCTTGTTTAGCAATTGCAGCATTCAAAATACGGATTTCATCGTCACGTAGTGCGATTGCACAGTCCTTCTCTTGGATTGTCTGTTTGTTTTGCTCATGGATAGCAAGAAGTATCTTCTTTTCATCTTCAAGAGATTCATTTTGGTCAATCACGCTTTGAATATGCGTGACTTGAGACTCTAAGTGCAATTTACGCTGTTCAAACTTCTCGAAGGAGCCGCCTAGAATTTTCCATCCTTCAAGCTCGGCATTGCGTATTTTGGCCTCATCTTGGAGGGTATCTACTTTTTCCACAAGTGCTGCGTTGTGCTCTTGTACAGACTCCAATTTGCGGACTTGATCATGGAACCATTTTTTTTCAAACTCTATTGCTTTCTCTTTAAATCGGTGCATGTAATTGTCTTTATCAAGATGCACCCATCCATTTAGATAGTACAATGCTTTCTTTAGAGTAGTAGCATATCCCTTGCTATAACCCAACTTTTCAGTCATAAAGGGAACGAATGTGTCGTAATGGCTTTTAGATAGCTTACCTGTTAGGCTACCTGTCTCTTGGTTGTACACTAAGTTTATTTCTTCATTAATAGGCATTTTTTTCTCCTTGTTTTTGCCTGTTGATAAGGGGGTTTCCCCCCTTCATTTGTGGTACAGTTTGTTTATGCTTGGATTGGAATTGCGGGTAAAAGCACAAGCTCTCTTGCTAGTCTTCCTCCTGTCTGTTCCAAATGCAATTGTTGGTCAGTGTTTAGAGGGGCCTTGTGCGCTGCTCTGGTAACAGCATTCACAAGGGCCGTTAGATCGTCTCCTACTTCTAGTTTGTAGGCGGATAGAAGGTGTTCGACGAGAACATTGTTTGCAATGTCCAAAGAGATTTTCCCGATCGACACAGCGTGTTCAAGCGCATCCTCGACTGAATCAAATCGTTTGCCCCAAAGAGAATATTTTTGTACATTCATTTGAGATAGTTTATTCCAACAAGTCATAAAGGAGGCATAAGCTTCTCGTCCCTCGATAATTGTTTCTTGGAATCCTTGGCGAATCTTCTCAATGTCGCCTTTGTGGATGCTGTAGAAGGAGCCACAATTTTCCATTGCTGTTTCTTGCCGATTGGAGCACTTGATTCTCCAAGCGACTGTTCTGGCGGTTATTCCGCTATTGCGTTTGTCGGCTGTTTTGAGGTATATCCCCGCTTTAAACACGTCGCCATTGCAAATGCTTTCGTCGGCTTTTGGTGTGTGCCACAAAGCCGATCCAGATACCATTGTGCTATATGGATTGTAGATAAAATCACCTCTGGCATCGCTTTTACTCGGTATCATGTTTTGCAATTCCTTTAAGACACTATCCGCACCCCAAGAGGCATAGATAGGAGACACAAAGCGATAAATAGAGCGTTTTCCGTTCAACTCTCGTAGGCCCACTTTGATTTTGTCTCCAAGAGGAAATTTAGAATCATCCGCATAACGTGTGATTTGATGATTAAACACTTCTGCGACCATTGATTCAGCCATGAGGTTAAAAAGTCTCGTGGCATTGGGAAATACCCCACACTTTTTAATTATTTGTTTAAATGCATCGGGTTCGACGTTGTATGCATGTCGGCTGTTCACTCTATGGATTTGGCCTTCTGCATTCATACGCAATTCTTTTATGGGAATAAGGACATCCTTTCTTTTCTCGTTTTTGACTTGAGAAATAATATCAGACATAAGATCACCCGCTAGAGGCATATTTTCAAACGACTTTCTTTCTGCTTTGTGGATTCTCAAACCGTTTTCAGTAAGTTTTTCCCCAATAGGCTGAGGCTCCAAAGGATGCATACTTGTGGGTCTGGTAGACTCGGCAATTTCCAATTGAGGGCCTTTATCGCTTTGTTCTTGAAGTCCTCGGACACTGGCGAATGTACGAGCTTTGACAATGTTGGTGGTACGGAGGAGTCTTTGCCCCTCTTTGTTGTAGACAGCAAAATATTTTTCTGGCTGCATTTGTTTCTCCTTGATTTTTGAAATGCTCCAGTACGGAGCATAACAAATTTACTCTGATTACAGATAGTTGTCAATCAAAGGTTTTTAAAATAGCGTAAGAAGTAAAAAAAACTATCGACGTTCCCAATTTGGCTCATCTTTGTTTTGCATCTTACGAGCCATTTCTTTTAGTCGAGCCTCTTCTTCCATCTTCTCCAGTATCCCCAAGGCCTTTACTGTTTGGATGTTGGATTCTCGATGTATAAGAGTCAGAGAGTCGGAGAGTACTTTTATTTCTTCTGTTTTTTTATCCAATTCTTCTAGCCTCATTAATGCAAGCTTGATTTGATTTTCCATATCTACACGAAAAGAGCTTTTTTCCTCTTGGAGCGTCGATATAACGGTATCGTATCTTTCCCTCAAGGAAGCTTCTCTTTCCTCCTTTTTATTCTGTAGTTGTTCCAATTGGGTTTGAAATCTCTGTACCAACGCATCGAGTCTTTTTTGCATCGATAGATGTTGCCACACAAGAAAGCCCGCAAATATCCCCATTGAACCATATTCGAGTAATGCTTGTGTTATTTCAGTCATAATAATTTATTCCTATTTATCTCCACTTTTGGGTTCTTCCATGCTACGCACCGAATCCGCTTGAGGTTGGAGCAATTCGAGCTTCCCATCCACATACGATACGGATACTCCCCCTAGTGCTGCAACCACCAAAATAGCCAGACCAATTAAATAAAACGTCCTCGATGTGGCTACTCTCAAATCTTTACGCATATCCAATAGGCTTGCTTCCAGTCTATCCCCTAGATTGTTCATTGCCTCTGTTTGGGCTGCTGTTTGCTGCTCAATCGCCTTTAAGAACGCACCTTGGCTTTGTCTACGCTCCTTAGCGGAATCGATACGCTCTGATTTTAACAACTCAAATATTGCTTTATCCCCACTGTTGTTTTGCTGCGGATTTTCCATTTAAACTCCTAATGATTATTTTATATCACATATGTTTGAACAAAAAGTTATACAAAATGATAACAAAAAAAGCGATCTTTTAAAGATCGCTTTAGAGTATAGGATTAATTTTTAACTCAATCTATAGTAATGTGTCTCCTGTTGCATGTCTTTCTAAAAGCTCCGCCAATTCCAGAGGAAGAGAGATAACATTTTCACCCTCTCCATAAAAAGCGAATCCCTCAATGTCTGCATATTGGTCAGCAGTGTTTCGAGTCTTGTTTGTGGATTTCAAAAGATTTTTGTCTCCACCCCAATTTCGAATTGCTTCTGAAACCTCATCGGCAATGACTTCCTGTTCGACGCTCTTGCTGTATTCTTGCCATTTTGACCAATGATTCCATGCTGTTCGATAGGGCCGTTGGCTTGAAGGGCTTAAAGAGGAAATATGGGCCTCTGGATCGGGACTGCGACGAAGCGTATTAATTAGCTTCTTGTATGTCTTAATCGTAGAGGATGAGACACTTATCGCTAGGTATTCATCAAATGTTTTAATCATGTATCACATCCAATAGATAAGATTTTCTCTTCGAAAATCTTAATGGCATCTTGGACTCGTTCACACCCAAAATAGAATGTGTATTCTCCGATAAAGGCTTTATTTTCATAGGGGATGTATTCGAAACCACCGTAATACTCCAGTCTATTACCTATCAATACCTTACCATGATAAAATGCGATCCATCCCTCGGATGCACAAACATATATCCATCCGCAACGACAGTCTAAACCACAAGCATCTGCTCGAACCCTATAGGCTTTTTGTAGCTGCTTATCTACAACACTCTCGATTTCTTCTAAAAAATAATCCAAACAATGTTCAAATTCACTCATTTTAAACCCTCCCTAAAAGCCTTACGGACATCCTGTTCTACTTTGTCGAATGGGTCTGGATCTGCTTTAGCGATTCCCATTTTAGAAAGATTCTCGATTTTTGAGAATGTGTATACCAGATATTCAGCAATGAGTTGTACCTCTATCTGATCTCCTTCTTTTAGAGACTCTTCGAGTTGTTTGATCTTCTTCTCGGCTTTACGAAGCCGTTGTGTAATGGTTAATTGTTTTGGCATTTTTGATTCTCCTTTGTTGCCATTTAAAACGGTATATACCGATATATACCGCTATGTACAGTTATATACTACTCAGCATCATACGTCAAGGGCGATATATACGATTATATACCCATATATACTTCTATGTACTCCTATATACTGAAGTGTTCCGTATATACCGATATATACTCTTATGTACTCCTATATACTGGCCTATATACCGATATATACTCATATATACTAGGTTTTGTATGTACTCATATATACTTCTATATACAGCTATATACTGATATATACGATTATATACTCTTTGGAAAGGAGGGGGGGGGTCAGAAACAATGTGCAAAAAAAAACTTGACGCATTCTGGATCAAGAGAGTACAAAGCAGATATAGAACCGATCTTAATATAAAATCGGTAGCCATACCTTTTTTTAAAATTAGGATTTTAAACTCTCTAGGCTTAATTTCTTTAATTTTAATTAAATTAAGAGAATCCTGTTTGGATTCTCTCTATTCTTCTATTGGATCTCCGAATGGCTTAGGAGATCCCACTTTGACATCTGTTGTCTCTGATACATTGTCTAATAGAATATCTGAAATGAAAATAGATGTATTGAGTCTATTTTTATCCACTATGAGTAGTCCAGACATCTTTATTTTCTTCTCATCTTGTATCACTTGGATTGTGCTGTTCTTCATCTTGATGCTGTCAAACCCTAGGGCCATTGCCAAGCGCACACCTCTTAATATCGCCTCGTTGGAAGTAGAAATACGAATACCAGTGTACATAACCCCATCTTCACACAAAATGTATATTTTCTTATCCATTTTACGTCCGAGAATGAAGAATTTGAAGCAATGCTTCACCCGCTAAAACTTGGAAAGCGTTGGAGCTTTCCGACTCATCCGCATCCGCTAAAACCTTAACAATCAGAGAGAGCGCAGTACCAGAAGGTGTACGCTCGTTTCGTATCCAACGATATATCGTTAAGATCGGATACCCGATCTTTTGAGAAAAAAGCTTGCAGCCTTGGGATGTTCCAAACCGTTTTTCGATTTGCTGTTTGAGCCAAAAACCAAAAGTCTCTTCCATCCTAATTATCCAACATAGGAGCATATAGTGCTGAGAATTCTTCCCAAATTTGATATATTTCCCCCGATAAAGATTCGATGCGCCTAGGATCTTGAGTTTTACAGAAGTCCATATATACGTGCTTTATATCGTTTAAAATAGAGATCGCTTTAATGCGATCTTCTTGTGTTTTAAGAGGATACAAAGAGATATACAACCGTATTGTTACGACTATTCCGAATTCTGCACCTGTTCTCTCTAATTCTGAAAAGCTTACATTCATAAAAAACCAAAAAAAAAGTATAAAAAGTCTATCTTTTTATACCAAAATTTTTAACGATTTGAAATATTTTTATCCAAATAGGGCATTTACTCCGATCCAAGCACACCAATAAGAGATAAGAATAAGAACACCAAAACAGGCCATATCTTCGATGAATTGCTTAAGAAATGCTTTCAAATTAGTTAGCATAACGCACCCCCGAACAGCTATAAACAACGATTCCATTGCAAGAGATTGTATATTTGGCTAATCCAAGTTGGTTTGCTTTACTGATGGCTAATGCTAAGGTTTTGAATAAACGACGTTTGACGTATTTTGTTATTGGTTGTCTGTACTGTAACTCGTACATGATTTCTCCTTGTTTTGTGGTACATGGATAGTCTAATTCACTTACTATTGGCACGTCAAGACTTTTTTTGAAAAAAAATATTTTTGTTCTGAAATTGGGCTGCAAGACGTTTAAAAGCCGCATTTAAAAAATTGTTATTGCGTTGTCAATGGATACCATATATTTTTGATGTGGGGCAAGCCACCCCACAAACAGAAATCAGAAACAAAGGAAAACAATGATAAAAGAACAGTCTATTAGGGAGTTTTGCCAAAAACTCCCCGATAAAAGCTGGCTACGTAAGTATATTAGTTATGCCAGTCAAAAAACAACGGCTCCAAGTGCCTATCACCTATGTGTTGGTCTTGGACTCCTAAACGTATGTATGCCGCCAAATTCGGGGATACCTTTCATCACGTCTCTTCCTCCGACATTTTATGGATGTGTTGTTGGTCGTAGCGGGGTAGAGCAAAAATCCACTGCTTTATCTATCGGAAAGAAAATCTTATACAAAGTGTCTTCTAGTCTCCAAGGTGATAAACCCGCTTCACCAGAGGGATTGATTCAATCGCTGTCCGAG
>CEUT01068088.1_pt1 | contig 13807 bp, 16 predicted proteins | sample 531401 | NCBI WGS metagenome assembly CEUT01 (sample SAMEA2622821, study PRJEB7988) | marine metagenome | biome: marine biome (ENVO:00000447); feature: surface water layer (ENVO:00002042); material: "saline water (ENVO:00002010), including plankton (ENVO:xxxxxxxx)" | depth 5 m | reverse complement strand
ATTGCCTCCCTTGCGAAGATAAACAGGTCCTTTGTAGCTTTCGCTCCACGTAGAAAAAGATCTTTTTATTACTCCCGCCTTTGGGCTTATGATGTCATTGCCGCTTGCACCTTTCATAGAGAAGTCACACCCCCTGTGGTTGGATCTAAGCTCTTTCGTGACTGGGTGTATCCTAAGCCCAAACTTTGAGCCAAACTTCTTTGCCCCTGGCATGATAAGCTTGCGAACAGCACCGGCAATGAGCAGTTGGTCTTCTTCCGATAAATTCATTTCCAACGGAGTCTCAAAATCTGATATCACAGGCCTCTTTACTCCGATTGTATCAAGCACGGCCTTTGTGCCACTTTTAAAAAAGCTCGATAATCTAGAGGCTGTTTCTGTAACCGCAGAAGAGAAGCTAGTACCAACTGCACCAGCGTTGGCATCATAGTCCTCTACCCTGGTGATATAGAGGCCTTCTCTTCTGGCAACGTTTCTGTACCTACACACAACGTCGGATCCGAGAGGAATCTGAGGTGGGCCGTCGTAGTCTGGCGATGTTATCGCATCCGGATGAAGGCTTAAAAGAACCTCGTATTCCGGGTCGTCTTCTGCGAACAAGTTAGGATCTTCTAAGTGAGGCTCATGAAGATCGGCGCGTATTTTATATATATATCTAACATCGTCATCTGCTTTTGACTTGAAGTTTGTCTCATATATTTCAGATGCTTTTAGGGGATTTAATTCAAGGCCGATGACCCTTGCGTATACTTCATCGGGATCTCGTGTTCTTGTAGTCTGATTTGCTAAATTTCTAATTCCTGTTGCTATATCTCCGAGGTCAAAAGAACCTCTTCCAATAATCATTATATCGTCTTCGTCTTGAAGTTCTGATATATTATCAACATATTGCTGCCGGACTCTCGGCTTTGGTGGTTTCTCTGCTGCCATTTACTAGCCCTCTTTGATAATGCGAAATAGTTCTTCCCTATCATCATCGCTAAGAGTGGCAGATTCTTTCTGTTCTTTTTTCTGCAGTAAGGACGCGATCTTTACCAACTGCTCATTTGAGCGTTGAAGTGTCTCTAAGTACTTTGCGGCAACTGTTCCCACCTCTGCATGTTTGCTTGGTGACACTCCCATGTACATCATCAAGTCTTCTAATAGTTTAGTAGTAACTGTTCTGTCTTTTGATATGTTGTCTATCGCGTTTTCTATTTGCGTCGAGAACTTCTTATTTGATTTCATCTTCGACCCACCTCTCTTTGAATACCCTATATTTTCCCCTAAGCTTGTTCAGGCTGTTTACAATTTGTTTTGTATTCATGCCCGTTATCTCCCTTAGGTAAAAGTAAATAGCCTTTTTGTTGAAAATTTCTAAGGACTCACTGTTTGCAAATAGCGTCTTTGTTGCCATTAATACTTTTTTTTCATTTGGTTTTAACTTTTCTTCCTCCCAGCTATCCATCTCTTTCCATAAGTTTTCCCAAAATTCCCTATGTTTTTTTACCTTTTCGTACTCATTCTCTACAGAAAAAAACCTTTGCTCTGTCTCCTTGTTCATATCGTCATAGAGAACTTCTCTTTTTAGTTGTGCTGTATTTTTCTTTACTTTGTGTATAAACCAATTTTTTGTGGTCACGCTGAAATAACTAAATGCCTTCGATCCCTTGTCCGGGTCAAACTTGTCCAAGATGGTAGTCAGCCAAACTTTACACTCTGCCTTAAGGTCGTCGATATTTGGTAAGGTGGTAAACTTATAGGTATATACTATCTTGTCAACAAGCTCGTCAAAAGCTGGATGTATGAAATCTCTGTATAATTGATCTTTTATTTTTCTATCATCTGTTGATGCGTACTGTACAATCGCGGCCTCGTGGACTTCTGTAAAATAATTTCTTTTTTTCCTACGGCCGCGCCTCTTGGTCGTCTTCTTCGTTGCCAATTTCTTCTCCAAATACACTGTCTTCGCTCAAAACGGTTTCCATGTCAAGGAGATAAGAATTCAGCTTTTTTGAGTGGTCCAGCAAGTGCTGTAATGTGTCGTCGCCATAAAAAGTGGACATCTCATAAACATCACTCAAGTGGCCTTGAAAGCTTTGTATGCTAAATATAATTTCATCCATATTCTCGGAAAAATATAGTGCTCTCTTGATAGTTCTTTGAAGGAGGTATGCAAGCCCTATATTTATAGATAAAGATATTAAAAACAGTGTTAAATACATATTAAAAAGTTACTTTTTTAAGTCTATCTTTTTCGCTGTTAACCTCTTGGCGAATTTCTTCAATAGACCTTTTAACAATATCACCATTATGACCATTTTTTAAGTCATTTTTTTTCGTAAAGGTGCGAAAAGAGGATATTTTTTTAGTAATGCTGTCTGTTGCCCCACACAAGGAACACTCTTCACATGTCTCGCTCATCAAGTGTGTTACGTAAAATTCCTCTTCACACTCCTCGCAATGATAGAGGTATTTAGGCATTACCCAATAAGTCCTTATCCAACTTGCTATCGTCTATCTTTAGAGAAGGAGGATTTAGTACAACGAGCTCTCCGTTTTCGCCGGGCTCAAAATTCAATTCCTCAAGTAGTGGCATAATGTCGCTTTGCTCCATTAAACACTTTTGTAGTGTCATCATCAATGCTCCAGCTGCTTGGTTTGATAGTTTCATAATAACTCCTGTTCAGAAAAAAAAGTTTCTGAGTTTATGTTTTTATCATCTATAAAAAGATCATAATATGGTTTCTTTAAAATTAGCTTGTGATATTTTACGCCCCATTGCTTGAACTGTTTTTCGGTCACCTCTCTCCAATCTATTCCAGATAATGTGCCTCTTGCAGTCCAATATATGATAGTGTTACCATCTTCATAAAGTTTGTTTATTTTGCCTATCCTATCCATCATAGGTTCAGACTCTCGATAATCTCTATTATCAGGAGTTCTGCATATTGTCTCATCAATATCAACGTATATCACCATATGTATATGATACAATAAAAGAAAACTTTTTTAAGAGCTTACTTTCTGCATCCAAAGTATTTTCTTCTAACCTCAGGGAAATCGTCATACATGTGATATTTAAATTCTACTTTATCAAGAAGACCTACCTTTTGCATGTGGTGTTTTACAAGTCTATGATTTGATATCCGCCCCGACGAGTCTAGCTGGCAGTTCCCCGGCTTGTTGTAATCGTTCAGATGATCATATAAAGAAAATAAAGAATTTGAATTTTTTGAATTTGTTATAAACCACAAATCAAGAAATCCTTCGTCATTCTTTGGGTACCCTTTTGTAATTCTAGATAAGCTACCAAGCGCCGGATGGTTGTTGTTAGCCATATCGTACAAAGGGCCCCTGCCGCCTTTAAAGTAATCTTTGCCATGTTTATCTACGACGGCCGACCATTTTCCGGCATAGACAGACTCACTGTTTAGTGATGAAAAAATAACATCAACCTCAAATGCCAAGTCAAACCTTGTCGTCATTACATAGTCGTATTTAAAGCCCATCTTTTTTTCGTACTCTGTTTTCATTTCATTAACAATCTTGTTCGAGTACCACCTACTGTAATGGTTGTTTGCTCGGAGGCCATTGTCGTTGCCACTTTTAACATAGGGTGGTATGTCAAAATAAATTTGCTCTTCAAATATGGAAGATACGGGCTTGTATATATCGTTTGTCTCTTTTTCTAGCTCTCTATCCCAACAGTGAATAAAAACATCCACATCATTTATATCTATCAAGTGCTTCTTATAGTGGTCATATCCCTTTTTTAGAACCTTGTATTCGGAATGATGATATCCCGATTTGCCTTTTGTGTTTCCTATTTTGCCGCTCAAGCACAAAGCTACCTTAGTCATTTGTGCCTCCTTCGAGAAAAATATTTATATCTTTTAAACTTGTAACTTTTTCAGAGTTGATAGCTTTGTCATCTATAAAGATATCGTAGTGAGGCTTGCCCATTATAAGCTCGTGGTGCTTGACCCCCCAAGCCCTGAGTTGGTCCTTTGTTATTTCATACAATTCTGAATATATTTTTTGAACATTTCCCGAAAACATAGACATGCCTCTTGCTGTGTATATTATTATTTTATTTCCTTGTTCATAACTCTCATTAACTATCGATATCATCTTGGGAAGAGGATAACAAGTGTGATATTTTGACACTCCCCCTTCGTCAGAAGTTCTAGAACAGATAACTTCGTCTAGATCAAAGGCTATTGTTCTTTTATAGCGCATATGATATTATCTATCCTTTCTTTTATCCTTGCCTTTATTTCCTCATCAATGTCTGGTTTGATGGACAGGAACTCCCGTGATGAAAAGATATAATGGCCGCAAACTCCAATAAGTGACTCTTTGCTTTTTATGTCAGAAAAATCTGTTACCCACTTCTTCCATCGACCTGAACTGAGACACATTTGATATAGCTCCTCAATGTTATCTGACATCTCCTCGATGTAACACTGTGTTTCTATTTGCCCAAACTCTGGTGCTATGTTTATGGCGTCCAGTCCCGAGGAAAACCTTTTCTTTATTTGCTCCCTAGTGAGGTAGTCTCCGTTGTGTTCTTTGCTTTTTATACCATATATTTTACAAATCTCTACCATATCTTCAAGTCTTGTATTAGAGTATTTGCCAGTGTTTCTGCAGTTAATAAGATCAAGGCCGACGCCCGATTGTATAACTCCGTATTTAATTTTGTCAAAAGCTCCCTTAGATAGGCTACTTCTGAGAGTGTGGAGACAATAATCAAATTCCATTGCCGAAAGATGTCGGATGGATTCTTCTGTCCCAACCTCAAAAAATACACTTGAATTATTTTCGTGAATCCTCTCGATATATTCCGCTGTCTTCTTAGTGCCTTCTTCTAAGCTGGTGTATACCTTCCAAGGATCAATGTGAATGATGTCCAGACATTCAGCGTCTTTTAAAAAAGACTCCATGCCATCGTCACCGTAAGTTCCCTGTCCTGGGCCTCCGTGGTCCCTCTCGATGACCAAGCTCCCCTTATTGTACTCTGAAAGTTCTTTTGTTGTCCACTTGTTTGCGTATCCGCCGCCGAAGTCCACCTGCCTCCTAGATGGAATAAGACCAAGAGGCTCTCCAGTTTCCCTTGTGTACTCCAGTGCTGCATCTACAACATTCTTTGACATAACGCCTATGTAAAGTTTTGGCTCTTTCATTTTATTTTAACGCTTCGCTTAAGCTTGTTTTTCCCAAGTAGAATAAAAGCTCAGAATATGGATAGTGGTGAAGGGCAGCTATATTTAAAAATATCAATGCCGTAAGGATTTCTACTTTTTTAATATTATACCCGCTTTCTCTCAAAAAGTTTACAAAGTCTTTTTTGTCTTCCACCAAAGAGTTCTTCATATAAAAATCGTATTCTATAATATTATCTCTCTTCTTAGTAAAGTAACACTCCTTGTTTACAAGTTCGTGTGACATTATCATGCCATGCATTAGCTTTGCTAGATCATAATAAACATCTCCATACCCTATGATGCCAGAAAAGTTTTGACGCCAGTCAAGCAGACAAAACTCTCCTGTTTCGGCTACTAAGATATTTTCGAAATGCAGGTCGCCATGAAATTTTGTAGGTATCCCGTCGGACAAGTTGTCCCAATCTACTTTTTCAAGGATATCATAAATTTCTGATATGTTTTTGCCATTTATGTTCTCCTCACAGTCTTGGTATGAAAACCTTTTACAATATGAGTCTATTCTTTTATAAGTTTTATCCCTATAGAATTCCATACATTTATCTTTAAAAGCTATTTCTTCTTCTGGTGTGAGCTTCTTTTCTTTCCAAAAGTTTTTTATAAACTTCAAGAACTTTTCAAAAACAACCCTGTTGTTTGTTTTGGACAAAGTTTTCCCGGCAATCATTTTATACACATACATATTTTCTCTCGAAGATACTATCTCGGGGACAAAGCCTCGTAACTCCCTTGAGCGAAGAATGCGGTCACTAATAAACTGTTTATCTGAATTGTATTTTATTACATGACCATTGACGAACCATATTGCTTCGTTTGCTTTTTCTAGTATTTCTGGTGCGTTGTCCTGCTTTATTGCCTTCTTTGCCTCTTTCAGGCTCTCCAAATTTCCGGTATCAAACCAAGTAAACTTTCTTGCTTCAACTCTTCTTGAATCCTCTTCTACAAATTTTCTTAAGGAATATGACTCACCAATCTCAATAGAGCCATACTTTCTCCCCTCCTCCATAGACTTCCAGAAAGTTTTATAATCGTTTATCCCAGCAAGACCAATATATGGCCTTGTCTCAAAAGAGTAAAGCTCTCCTTTTTCGCATATCTTTTCAACGAGACCTTCGTCGTCTATTTTTAATGAGCGGTAATTGCTGCTCTTCTGAAGATTCGAGTATGCTATCCACTCCGTCTTCGGAGGCGGTACTTCTTCCAACACTACCGTATCGTTCGAACAAAACACAAAAGGGCACTGAAGGTGCTCCTTGCACTCCATGATCGTAAGACCCAGACCAGAGCCTGGGCCTGAGAAGTTTTCTATATCTACACAAGTTATTTTCCTATCTGGATATGCAAGTTCCAAATAATCTCTGAGCTCTTTCTTCTTATGCCCTAGAGCAACAACTATCTCAACACTCTTTGGGAACTTCTCAATGACGTGAGATATGACTGGTTTGTTATCTAAGGCGACCAGTGCCTTGTTCAGGTTCTTGCTGAACTCTCCTAATCTTGTTCCCAAGCCTGCACTTGGTATAAGCACTTTGTACTCTTCCATGCTACCTCTTATAATCATCCTCTACTCGGACGATATCATCTTCGCCAAAGTATGTTCCGCACTGAACCTCTATGAAAACAAGCTCTTCTTTTCCCACATTTTGAATTCTGTGTTTTGCTTCTTTTGGGATGAAAATATGTTGTCCTGCGCCATGTATTTCTTCTTGGCCGTCAATAGTAATCGAAGCTGTGCCGGAAATAATAACCCAGTGTTCACTTCTTTTATAGTGATACTGATAGCTTGGCCTGTGTCCCGGACTTATGATTATTTTTTTTACCTTACATTCCGGCTCATCTAAGAGGTTCTCAAAAGTACCCCAAGGTCTACTTTCCTTATAATTTACCATCTATCTCTCCTATACGACGCTCTTCCACGCCTTTTCTGGATCCATGTTAACCACCCCCGAGTGTTCAAAGCTGGTCGTCCATTTCTCATTCGCATATTCTGGTGCTGGTATCAGGGTTGGCTTCACTCTTATGTTAATAACATCTCTATATCCTCTCTCAAGAACATTGACCCTGTGGTACGTGTTATTCAAGAATGATATCGCTGTCCCCTTGGGGCCACATACTTTATTTTTTTCATAACCATGTTGCAACAGAGCATTGACCTGTGAGCCCACTCGCGAGCCGTTGGGAGGCTTATAGCAAGTTTTGGTACCTTTCCTAGTACAGAGCCCTAAAAAGCCTTGACCAGGCGCACCTTGCTTCTGGAGGTATTCAAAAGGGGAGTTCTCTTCTGTCACGTCTGTTAGATATATCAAAGTTTTTACAATTTCGTGAGGGTTGTTGTCATAATGCCACAAATAAGAAGAGTCTGGCTTAGGAGTTGCTGTTCTATATATGTATATTTTATCGACATATACATGACATGAGTACTTATCTCTTTCGAGACTAGGCGCTAAAATATTACACAAAAGCTTTATCTCCTTGGAAAATTTCCAAATATTATTGTGCTTTATCATTAGCCCATCATCGTCGCAGTCTGTCATATTATCAAAGTCTTCTTTTATTTTTAGTGAAATTTCATTCACCGTAGTTTCATACTCTGGTGGGAGACTCTTAGTATTTCGAACCGACACTGTTTCTTCGTAAAAATTTCTCAAACTATTCTGGTCTGTCGAAGGGTTTGCTTTCAAATATTCTTCTCGACATAATAGATAATATTCATCATAGTTCATCTACTTTTCTCCTATGAGTAGCAAATATAATTTCCTCTATATCCTGTAGAGTAAGCATCATACACATTAAGTAGCCTAACTTGCTTAAAATACTTTCCGAGTTCATCACGAACTTTTTCCGGCGATAGTCTCATCAGCTTATGATTCAGCGGTGTCTCGAACACAAAATAATCTGTCATAGAAGCAATCTTTTCAAGAAATTCCTTTGCTCCTGGCGAGAAGCTTGGGAACACCTGGTGGAGAACTGAGTTTAGAATAATAATTGAATATTTATTATCGTCTTCCTTTACATACTTCACAATATCTCCATTCACAAATTCAACGTTGTCTAGACTTAAGATATTTTTTATATCATTTGCTGCATCGACATCAGCCTTTGTCATCTCAACTCCGGTTACACTAGACGCTCCATGAAGGGCCGCTTGAAAAGAAAAGAATCCTTGGTTTGATCCCAAATCTAAAACTTTCTTACCTTCGCACTTGTTATAGGGTATGTAAGGAAGCTTCCTATAAGAATCCAAAAAGCCGTCTCCAGAAGTGTAGCCCTCCATAGTGTAGTCATTGTCAAAATGAAAACCTTGGTATATCTTTCCTTTCCACTTTGGAAGTCCTGCTGGATCTTTTATATCCACATACCTGGAGACCATGTTTTTGTACACTTCTTCCATTTCTTCTTTGCTACTTCCATTCGAAGGAAACGTGTATCTGTCTTCTTTTTTATAGAACCTGTGAAAATCAACTATCTTTCCGTCTATTAAATTTCTATCTCTCTTGTACCACTCGTCTTCCGGGAGTAAGCTTGTTTTCAAAAAAAACTTTGCTAAATCGTGACATGATGAAGGGGGAATATGAACATTTTCAGAGACCCACTCTCTGTCCGGCGGGGGGACAAAGTAAAGTGTATGAATGTTTACCTCTTCCTCAAGCACCCTTTCCATTTCGATATATAAGATACTCTCGCTCTTGTCGTCCAATTCAGTTATGCCAAATAATAATATCTCCGGCGTTGCTCCTGGATTTTCTTCCTCGTAACTAGAGACTATTTCCAGGGTCTCTATACTTTCCTCTAGACTTCTATATTTTTCGTTCTCATAGACGACTTTTATACCAATGTCATAGTCAATAGGAAACCATATGCAATCGTCCCCAGACTCTCCCTTGCCAGATATCTTCTCATCTCCATAGGTACCGACAAAATCAAATTGACTGCTCTTGCTATCTTTTCTAATAAGTTCTCTTGGCGATATCTCTTCTCCATTTAGAGTAATTTCTACACTGAACTTTTCGTCCACAGACGTTGTAAATGAAATACTGTTTTTCTTCATGTCCACTCCCTATTCTTCTATTGTAAGATATTTACAAATTTCTTTTTTTCCTTCTGGAAGGCTTTCATAAACTTCTTTTTTGATTTTAAAATTTATTGATGATTCTTCTGGTATTGCGCAGTAGTTTATCGTAAACATATCTCTATATCCTTTTTCTACTTTTGTTCCCTTGTGCAAACCCGTAGTCACTGCTGTCAGTACCTGGCCTTTTTTTCCAACAAGCTTTATTTCGCTATAAGGATATAATAGCCTTACGTGCTCATCTTCTTGCCTATGAAATCTCGTGTCCTCTTTGACTATATTTGCACTGCCTTTTATATAAGTAAAGGGACCATTCTCTTCGTTCACTTCTGTCAAGTAAACGAACATTTTTAAAAAGTTGCCGTTGGTCTGTGAATATCCACCCAAATTTTTATCCCTGTGGTACAATGTCGTAGTTGTCTCCTCGGTCTTTGTCGCCGAGCTCCTTCTCAGGTTGCACGTTCCCAAATAAAATGGTCGCCCTTCAAAATACATGTATGGTACAGACAAGAAGTCATCGCTGAGGGCCATCCTTATACACTCTTCAATTAAGAACGGTTGCGCTAACATTGTAAAGTTCTCGTTTTTCTTCTTGAGGCCTTCGCCACTTTTATTTCTTTCGGATATAATGCCAGCAATTTTATCTATAACTTCTTCGTTTACGGATATATCACAATAACTATACCCTTCTGTATTTAACTTTTCAATATCCATGTGACCTCCTTATAGTGAAATTTTTATTTTTCTTTCTCTCAGTTCCAAAGTGTTTATCCTTGCATCATCATATAGAGAATCACCCTTGATATGCGTTGTAGAGATTTCTTCAACGACACATCCCGACTCCGATGAGAAGGAGTGAGCTACGCCCCTTGATATTACTACAGGCTTTCCTCTCCTCAACCGCACTCCTTTGCCATTCAGAAAAAGCTCACAGTCTCCGTAAAGGAGCTCAAAAGCTTCCTCTTTCTTAATGTGTCGATGAGTTGGGTGTGCTTGCTGTGGCTGCATTACAATGAGTTTTTTACAATACTCCCTGTTTACTTTGTCTATAATCACTGCACCGTGAGAAGAAAAGTTTTCGACACCATAGTGGCACGATATTTCAACCGCCTCATCACCCGACAAGTGAACACCCGCGTTTGTCAGGATGTATTTAGTTGATGCCTTAATGTCGTTTATAATGCCGCTATGTCCTTCTTCATAAAAAACATCTTTGTTTAAGGCCTCGTCCTTCTTCATATCTTTGCATAGAGTTTTTCCCACTATCTCATCGGCGCTTGAGGCGTTGTATTGGCCCTCTTGAACTGGCATAGCGTAGTAAATATCTTCTTTTGTGATAATGCTTTGTTTTTTTAGTTTCTTGTTTAGATAGACACCTCTCTTTAGTGTCACCAGCGTGTCTCTTTCAATACTAGATGAACCCTCTATTGCCCCAAGCACGGTATTTACTTTATCTACTGTTTCTTGCATCTGCTCGGGCGTATTTGAATAGAGATTCTTTTTTATAGTTTCTGTCTCCACTGCCACATGCTTCTCAACAATGGTGCATCCCATGGCCACTGCTATGGGAGTCATTGTCTCTTGTTCTGGTGATTCGTGAGTAGAGAAGCCAATCTCAATATCTGGAAAGGCTCTTTGTAGCTTCTTTATTCTCTTTAGATTTGAGTTCTCTATCGGTGTTGGGTACTCACCAACACAATGCATGAAAGCAAAGTCCCTGTCTTTAGACTTCATTAGAGCATATACTTTCTTCAATGTTGAAAAATCTGCACCTGCAGTGGAAATAATAATCTTTCTATTCTTTGATGATACCTCTTTCAGTAGTGGCCAATCATCAACAGAGCAGCTTGCGATCTTTATAATTGGGATGTCCATCTGGTCGAACAATGGAATAGACTCATTATCAAAAGGAGTTGCTATAGGTGTCATGCCGGATGCCTTTATGTGCTCAACTATTTCTTTGAATTGTTCTTTGCTAAGTTTTGTTGAATTGAATCTTTTTACAAACTTTAAGTCAGAGTTTTTATATTCTGGGTGTATAAAGGTATCTAAGTTTCTGAACTGTAATTTAATGCCTGCGTTTATATTATTTTTCTTTGCTAGCTTAGAAAACTCATCAATTATCTTCTTTGCGTGTTCTACACTACCATTATGGTTATTGGCCATCTCGAATATATAAAACATTTATATGCTCCTCTTTCCTATTTGTAATAAATTTTTATGAACAATTTCTCTACTGCGATTTCCGGGATAGCAAGAACCCAGGTTGTGATACATCGTGGTATGTCCTGTTTCTCTTGGCAGCTCATTTAAAATATAGTCCCAGAACATAACCCAGTGACGTCTATTGACATTGTTGTCAGTTGTTCCTGTTGGCTTTTTATCTTTTTCGAAAGAAGACTTCATATTATATTCCCTTTCATCACATGGATCAGAATACAGTAAAGGGTCTGTTGTTCCATCTACGCCAAGAAAAGAAACTTTCGAAGCACCAAGCAAGTGAGCCAAAACTAGCATTCTGGTTGCAGTGCCCACTTTGCCATAATACCTAGAGTGGAAAAAACCAAACTCATTTTCTTCTTGTTTTATAAATTTATTTAAGTTTTCAATGTTTCTAGTTGCTTGTACCTCAAAAAGAACATTTGTTTTGTCTCTCATCAATCTACTTTTTAGCTCTTGAGAAGTTAAGTCAACTTCATGGCCAAAGTTTACAAGGTCCACCTTCTTATCTGCTAATGGACGGTACTTGTAGTATTGGTTGCATGTCCATAGAAAGTCATACTCGATATCGTCAATATTAACTTGCTTTATGGACGGACCAGCGCCGAGGAACAGAATTGAAGAATCTTTGTATTTATCCAGCTCTTTATAATGGGTATAAACTATCTCGTCTGTCTTCACCATGGTAGTTTTTGTATGTCCAGAATTGTGAAAAAAGTCATAAAAATATTCTGGTATCGACAATGCCCCAAAGCCGTCATCTTCCAAAAAAGTTCCCTTCTCGCTCAACATGCAAGATTCTTGACTTGTCAGAGCGTGTTTATAATTTAAGTCATTGCCAAAAACTTCAAGAGTTTCATGATCCAACCACACGTTACAACGACTCTTTGAAATTTTAGATCTTTTTTCAACCAAGCTTATAAGTTTTGAATCTGCCGGTCTTGATAGTTTTCTGCAGTTTGCCCACACTTCGTCGCCTCTTGCAAAAGAATTTATTTTATTCTTAAATGTAGGACTCTTAAAAATTTCTTTAGTGACATTGCTCGCGTATTTAAAACCTAAATTTTCGTATTCAATATCGTGATCAAACTTTTCTGTCATATATTCCCAAAACAGCACATATTCTCTGTTTTGAGAGCTATAGTTTTGTCCCTTTGGCAGGTGCTTTTTTATATTGCCATGTGACGTATAACATTCGCCGTCCTCGAACTCTTTCTCTAGTTTTCCGTCTACTCCGACGAAAGCAATCTTGCTGGCCTTCAGGTGAGCTGCCAAAGCCATCAACCTCTGGCTAGTGCCGATGGTCGTGAAAAGCCTGGTACTGAAAAGAAAAGTTCTTCTTGGAAATTCTTTTTTGTATTTGATTGTTAGCTGCAAGTCTCTGTTAACTGTTGTGTCAAAGCAGCAGTTAACATTTTCATTATTTTTAACAAAATCAATAGTCTCCCTCAGGCCTTGACACTCGTTAGATATGTAATATAAATCTACTTTTAAATTTTTTAGATTTTCAGATTTGTAAAAGTCGTTACAAACCCAGACCTGATCGTATTCTTTTGCTTTTGTTATATCAAAATCTTTTGCAGAAGGTCCTGAGCCTATGACAAGAACACTTTTTCCATTCACACTATCAACGAAGGGTGTCCTCTCGCAAATAAACTCCGTGTTCTTTATAACGTCATGTATTCTATATCCCTCTCTGGAGAAGTTTCTATATTTCTCTAAACCATACTTGAGATCGACAAGAAACTTATCTTCTTTTGTTAAAAAGCAGGTATCATACCCGTTTGTGTTCTCGTAACTTTCGTCGGCTCCAAATAAAACACTATTCCTCTTATCTAGCCACGTAGTGTGCCTTAAAAAAGGTCCATTTTTCTTCTTGTACTTGACCATCATTTCTTCTAGCTTCTCGTCTTCGAGAAACATATCACCGCAGATGGCGACTCTTTCAAAGTCTTTTAAGTTCATTTTTGTCCTCTAAGTTTTTTTCTAAAAGGTTTTTCTGAATCATAGACTATTTTCTTACCATCTCCATAGGCTGATTCCAGTTCTCGGATTCCTTTGACCAATTTAATAAGACCTTGGGGTTCCACGCTAGCTAAATGATCGGAGCCCCACATCTCCCTGTCAAGAGTAATATGTCTCTCGACGATTGAAGCACCGAGGTAAACTGCTGCAACAGAAGTGCCAAGGCGAAACTCATGGCCTGAGTATCCTATCTCACATTGATACCTGTCCTTTAAAGTTTTTATGCAAGACAAGTTCAGCTCCTCAATCTTGGCCGGATATGAAGAATTACAATGTAGTAGTGCAA
>CEUT01022485.1_pt1 | contig 13875 bp, 10 predicted proteins | sample 531401 | NCBI WGS metagenome assembly CEUT01 (sample SAMEA2622821, study PRJEB7988) | marine metagenome | biome: marine biome (ENVO:00000447); feature: surface water layer (ENVO:00002042); material: "saline water (ENVO:00002010), including plankton (ENVO:xxxxxxxx)" | depth 5 m | reverse complement strand
ATAAGTGAGGGACGTGCCCTCTAAATAAAAACATGACTTGACAGTATTATGCCTTTACCAAAAATTGCTACTCCAACTTATGAGTTGGAATTGCCTTCTAATAAAAAGAAAATTAGATACAGACCATTTCTTGTAAAAGAAGAAAAAGTTCTCATCATCGCTATGGAAAGTGAAGATGAGAAGCAGATTGCTAATGCAGTCAAAGATGTTATCAAAAGTTGTGTCTTGTCCAGAGGGTTCAAGATAGAAGAACTTTCAACTTTTGATATTGAATTTCTTTTCCTTAATATCAGAGGTAAGTCTGTTGGTGAGGAAGTTGAGGTGATGGTCACTTGTCCTGATGATGGTGAGACTCAAGTTCCTGCTGTCATCAACCTTGATGATATTAAGGTCATTAAAGGAAGAGGACACAAGAGAGATATCAAACTTGATGATGAACTTGTCTTAAGGATGAAGTACCCTTCCATTGATGAGTTTGTTAAAAGTAACTTCTCCGAAGATGCTATGACAGTTGATGATACCTTTGAACTTATCTCTACTTGTATTGATCAGGTCTTCAATGAGGAGGAGTCTTGGTCATCATCAGACTGCACTAAAAAGGAGTTGAAAGAGTTCTTGGAGCAGTTAAGTTCAAAACAGTTTGGAGAGATTGAAAAGTTTTTCCAAACGATGCCAAAGTTATCACATACTATCAAAGTTGTGAACCCTAAGACTGGCAAAGAAAACAAAATTGTACTGGAGGGTTTAACTGCTTTTTTCGGGTAGGTATGGCTCATGAAGATCTTGAGTCATACTTTAGGGTTAATTTTGCCTTGATGCAGCATCATAAATACTCATTAACAGAGCTTGAAAATATGATTCCTTGGGAGCGTGAAGTGTATCTCACTTTCCTCCATCAATATATTGAGGAAGAGAATCTGAAAGCAAAACAAGCGGAAATGAATGGCTAACGCACCTATTATTAACAGACCTAGATTTAGAATATCTAGATATTCTTTCTTAACCCCACCATCACAGCAGAATGCTGCTATGGGGCAAGGTATTGATTTGAATGCTAATGCCATTAGACAGAACACCGCTGCCATTCAAACTATCAATGGATCATTAGCAAACATTGGTGGTCAGATAGCATTATTAAATAAAACTCTTGTAGATATTTCAACTCAGGTAAGAGGTTCTGCTTTACTTGATCAAATAAGAGAACAAGAAAAACAGAAGAGAGAAAGAATATTAGCAGAGCAAGCAGTAAGAGATAATAAAGAAAGTGGTATTGAGAGAAAAGTTCAGAGTGCTCTCGCTAAACCATTACAAAAAATAGGTCAAAAGGCACAGGGTGTCTTGGGAAGACTTGGAAGGTTCTTTACTATTCTATTAGCAGGATTCTTAGGTGGTCAAACACTTAAATTTATTGGTGGTTTGATAACAGGTAATGAAAATGCCTTAAAAGAAGTAAGAGATACATTACTTAGGAACCTGAAGTTTATCATACCAATATTCTTAACACTAACAGGAACTCTTGGTATTATAACGCGAAGTCTTGTAAGACTTGGATTCAGAATAGCAGGTAGTGCATTCAGAAACTTGCTGATGAGACCTATTTCTTACTTGTTAAGAATGTCGAGTCTTGCAGCAGGCAGTCTTTTGAACAGTGCAAGAAATAGATTACCTGGACCTGCGGGCAACAATAGACCGCCTGGTCCCGCACCAAGTAACCAAGGAAGAACTCAAGGTAATACAGGTAGACAACGTACTGGTGCTGGCAGTTTCTTCGGATATAATTTGGGTGCGTTTGCTTCGGATAATTTCTCAATATACAAACCTCAAACTGAAATGGGTCAAGCGGGACAGTTCATTGGAGGTGCGTTGCCTATAGTTTTGCCTATAGTTGCTTCCTTCATTCCAGGATTGAGGTTGGCAAATTTAGGTCTTCGTGACACTGCTGCCATAACTTATGGATTGATGCAAGGTGGTGGTCTTGTTGGTGACTTGATACAAACTGAGGGTAATTTAGCATCTACCACACAACTCCGACTTCAAGAACAACAAGACAATGTAAATATCAATCTTATTCCAGCAAATACCGGAGGGTCTCAAGAAATAGGTGCAGTAGATGGAGTCGCAAACGATATCCCACTTTTTAATACAACAAATAGTGATAACTTCTATTTGATGTACTCTATGATTCAGTATAATATCCAACCTAACTAATGTCTATTCTAAGAGGTGTTACTAAAAACTTAACTTCTTTGAGGGAATCTGTCGCAAGTTCAGTTTCTACTGCTGAAGGTATCATCAAGTCTGTGAAAAAAGATAATGCTGCAAAGAGAAAGAACACTGCGAATGATGCTAAACTGTTCAGACAAAGACGTAATAATATTCTTAGACAAGAAAGAGAAGATCAGTTAGAAGCATCAACTGTGACAGGTTCTTTAAAAAGGACTGGTAAAGTAATTCAAAAGAGTAATAAGAGTTTCCTTGGAAGGATAATGGACTTCGTGGGGACTTTGCTTATTGGATGGGCAGTTACAACTCTTCCAAGAATTATAGGGAGTGCTGAAGATGTAATGAAGAGAGGTCAACTCTTCGTTCGTAATATGGAGGAGTTTGTCAAAGGTATTGGTGATATAATAACAGCGACAACTGTTGGTATTTTGGAAGTTGTTGGTGCAGCAGCAAACTTTGATTTCAAGCAGATGGGTGATTCTATTCAAACTGCTGCTCAAAGAGTTCAACTTGGATTCACACGAATGCAGTTGAGTGTTGACCGTGCATTCCAAATTCTTTCAAGACCAATGTCAGAACTCTTAGGAGTTACTGAAAAAGATTTTGAACTACCAGAAGAGGCAGAGGAAGAAGAAATACAAGCAAGACAAGCAAGACAGTTTACTTCCCAATCAATATCTCAACAAACTGAACCTCAAGGAGAACAGAGAGAAGTAAACACAGGTTCTGTTGATACGGGATATAAAGACTTTAAAGGTAGACCTATTAAGTTGTCTCCTCAGGCTGCCAAAGCATTCATAAAAATGGTTAAGGATGCTGAAGCAGAAGGTATTCCTAATCTTGGTTCTTATATTACAAGTCATTTTAGGTCAGAAGAAAAGAATGAAAACGTAGGAGGTGTTAGAGGTTCAAAGCACTTGACAGGTAATGCTATTGATATCAATATGCTCAACACTGGTCCTGGTGATGAATGGATACAAAAAAATGGTGCTAAGTATGGTTTCATATACAATGGATATAAACCAGATTCTACTCACTTTGACTTTGATCCAACTAAAGTAACAGTTCCCTTAGAACCTCCTAAGACAAAAACACCACCACCAGAACCATTAACAAAAGTAGCACCAGCAGAACCAGAACCACAAGGTGGATTTGACGTTTTAGATTTTATCAAGAAAAATAACCCATATAACTTAGGATTACCTCAAAAACAATCAAAGACAATTAATGTCCCTTATCCAGTTGTTGCGAGCGCACCACCAGTTCAAAAAACTGCACCTAGAAGTATGATGCCTTCCGCTGGTAGGTTAAATAGTACATTAAATGATGTTCAACTTAACTCACCAGCATTAACGTAATGGCGGCGATAGATCCTTCTTTATATGAAAGTATAATTATTGAAGCAGCAGATGGTTCTCAGTCTGTTGATGTAAAACTTGGTGTGACAAATTTTCTATATTATGAGGATTTGTTTTCACCAACCATAACTGCTGTGATGGAAATCGTCAACACTGGTGGAACTATTGAAGGTGAAGGTGGTAAGTTTATGTCCATTTATAGTGGACTTCCATTAAGAGGTGGTGAGAGAGTTTTTATCAAAATAAACGGAAATAATGAAACTAACCCTGGGTTAGATTTTTCAACACCAGATACAGCTCTTTATGTTTCAAGCATTAAGGCAGTTATTAGAGACTCTAGAAAAGAAATATTCACAATAGCATTGACTACTAGAGAGTCTATCACTAATGAGACATCAAGAATACATCAAAAGTATAAAAAGCAACCACCGGAAGATATTGTAGAAAATATTCTTAGAACATACTTGAATAGTAAAAAACCACTAATAGTCTCACCATTCAAACGACCATCAAAACTTAACTATGGTTTTATAGGCAATTTCAAAAAACCATTTACAACATTAGTGTGGTTAGCGTCAAAAGGAAAACCTCCTTCACCTGATGGTGGTGGTCTTGCCGGATTTTTCTTTTATGAAACAGCAAGAGGATATCACTTCAAGCCTATTGATGAATTAATTAATGAAGGTATACAGAGAGTAAAAGATAACAAAAATGCATATGATTATGAGTCTATGGAGGTTCAAACTTATGGGGAGAACACTGACAGGAATATATTGAACTATTCTGTAAGTAAAAATAATGATCTCTTAAGAAAAATGAGATATGGAATGTATTCATCATTTCATGTAGAATTCGATCCTGCAACCATGAGTTTCACTCCTCTAAGTCAGGGATCTTTTAGTATGGTAAATCAAATATTAAAGTATGGAAAAATAAGAACACTAGGAACAACACCAGAACCTCCAAATATTGTTAATGATGAGGGTTTAAATATCTCTGAAATGCCAAGTCGTATTTTCTCTTCAGTAAAAGATAGTGGCGTAATTGAATCGGGTGGTATCAGTCCAGAGGTCAATGCAATACCTAGTGAGTTTCAGAGAGAGTCATTACTAAGATACAACCTACTTTTCAATCAAGTTGTTAACATGACAGTCCCTTCAAATACTAATTTGGCAGTGGGTGACTGTTTGAATATTCATTTGGTAAATACCTCTGAAGGTGCTGATTATGACCGTGAACAAAGTGGTCTATATATGATAAAAGAGTTGTGCCATTCATTTGACGCTACGAGATCGTTAACAACCTTGAAACTTGTAAGGGATACCTACGGTTCATACAGTACAGACTGATGGAAGAGAATAATTTTTTTAAGAGTAATTTTGTAGGAAGAGACGGATTCGTTTGGTGGATCGGTCAGATTGCTGATGAAAAGTCCTACGAGAAACAGGTAACTGGTGGTGGATTTGGTTACAGATATAAAGTTAGGATAATGGGTTATCACCCATATAATACCTCTTTGTTATCTGATGATGATCTACCATTCGCACATGTCATGCTTCCACCTGGTTCAGGAACCGGAAGTGGTCAATGGGCAGAGTCAATCCATTTCAACCAGGGAGATGTTGTAATAGGTTTCTTCCTTGATGGTGATGATGGGCAGGTTCCTATCATCATGGGAATGTTTGGTAACTCTAAGTTTAGATCTGAAGATAGTGATATACCAAGTCCGTTTAAGGTTTTTAGTGGATATAGTAAAACTGTAAAACCTTCAAGGTATACTATCAAGAATGAAGTAAATGATAGCTCTGATGAGTCTCAACCATCTCCAGAAAGTAGACCAAGAGAAGAGACAGAACAGAACGGAACTAAACCACTTATACCAGACCAAGGTAAAGTAAGCACTGTACCTTGTAAAGAAAGTTCCATAGCAAACTCTGTTAATGAAATATCAGCATCCATTGAAAACTTTGTAAAAGACATAAGAACATTCAAAGCACAGTTTGATGAGGGCACTGAATACTATAGAGATCTTGTCAAAGAAGAAATTGCTGGTGTAACAGAACACATTAGAAACTGGTCTGGTGGTATTGTAGGACCAACTGTAGCAGGAACATATGAAGGTCTTGTCCCTATTCTTCAGGGTGGACTTGATATGTTATACAAAACAGTTTATGGTATTGTTCTTGCTGCTACAGGAAGCACCCAAGCTGCCCACAGAGCAGGTGTTAAGGCACAAGAGGCTATGGTTGGACCAGTAAAGGCAGTTCAAGATCTTTACAAGTGTATTGTTGGTCAGGTCTTGAATGGAGTTGCAGACATGGTTGAGGGTATGCTCAACTCTATAGTTGATAATGTTGCCAACTTTGCTGACTGTATGGTCGATCAATTTGTTGGTGGTATTCTAAACGGCGTCATTGATAGAATTTCTGGAATGATGACTGGAGTTTTGGGTGGTGTGTCCAAGATATTAACATTCTTCTCTAACTTCAGTGTTGATAATATGATTAGAAATAGTTTAGACCTCTTGTCTGGACTGGTTGGTTTTGCTTCTTGTAATAAGAGAAAGGTTGTTAACAGAGGAACTTGTAAGTATATTAATGGTATTGGTGAAGTAAGTGGTAATGATGTTGATATGGGTAGAATTCTTGGCAATGCCAATGTAGCAAACGCTGCTAAGGTTGCTGCTAAAGCAACAGGATTCCCACTAGATGGTGTTCAAGACGTTGTTGGTGCTCTTGATATGTTTGATCCAAATATGAAAGTCCCTGGTTTCAAGAGTGCTCTTGGATCTTGTTATAGTGGTTTGCCCACTATTTGTGGAGGACCTAAGATTAACATATTTGGTGGGAGAGGTTCAGGGGCAAATGCACTGGCACTTATGGGTAACTTTGTTGGTGAAGGTTCGTCAAGAACTGGTAGTGTTATAAGTATCAAGGTTGCTGATGGTGGTAGTGGTTATTTGTATCCACCATTTGTTGAAGTTACTGATAACTGTAATAAAGGATATGGTGCTCATGCACAAGCAATACTCAAAGATGGAAAAGTGGATTCAATTTACATTGTCACTGAGGGTGAAGGATATCCAGTAGAGGATGACTCACCATTAGTAATTGACAAAGTTATTATTGTTAACCCTGGAACGGGATATGGTGACAATACTTTTGTCACAGATCAGTTTGATAATGAATATGATGTTGAAGTGTTTAACGGCAGCATAGTTCGTGTTACCCCGATAAATAATATTGATATTACAGAGATTCCTATTTTTGAAATTATAGGAACTGGTGATGGTGCACAACTCTCTGCAGTTCTTACTGATGAGAGACCACCACAAGGAGAAATAAAGCAAGTTATCGATTGTGTTAGCTGATGGCAAAGACAAATTCAAGATGGAAAAAGTCATGTGGTTCTCGCTTCTTTCAGGAATCAGGTAACTCTGCAATTGGTGATGGTGGTGGTAATGCTTCTACACCAATCTGTAGTGTAACTGAACAGGGTCAGTCCTTTGTATTAAATCACAATGAGTCTGGAAAAGTTCAGATAAACAGCAGTCATAGTATTGAAATGAGTGCTGGCATTGCTCATGGTCATGAAGGTGTAGATATAAAAATTGAGTCACAAAAAGGAGACCTTCAACTTTTTGCTGCTAATGGAAAAGTTTGGATAAAGGGTGATGATATTAATATCACATCTGGTGGTGACTTAACGATGCACGCAGCAAATGATATGAAAATTACCGCAGATAATAGAATGGAGATATACTCTCCTATCCTAGACATTGACGGTCATAATGGAACTGGTGTTCCATTTGAAGTAAAATGGATGGCAAGAGTATTTGAAAAGTCGTTTGTTGGAACAGATAAAGTCAGAGCAGCAACAACTGTTGTTAAGTCAGTAGCAAAGTTTTCATTAGGAATCTAATATGCCGAGACAAGAACCAGATCCTAATGTAGAACCAGTTATTACAGGTCAGGAGTCCTGGTTCAATAGTGATGCAAGATTTTATGAGGATGTATACATCTATGGAGATCTTTATCTAGAAGACCTAGATGTTGATGGTCAGACTGAGTTAAACAACCTGAATGTAACAGGTGTATCGACACTCAGGAATCTTATTTCAACAGGCATCGCTACCTTTAGAGGTGATGTTTTTATTGATAAACCACTTGATAACCTTCAGGTTGGTATTCTCACAACAACAGATAGATTTTATGTTGGTGCTGCCAGAAACATTTCGATGTTTGGTGAAGGTCCTAGGCAGGGTCGCGTTGGTATCGGCACCACACAACCCGATAGGTTAATTGATGTTGCTGGTGATATTAAGATTGACCAGAACATCTATGACTCTGATAATAGCCCAGGTCAAGATGGATTTTTCTTATCAAGAGATATCAATGGTATCCGCTGGGTTCAAGCTACTCCAGACGCTCTGTCTGATGGTTTCTTTGTAAAGAATGAAGGTGTTAGTGTTGGTGTAGGTTCATTCACCATAATGAACTTCATCGGCACACGCTCTGGTGGAGATGTTGTTAATACTACCATAAACCCAAATAATCCTTTACAGGTTGATGTTGATATTATCGATCATTGGGTAAAGACAAACGCTGGTATTCATACCACAGTCAATGTTGGTATTAATATCAACAACCCCACTGTTCCTCTTGACGTTAATGGTCAATCTCTGTTTAGGGGAGAAGTTGAGTTTGAAAGAGAAGTATTCATCGATAGTGGTCTGATAGTATCAGGTTTCGCTACAGGAACTATTTCTACTGCTAGAATAGCAGGTTTTGCACTTACTGCTGGTATCGCAACCTTTACACCAACTGCTGGTTTCGCACTCACTGCAGGAATATCTACCATCGCTGGGTTTGCCCAGACTGCTGGTATTGCTACATTCACACCTACTGCTGGTTTTGCTCTTACCGCTGGTATTTCTACCTTTGCTATTAAAGCAGGCATTGTTACCTTTGCAGAGATAGCAGGATATTCTACATTCTCTGGTCTATCCACAAGTGCTGGGTTCGCTCAGACTGCTGGTATCGCTACGTTTGCTAACCGTGCAGGATTTGCTCAGACTGCTGGCATTGCTACATTTGCAACCACTGCTGGTTTCGCTCTTACTGCTGGTATCTCTACGTTCGCAAGAACTGCTGGTATTGGAACAACTGCTCTGAATATCAGAACAATTCAAACTACCAGTGATCAGTTCTTCTTCTTACCATTTGTTGAAAACTCTACAAGCACAGATGGTGAGATATTAAGAGTTGACCCTGGTATTAGATACAACTCATCTAGAAATTCTGTAGAGATAGATGGTGGTCTTGAAGTTGGTGCCGCCACAACAACCAACACACTGACTGTAAGTGCAGCATCCACATTCTCTGGATCTGTAGACCTTGATGGTCCTGTATTTGATATCAATGATAGTGCGGGTGTTGGTAAGACTGACTATCGCTTAGCGACTGTAGGCACTGGTGTATCTTGGAGACCACCTGGTGTTCAGACAAAGAATATTCTTTATGTTACTAAAGATGGTAGCGACAATAATACAGGTTTACTTGAAGGTGATGCTAAAGCAACTATCGGAGGTGCTTGTGAAGCAGCACAAGATGGTGATACCATCTATGTAAGACCAGGTGTGTATTTTGAGAACAATCCTGTTGGAATGAGAACTGACGTTTCTATCACTGGTCAGGATCTTAGACTTGTTACCGTCGTTCCACGCAATCCAGGAGATGATATCTTCCACGTAAGAAGAGGATGTCTGGTTGAGAACTTGAACTTTGCTGCTGAAACCTTTGGTGTTGACCACGCACCAGGTGGTTGTGTTGCATTCCCACCAACATCAGAAGGTGTTCTTGCTGGTGTTACTAGTGCTAGAAGTGGATATATTGGACTTGGACCTATCAACGAAGGACCAAGTGGAAGGTGGAGATCGCCTTATGTAAGAAACTGCACCAACTTCATCACTGGTAGTGTTGGTATGAGAATTGATGGTAACTTTGCTATCGCCAATTACACAGGAACAAATAACTTAGGTCAAGACCTTCGTAGTATGGTTTGTGACTCATTCACTCAATACAATGAGGCAGGTATTGGTGTTTCTATCACCAATAAAGGATACGCTCAGTTGGTTTCTATCTTCACTATCAACTGCGATATTGCTATCTTCTGTGCTTCTGGTGGACAATGTGACCTTACAAACTCCAACTCATCATTTGGTAATGTTGGTCTGATGGCTGACGGCACCAGTAATGCAGAGTTTACTGGAGTCACAACCACCTCAGTCATCGCTGGAGTTGATACCTTTGAGTTTGATGATGTAAGAGATGAGTTCAATAATCCTAGAAAACCATTTGATGGTCAGGGTTGCTTCTTTAAGATAGACCTTGCAGACTACAATGATGTTGGTGGTGCTACAGGTATTGTTACACAACCAATGAGAACTCTTCGTAGAGTTGAGATAACAAATGGTGGTTCTGGATATACTGTTGGAGCTCCACCTAATGTTCTTATTGATACTCCACAAGGTCCAGAATCAATTGTTGCAGAACTATCTGCTAACGTAAGTGCTGCTGGAACCATCAGTTCTGTGGACATTATTGCAAGTGGTAGAAACTTCCTCCCCAACCAACCAATGAATATCACCTTCTCTGAAGGTTCTGCTGTTGCTATTGCTGTTACTGATCCTATCCTCTTTACTGTTGATACTGCAACAGAACCAACAACTGCTGGATTGACCACAGTTACATTCAATGAGTTCATTCCATATTCCGTATCCGCTGGAACAGATATTGAAATGAGAAGGTTGAGTCGCATCATTACAAGTTCTCATTCCTTTGAATATGTTGGTGCGGGTACAGACATAAATAGAGCAAACCCCTTCCAGGGCGGTATTCCTATTCCTGAGAATGAGATCATTGCGATCAATGGTGGACAAGTTCCGTTCACCAGCACTGACCAAAAAGGAAACTTTAGAATCGGTCAGGGACTTGTCATTGACCAAACAACCTCAACAATTTCTGGAAGAGATTTCAATAGAGCGATACAAGCTAACCTTACACCATTGATACTTGCCCTGGGAGGATAATAAGATAAGATGGCAGTCGCACCAGTCAATAAGTTTCTTACAATTGCTGTCCCTGTTGCACCAGGAGAGCAAAAACTTTATGAGGTTCCTACAGGAACGTCTGCTATTTTGTTGTATGCACAAGTATCTAATGTTGGGGTCGGCACATATCCAACTGCTACATTAATTCATAGAAGAGAGTCAAGAAGCACAGGAAATTTAAGAGATATAAGAGTCATTAAAGATATTGAGATTCCACCTAATGATGCTGCTATTCTTATTGACGGTAGACTTGTATTAGAAAAAACTGCCCTAACAGTTGATAGACTGTTTATGACTGCTAACCAGTCTGGTGTAGGAACTATTACTAATGTAGAATATTATGAACCTTCTGGTGTTGCTACTGTCACCACGATGGATCCTCATGGTTTTGAGGCAGGACAGCAAGTAACAATGGCAGGTATTGCCTTTACTTGTTTTGGTAACACAGGTATTACGACAACGATATTTCCAGATCCTCAACAGTCTTACGAAGTTGATAGCATCACTGGAAATGTAGGTGTATCTAGAACATTTACATCCTTCATCGGTCGATCAAAAGGTTACAGACACGTTTATAATCCTGCCATTCATTACTTCATTCGTTCTGCTAATGATGCTGTAACAGATAATAATGCAACAACTCACACACCAACTGCTGCATCATATGATGGAAGAACAGGTGAACTCGTTTTAACCATTCCTTCTCATGGGTTAAATAATAGCAACACAGTTAGCATTGCTACCGAGTCATTGACATTTACCTGTTCTCAAGACAATAATGCATCTAAGAAAAAGTATCCTAGAGCGACAGACCCTGTTGCTGGTATTCAAACCGCTATCACTGCATTCACCGCTGATACATTGACAGTGAATGTAGGAGTCTCTCCTAGTGGTGGTTTGGTTGCACCTTTACAAATGGAATTCATTGCGAGCATCCTCGAAAATACGACGGCGTAATGATAGATGGCAGAACAAAGAAAACCGACGCAGCGATATTTAAGTGGTAGAACGAAGGTTACATCCTTCGCAGGACTCCATACTGACCGCCATCTATATGTTCATCCTGGTGAAGTAGAACCTAACCTTGGTTATCCAGGTGAAAAAAGCATACCCATTTCAAATACTTACTATCGTCTTGTAACTATTGACGGTGGTGGTCCTTATGATAGATATTGGCAGGCTATTCCTCCTGCTACTCTTGTCAGTGGTATCAGTATTTTTGACGAGGGTAATCTTGTCGGAACTGCAAATAGTGTTTCAAAGATAAACTTTGTTGGTGCAGCGATAACTGCTACAGCAAGCGGTAGTATTTCCACCGTTACTGTTCAAGTTGTTTCTATATCCACTGCTGCACCTGCTGGCTCAAATCACGGTGACCTCTGGTGGGATAGTGACGAGGGTGAACTCAATATCTACTATGATGACGGTAACTCATCTCAGTGGGTCTTAGCAAACAGTGGTATTAGTTCTGGTCCACAAGGTGGTGGTGGATCTGGCACTGGTGCTAACGTAACCATATCATCTAATCCACCATCAAATCCAAATGATGGTGACCTCTGGTGGGATGAAGATATTGGTGAACTATTCATTTATTATGATGATGCTTCTGGTATTCCATCTGCCCAATGGGTTGAAGCATCGTCTGGTTCAAATACTGTAAACATATCTGATACTGCTCCCCCTTCACCCAATAATGGTGACCTGTGGTGGGAAAGTGATACTGGAACACTTAAAATATATTATCAAGACGCTGATGGTGCACAGTGGGTTGACTCAAACTCTGGTATTCTCCAGAATATGGTCAACTATTGGCAACCAAATTTTCTTGGTATCCATACTGCTGGTAACGTTGGGATAGGAACAACATTAGCAACAGACAAACTTTTTGTTGGTGGTAATGTCAATATTACTGGTGTTGTTACTGCTGCAAGTTTTTATGGTGATGGTTCCAATCTAACTGGAGTCGGAGGAACTGTTGCTATATCCACAACTGCTCCCTCTGCTCCTGATGTTGGTGATCTCTGGTGGGACAGTGACACTGGTAAGTTAGCAATTTACTATCAGGATATTAATTCATCCCAATGGGTTACTGCATCAGGTAACTCTGGACCAACTGGTCCTGCTGGAGCTCAAGGTGCAGCAGGCGCTCAGGGTGCTCAAGGACACCAAGGTTTAACTGGATCAGGAGCACAAGGTGCTATAGGTGCTCAAGGTAGTTCTGGTGCCCAAGGTGCCACTGGTGCTCAAGGTGCAACAGGTTCTGGAGCACAGGGTGATCAAGGACTTGCAGGTGCCCAAGGTGCCACTGGTTCTACTGGTGCTCAAGGTGCAACAGGTGCTCAAGGTGCACAAGGTCATCAGGGAAATACTGGTGCTACAGGTGCTCAGGGTAATACAGGATCAACTGGTGCTCAAGGAACTACTGGTTCTACTGGTGCTCAAGGTGGACTATCAACATATGCAGTTCCATCTGGTGCAATTCTCCTCTGGTCTGGTGCAGCAAATGCTATTCCATCAGGTTGGGTTTTATGTAATGGTCAGAATAATACTCCAGACTTGAGGGGTAGATTTGTCGTCGGATATCATGATGGTGATGGAGATTATGATGTAGGTGACACTGGTGGTGCAGAAACAGTAACTCTTACTGAAGCACAGATGCCCTCTCACAACCACACCACAACAGTTGACGGGACAAAATTATTCCCTGCTGCTGGTGGAACAACATTTAATTATGGTGGTGCTGGTGTATATCCAGGAACTGTGTTTAGTATGAGTGATGCTGGTAGTGATCAGGCACACGAAAATAGACCACCATATTATGCACTCTGTTATATCATGAAGACCTAATAAATATTCAAAAAGTTAGATAATGGCAGGTATAGATTTTCCAAGTAATCCCAACGTTAACCAACAGCATACTGCTTTTGGTAACGTATGGTTTTGGAATGGAGAATCTTGGAGAAAAGCAGGACCAATACAAACTCAAGGTGCACAAGGAAATGTAGGAACACCAGGTGCTCAAGGTCATCAAGGTTTAACTGGTTCAGGAGCACAAGGTGCTACAGGTGCTCAAGGTGATAATGGTGCACAGGGTTCAATTGGAACTCAAGGAGCACAGGGTCATCAAGGTCTAACGGGTGCACAAGGTGCTCAAGGCAATACAGGTGCACAAGGTTCTCAAGG
>CEUT01049841.1_pt1 | contig 13885 bp, 13 predicted proteins | sample 531401 | NCBI WGS metagenome assembly CEUT01 (sample SAMEA2622821, study PRJEB7988) | marine metagenome | biome: marine biome (ENVO:00000447); feature: surface water layer (ENVO:00002042); material: "saline water (ENVO:00002010), including plankton (ENVO:xxxxxxxx)" | depth 5 m | reverse complement strand
TAGACAGAATCGGAGAGGATGGAAGATTTCCAACCATAGATGATGATAGTGATATTTGGAATGAGTTTCCTTTGGCTGGCACATTTAGATATCCGATTTCAAACGCCTGTCCTAATAAAACCGTGGTGATGAAAGGTGATATACAAGTAACAAATGGTCAACATTACGCTATGATTAATGGTCAAGATACTTATGGTGATAGATGGATGCATGATTTAAGATATCCAGTTGGAAATTGTTTTATACAGGTAAATCATTTTAAATGGGATGTATCGGTTTTGAATAGATTAAGAGATGTATCAAGAATCAAAAAAAGTTATACTTTTCATGAAGAATATAAAAAAATGTTTGACTACATAATAGATAATTTTGGTAGAATAAATATAAATGATGAGAGATTTATGATAGAACGAGCTTCAAAAAATTATAACGATTATACTCAATGGGATAAAATAAGAGTACAATCATTAGAATATAAAGTATGAAAAGACTGGCAATAATAGTACCATACAACGAATATTTAATATCTGATTTTACAGAGCACTTTGATGCCGTGGTTGAACAGAAGGATTTTTACTATAAGTTGGTTTTTGTAAAACAAAAATCTAACAGACCTATCAACAAAGGTAAATTATTCAATATTGGATTTTCACTTATGAAAAATCAATTTGACTACTTTTGTTTTCATGACATTGATTTCATACCATTATCTGATTTTGATTACACTTATAGTGAGAAACCAATTTGTTTGTATAATGGTGTATCACCTATAACATTTGGAGAACATCAAGAAATAGAGGATTATGATGATTTTGTTTTAGTCAATCAAACACATTTTGGTGGTTCAATTATAATTGATAAAGAACAATTCTCATCAATAAATGGATATTCAAATGAATATTGGGGACTTGGATATGAAGACAGAGATTTATTAGCAAGATTAGTTAGTAAAGGATTTAAACTTCGTACTCATAAGGAAAAACCTATAAAAAAATCATATGGTATATTCAATGGGATGAATTCTTATGGATTTATCAAACCAAGTAATAGTAAAATTTCGAAGACCACTTCAAAATCATTTTCGATGTCCCTATGGTTTCAAGTTAGTGATTTTCCTCCACATGGTGCTGATGTTGATAATAATCGTTGTGAATATTTTTTATTTGGAAGACCAGGTTATCATTCTGGCTTATCCATAACACACGAGGGTAAGATAAAGGGTGTTGTTTGGGATGAACATAAAGAAAACCCAACTTTAGTACAATCACGACCAATAATGGTCAAAACTTGGTATCACTGTGGATTAAGTGTTGATTTGGAAGATTCTACGATAAGTCTTTATGTTGACGGACAGCTTGTAAGTAAGGTAGATATGTACACGAAACCTATGAATTATCATTCCAAAGATTATTTGATAGGAGTTGGAAATCCAAGAGCTAATTCTTGGAGAAATTTTTGTAAAGGAGATATAGCAGATGTAGGTTTGTGGGATGACTCATTAACAGAATCAGAAATGTCAAAAATTTTTACTGATGGTATAAGTAAAATGGGTAGATTTTCAACATCAAAAATACCAATTGCACATTATAATTTTGAATCAGGTTATGATAATATTATTTTTGATATGAGTGGTAATAATAATCATTTAAATGGTGTAAATATAAAATACGGTAAAAAAATAATAAAAACATCACAAGATAGATATTTACCTTATAGAAGAAATGGTTATTATGGTTATATAGGTGATGTACAGGATTTGAAAAATCTAAGGAATATAGACGATAGTTCCCATCCTGAAATCAGAACTAATAAAAATATTTTCAGTAAAAAAATAAATAATTTTGAAGAAAATTTACAAAAGGATGGATTAAACACCACGAGATTTAGAATTGTAAATAGAGAAAATTATAAAGATAAACACGAAATAATACAAGTTGTAGTATAAGGAGTTATTATGGCAGCAACAAATAAAAAAGAAGACGCAAGAGATGTCTTAGATACAGGTTCGGCACAAACTAAAGAGTTGGATACATTGGTAGTCAAAAGTCTAACTAACTTAGAAGAAAAGGTCGAAGCTATTGATTGGAAACTTTGGGAGATATACAACATAATAAAAAGTTATGTTGAGAATCCTGCAGTTCCACAACCCTCACAACCACAAGCTAACGCTAGTGATGTAGCTACCGAGTTAGCAAAGTTACTTGGTAATACTGAAGGTGAAAAGAAATCAGTAGTAAAAAAACTTTTCGGATAAAGTTTGTTAATTAAGAATCCAAAACTAGCTATCATTGTTCCATATCGTGATAGAGAAGAACATCTGGCCCGATTTGTGCCTCACATGGATAAATTTCTATCTGATAAAGACATTGAATTTAAAATTTTCATCGTTGAGCAAGACAATGATAAACCATTTAATCGTGGTTGGTTATTAAATGTTGGATTCAAAATATCTCAAGAACAAGGTTATGATTACTTTTGTTTTCACGATATTGATATGTTACCTGAAGATGAATCATGTGATTACTCTTGGGTAGATAAACCTACACATCTGGCATCAAGATTAAGTAAGTTCAAGTATCGTTTAGTTTATCCTGAATATATCGGTGGGGTTACACTTTTCAATAAAGAACATTTCAAATGGATTAATGGATTCTCAAATAAATATTGGGGTTGGGGTTTTGAAGACGATGACCTATTATACAGATGTAGACAAGGTGGTATTCCATTAGACCAACAATGGATTGGAAGAGGTAAAACAACCAAAACTACAATCATGGATGTAATGGAGTTTAATGGTAAGGATTATTGTGAAATACCTTTATCCACATCAATATCAAAAACTCTTGATGGTTCATTTAGTATTGAGGCGTGGGTCAAACCAAGTGATGATTTAGTTCTCGATGATAATAAAGACTATGATGAATTTCATATATTCACGAGACCTGGTCATCATACAGGTATTGCTTTTACAAGTGGTATGCAATATAAAGCTTGTCTTTGGGATAATGAAGAAGAACAGCACATGGTCGTATCTGATAGAAAAAATTCTGAGTGGTGTCATGTAGTATTTACCTTAGACCATGTTGTTAAAAGATTAAGATTGTTTGTCAATGGACAAGAAGTTAATAACTCACCAAAAGATTTTTTCAAATCTACAAGAAAAACAAATATAATACCTTATTATATAGGTTGTGCTAATCCAAACGCTCGTCATGGAGATGAAGGATTTTTTAAGGGAATGGTAGCTCAAATATCAATGTGGAATAAATCAATCAATCCTACAGAAGTGAAAACAATTTTCAATGATGGAATACCATACATAACCACCAAACATAAAGAGTATTCGGGTTGGAAATCAGGTAGTGAAACATATAAATCAGCAAAAAATGTTGTTGGTTATTGGGACTTTGATAATGTTGTCAATGGTAGAATAATTGACAAGAGTGGTAATGATAACCATGCAATTATTAAAGGTGGTATTCTCAAAGAAGAAAGTGTTCAAATAGGAGCCGATATACTAATCCCAAGTCGTAGAGATGGTAAGTTTACTTGCTTAGAACACGAGGAGAACGGATGGTCAAATACAAAATATGTACATTATGAATCACGACAAAATCAAATCTTTTTCTTTAATAAAGTTAGGAGAGGACTTGAAGATTATAAAAAGGATGGTCTGAATAATTTGAAATATGAAATTTTAAATAAAGAAGAATTCTTAAACAAACATGAGTTTATATCTGTGACATGAGTAAGAAATTAGCAATATGTGTCCCACATTATAAAAGGGAAGAACATCTCAAAAAGTTTATCCCACACATGGATAAGTTTTTTGAAGATAAGAATATTGAGTATAAGATATTTGTAGCTAATCAAATTTATCCTGACTCGGTAAGTGGCTTTAATCGAGGAACATCCAAGAATGTCGCCTTCGATGTAGCGAGAAAAGAAGGTTTTGATTATTTTTGTTTTCATGATATCGATATGTTACCTGAAGACGACTCGTGTGATTACTCATATCCCAAAAATGTAGAACACTTAGCCGTTCATGTAAAACAATTTGATTATGGGCTGAAATACCAAGAGTATTTCGGTGGTTGTATATTATTCACAAAGGAACACTATGAACAAATCAATGGATACTCCAATGGTTATTGGAATTGGGGAATGGAAGATGATGATATATTGTATCGTGTGAAACAAAAAGGATTAGCAAATGAAACTTTCATGAGTCATGAGGAAAATAACGAAATAAATTTTGTAAGGTTGAATGGACTAAGTGATTATATAAAAATAGTACCCAATGACCATATCAGAGAATTAACAAGTCAGAGTTTTACTTGGTCGGTCATGGTAAGGTCAGAGGATAGGTTTGATATACCAAAATATTTGATTGGTGATGTGGATAACAGAAAATTTATTCATCAGTATATATTGGGAAGACCAAGTTTTCAAATGGGATTAGGTTGGGATAATTCGGATGCATACTCGTTTGGATTATTTAACGCTAAAAATAGTCACTCATATATGTGGATTAAAAGACCACCAGATGTTTGGACTCATCTCATGGTTACTGTTGATATTGAAAACAATCAAATTAGATTTTACCTCAATGGTGAAGAATCAGATTCAAGATTCGGACATGGTTCTCAATCACCATTACCATTTGAATCTCCATTAAAAAAATATGGTGGAAATCCATATTACATCGGAGTAGGTGACCCAAGACAAGAAGAACAAGTTTATTTTTCAGGCGACATAGCACAAGTTTGTATGTGGGATAGATGTTTATCAGATGAAGAAATCAAAGAATTTTACTCTACCGATTATCCTACACCTAAAAACACAAAGTTACACTATGATTTTTCTAATGTTGATAATGATGTGGTGTATGATAAAAGTGGATTTAATAATAACGGATTTTTAGAAGGTTGTTTTATTGATAAAGAAGAATTAACAAAAATCTCCAACACAACTCTACCTTTTAGAAATAGACCCGGTAGATTTTTCTCTCAAGACCACAAGAGAAATGATATGGTCGGTGGTAAATGGGTTCACCAAAAAGATACGAGTATCAATGAAATAAGGTTTGTTGAGGAAGTTCAAGGTGGTATAATCAATACTGATGAAGATGGACTTTCAGATTTAAATTATAGTGTTGTAAAAAAAGAACAACTATTCGGTACGAGACATGAGATTATTGACTTTAAATGTGAACAAGATATACCAAATCATGTGGAGTTTTAATGATTGTGTTAGGATATGATTTCCATAAAGATGGTAGTATTGTAAAACCAAATGGATTAATAGGACAAAGAATCAATAAATCTAACAGAGATACATCAGGTATATTTCAGTTATTTCTACCACCTTATCTAATAGAGATGTTTCACAAATTTAAAATCGATGTCGAGGTTGATTCCGTCACCAATTTAAAAAAAAAGAATTTAAAACAGAAATGGATTTACCCTCTTGATTGTCTCGGTGACCCTCGTGGATGGCTAGGAAAGTACAATCCTAAAAAGTATAATTCAATAAAATCTATTTTTAGTGGTATAGGTAAAAGAACAATTGATGAGGTAAGGAATAATAAGGCAGTAATTATGATTTACCAACCAATGGAAGGATATCCAAGTAATTGGTTGGGTAATGATATATTCGAAATAATATATGAAGAAATAATCAAATATAAAATCAAACCGGAAAATGTCTTATATGTAGCAGGTAATTGGATTTTAGAAGATGATTTCAAAAAATGGAAACCAAAATCAAAATATTCTAAGATGAAAGACATTGTAGTTCATTCATTCAATAATGAAAGATTCTTAGATTTTCGTAACAAATGGGATGTAGCTGATTTAGATAGTGGTAAGAAAAGAAGAAAACATTTTTTGTGTTTTAATAGAGCACCACGAGGTCACAGATTATTTTTACTTTCTTTACTACATGGTTCAGGTATTATTAAAAAAGGTTTTGTTTCTTGTAATAAGATTAGGTATGGGTTCGATAATTTTAGTGGTTATCTTAATAACTTAGGTGCTGGAAAGAATATTAGAACAAATTCAGTTTCCCATTTGAAAGAGTTTGATAAAGGTGCTCCATACATTGTAGATGTGGATGAATGGGATACTAATCATTTTGATACATCACCATCATGGCCATATGAAGAATCATTCTTTTCCATAACGACAAATACCCTCTTTGAAGATAAGTCAATTTTTTTAGATGAAAAGATTTGGAAACCAATTTTGAATTTTCATCCTTTCATATTTGTAGGATGTTACAATAGTCTAAAAAAACTAAGAGAATTAGGATTTGAAACTTTTCATCCATTTATTGATGAAAGTTATGATGAACAAAAACATCCTGTCAAAAGAATGATGATGATTAGAAAAGAGGTCGAAAGATTATGTAGTTACACATTAGACGAGATGAATGGATGGTATAATCAATTACTTCCAAGATTAAAACACAATCATCATAAATTATTTGACCAACAAAGTTTAAAAGACTTTGTTAATGTATTACATCATAATACAGACATTTCCATAAATGAGTAAATATATAATAACAAGTGGTTGTAGCTACTCTGATACATCCTTAAACGCTTGGCCTACACATATAAAAAAATTTTTACCTAACCTATCTATAATCAACAAAGGTGCTTCATCAAGGGGAAATGATTACATAAGTAGAACAATCATACACTCTGTTCAATCTCTACTCGAACAAGGAGTAGATTCAAATAGAATTTTCGTCATAGGTTGTTGGTCTGGCATGCAAAGACATGATATTTTAATAAATGAGGAGAGTTCCAAAACTCATTTCGAACTTCAACAACATTACAATCCATCACATTCAGATGATTCTATTGGTGATTGGATGATTTTTAGTGAAAAGTTTTGGAAAATAATACCTAATGAACAGAGTTATATAATCTCTTTAGAAAATATTCTTAGAACACAGTGGTTCTTGAAAACATATGATATAAATTTTAAATTTCTTACATTTGTTAACACACTTGCATATTATAATCATTCTGAATTTTGGAAAGACGACCATTTTGACAAGGATAAAACAAAAACTATTTCTGAAGTTTTTCCATCAACAAAATATCTTTGGGACATGATTGATTGGAATAAATGGTGGTTTTCGAATAAAAACTATGATGGGCTAGGAAATTGGATTTTAGAAAATGTTGAAGGTGGGTATGATGAGAATGAAGTTGGTGGTATCATGGGACACAATCACCCGACAAAAAAAGGTCACTTTGAATTCTGTAAGAATATTATTATACCTATAATTAAGGAAAACTTTGATGATTAAATTAATTTTTGACAATGTAGATACATCTATGGGTTTTTTCTCAAAAGTAAAAGAGTTTGGAATAAAAATTCCTACCACCACCATCACAGAACTCACTTCTAATTTAAATTACTATCCAATTTGGAGTGGTATAGGAAACAAACTAAATAAGTCTAAGGTAGAGCTAATCAATAGTAAAAAAATGAAATTACTTTTTGTTTCTGAGGGTGAAGCATTACAAGAGATGACATTAAATTGGTGCATTGATATTATCAAAAAATTCAATATAAATTCAAGACAGGTGATATTCATGTCTTATGATTTAAGAAGTAATGAAACATATGAACTATTATTGAGGGAATTCTCTAAATTCAGAAACTATCCTTTGAATGTTATCGGTATGGATACTTACCTATTTGAAAATCCAAATCGTTATGGAAATCTACCTTTACCAAATAAGGACAAAAAACCATATAAATATGTTTGTTATAATGCTAATGCAAAAGAATATAGACAATTCTTAGTCACGGAATTGTTTAGAAGAAAATTAAATCACTATGGGTTGATTTCACTTCTATATAGATATGGAAATCCTCGACAAATATTTGATGATTTTACGAAGAATTTAGGATTCGATGTTACGAAAGGATATGGAAAATTAGTTGATGATTATGCAAAAACTGAAATGATAAAGAAAGTTCCACTCATACTTGACAAGACAATGGAAGAAGTGGATAAAGATGACAGGCCTGTTGATATTGGTCACATCGAAAATTCATATTTCAACATCATAACTGAAAGTTATATGTATAATAAATCACTTCCACAATCTCATAAAACAATATTTGAAATGAGTGAAAAAACATATAAGGCGTTAAATTGTCAACCATTTATTCATTTAGGTAGCTACGGAGTTTTAAAATACATGAGGTCTATGGGTTATAAAACTTTTTCTGAATTATTCGATGAAAGTTATGATGAAGTTGTGAATCATACCGATAGGCTTGTATCTGTCATAGAGTCTATTGAAAAAGTTTGTAAAATGGATGAAAGAAAATTTCATGATATTTATACTAATGATATAATACCCAAGGTTATACACAATAGAAAATTAGTTAATTCTAAGGAAATTAAGGTAAAAGTTTGGGATAATTTTTTATTAGAGTTGGAAAGGTTATGACTGAATTAGTACATTTTTTAGACAAAAGAAATACACTTAATGGTGAGTCAAAATTTGAAAAACACAAGTATGAATTTAGGTCGGATTCGTTTAACAAAAAATCCGACTTTAACATTTGTGTGTTGGGATGTAGTATGGCATTAGGAACTGGCGTCCTATATCATGAAACTTGGGCCTCTCGATTGAAGCAACATATCGAGGATGATTTAGGAAAATCTTGTAGTATATGGAACTTATCTACTGGTGGTTCAGGTGTTGATTGGTGCAGTGAAGTCTTTCATAAATGGGCACCAAAATTAAAACCAGATATATCCATAATACAATGGTCTGATATCACAAGAAGAAGCATAGTTCACAACCTTCACATACAAAAAGTCATGTTAGGAGATAGTAGTCAAGACCACGATTATGATTACGCTCAAAAAATTCCTATGGGTGAAAAAAGAAAGTCGTTGATAAACCTACAAAGTTTCTCGAATGATTTATATCATTGGTATAAAAATTATTTAATAACTCATTATATTTCGAAAAGTTATAATCTAAATACCTTACATATCTTACCAAATCAATTTAGTGTTGAGGGTTCTTTGGTAAAGTTTAGGGACTATCCACACCAAAATATGGACTTGAAATATTGTATGCAGGATTCTCATTGGGTTGATTATCATTCGACAATAGATGATTACACCGACCACGAAGAAAATGGTTCTCATCCTGGCCCGTTCGCCAATAAAAATACTGGTAAAAAAGTTTTTGAAATTTTATTACAAAAGAAATGGATAAGTAAATGATAAAAAATTTCATTTTTTTCTGGCCTGATAAAAAGGTTATTTATATACCTGTACATAAAAATGCTAGTTCCTTTACGGATGTGTTCATTGAAAAATTGAACTATTTGAATGCTGATTTGCATCATGTTTTGTTAGAAGTGGATTTACCAATAAATCATAGGACATTTGAAAACTTAGGTGGTGAGGACAACTATATAATATCCACTAAAAGAAATCCATATGAAAGATTGTTTTCCGAATTTAGATATCATGGTATAAAAAATATGGTGAGAAGACTTCAAGAGAAAGGTCAATTCTTAGATGTAGAACTTGCTGATGAAGATGAAAAATACAATTTCTTTTCTAAGGGTGGAGAAATAATCGATGATTCATTCATAAGTGATGAACTATATGTCAAACTTCTTGATAAATTTATTGAGTCGAGATGTAGGGATACACTATGGTGTCCGAGTGACCCACATTCTTTACCACAATGTTTTAGGTGGGGAAGTGACAGAAGTAATTTGATACCAAATGAGTTATTAGAAGTAGAAAATCTCCGTGAATCTTTGTATACATTTTATAAAGCTTTACTCTATACGGAAGGAATGGCTGATGGATGGTATTCAGAAAATCGTGACAAAGAATATTATGAAATTTACGATGAAGTTGTTAGAGAAAATGGAAAGGTCAATCAAACTAAAAAACGATTTGACACTTCATCATTATTAAGTAAGATAAAAAACAAGGATTTAATAAATTTCACATATCATTGGGATTTTCATCATGGTGGGTATAAAAAATTATGAATACTTTAATTTTTTTCAGAGATAATCCTGGCATAAAAGTCGATGATTCTCCATACACAATATCAACCTTAGAAAAAAAGTATTTGGGTAAATTAGATGAATGGAGTAAAGGTGAGCATCAAAGAGGCTCGCACAAAACTTGGCTACTACATTACAATGTTGATAAAATTCAAAAATTTTTTATCAACTCAAATCAAATAACACATATACCAAACAAGGGTCAGAAATACATCACTTTCTTTGGTATAACACAAGGTGCATTAGAGAATGAGTTATATCATTTTACAGATAATTTGGACAAACCATTGGTGAGTAAAATATTTCAAGATTTAAGAAAAGGTAATACACATATGTATGTCTTATTTCCTGACCAAATGGATTTGTTAAATGAAAACTCTATCGTCTTAAGTAATATAATAAAATTCATCAACGACCATTCTTTATCACTTTCTTCATTTACATTTGTATCGGCTAACTATAATCTATCTCAACGACAACATAAAGATTTGAATCACATATCATTCTCACGATATGCTTTTTGTGCAAACATCGAAAAACTTCGTATTGGTGGTTCGTTCAATAAGATTGTAGAATCAACAAGTGGTTATGTTAGACAACACAAATTTCTTGGACTTGTAAATAATTGTTTTAAACCACACAGATTGAAGTTGCTTTTCTTTTTCTTAGAAAATGATTTTTTTAATGATGGTATATTTACGATTTATCCTTTCTTACACGATGTGTATCCTAACAAAGATGATTTTTATAATGAGTTAGAGGGAACCTATGATTTGTTGATGGGATATTACGAGTTTAATAGAAAACCTTTATTCAAACAAGAGGAACATCCTGAATGTAAACAGATGAAAAACAGAAAAAAACTTCTAAAAACAATATATGATTTATCTCCACTTAGAATAGATACAAAATTACCTGAGAATTACGGAGATGATGATATAACTCAAAGGCAGTTTCTAAATTTCTCATTCGCGTTATCATCTTATTGGAATCTAACAACCGAAACTGATTGGGATTTCTTTAATCCACCTGATGGAAATGAACCAATACGGGCTTACTTAAGTGAAAAAACTTGGAAACCCATATTAGGATTACAACCATTTATTATGTGTGGGTCTCATGGATACTTAGATATTTTGAAAAGATTTGGATTTAAAACATTTAGTAAATGGATTGATGAGTCTTATGACAACGAAGAAGATTTTCCAACGAGAATGACCATGATTGAAAATGAAATGTTAAAGTTGAAAAATCTCAGTATTCATGATATAGATAAAATGTATTGGGAAATGTATGATGATGTTTTACTTCATAACTATAATCATTTAGACAATCATATAGATGAGGAATGGAATGTATTAAGGACTGATATAGAAAATACTTGGGAGAAAGTGAAATGAAAATTATCATACCTTATAGATTAAAAAGCAGTAGATTTCCAAACAAATATATTAAAAAGTTCATTGGAAAATCATTGATAGAACACTCGATTGAACTTGGTCAAGGTTTGGGTGATGTTATACTCACCTCACCGAAAGAAGATTATATAGATGAAATTTCAAATCTACATACAAAGTATAATTTTGAATTTATACCCACTTCAATAAATTGTAAAAGTGGTACGGATAGAGCGATTGAACTCTCAAAAAAAATTCATGATGATTATTATGTCATAATACCTGTTGATGAACCAATGATAAAGAAAGAAGAATTTCAAAGGGTATTATCTTCAGAATTAGATGATTTTAATATGTGTTATACAGACTTTTATAATGAAGAAGATTGTCATTCTAAGTTATCTGCTAAAATAATTTTGACAAAAGATAATTATTTATTATATATGTCAAGAAATGTTATACCGATTCAAAAGAATGGACTCTTTGATTATAAAAAGTGTAAAAAGGCTGTTGGAATCAAAGTGTTTTCAAGTTTTGGAATAAAACAGATTTATGATGAAAAAACCGAACTTGATTTAATAGAAGGTTTGGAGGAGTTGAAGTTGTTGGAGTTAGGTCACAAGGTTAAGATGCATAAAATAAAGCATTTTGGTTATGGTGTTGATATACCTGAACAATTAGAATCATTGGAAAAAAGATATTATGAAAATCAATAAAATTATTTGTCTTGGAGATAGTATTACTGGAACTTGCTGCACAGGCTATGACTTTTACGATGGTCTGAAGTTTTACCCCTTCTTACTTGGTGAACACTTCAATTGTGAAATCAAAAACTATGGTCAAGGTAATAATTCAAATGAAAAAATTGGTATAGATATTTTAGATGCCTTACAAAAAGAAAATACAGATGATTCATTTTTTGTAATAGGTTGGTCATCTGCCATAAGAAGGTTGGTTTTCATGGAAGACAGAAATACATTAGAGAATATCGGAGACGCAACCGAATCACGACCTTGGTATAAAAGTTCTTTGATTGATACATATGCAACTTTAAAAAGTATGATTATAGCACAAACTTTTCTTGAACAATCAAATGTCCCTTATGTGAATTTTTTTGGATGGAAATCTGATTTTTACTTTGATGATTCTTCCATTGAATGGATAGGAAAACCATATGTTGATTACGGAAAGTCAATGGAATGGAAAGGTGGTTCTGATAAGAAACACGGAGATGGTATTAATCTTTATAATTATAAATCTAATATGTGGTCAAACGCAGTAACAGATAATGATAAAATTAAAAAAGAACATTCATTCGATTTTATTAATTACTTAACAAGTAAATTGAATGTGAAATCATTTATTCCAATAGAATTTTATAATTTTTTAGTTAGTAAAGGTATTAAAAAATCCACCTTCTCTCCAATCTTCAATAAAAATACTGAAATACCAGTGTTCAATGATGAAATGTTGGTAATTTCAAAAGACGACTTACATCCAAATGAACTTGGTCATAGATTATGGACAGAAGAGATTTTAATACCACACATAGAAAAGGTGATTGAATTATGAAATATCTTTATGCGGACGGAGATAGTTATACATATGGATATCAAGATAAGGTGTATGGTGTACCACTTGAGAATCGTTGGTCGAGTTTATTATCAGATAGGTTGAATCTCAAGGAAGTTAATAATTCTGTAAATGGTTCGTCAAACTCTGAAATTGTCGAAAGGTCAATGAAATGGTTATCTGAGAATCAATCCATTTGGAAGGAAACCTTAGTCATGATAGGATGGACTGTATCTGTTAGGGAAGAAAAAAAATGTTCTGAAAGAGATGGAGTTACAATAACCTCAGATTATTTTAAATCATCAGAAAAAACAAAACAAATGATGATAGATTTACAATATTTTTTAAAATCCAACAATATAAAGTATAATTTTCATATAGCCTTCGGTGAGGAACCATCAGATTATAGGTCAGATAAAGACATAGATGAGAATAATTTTTGTGATACATCATTTATGAACTTTATACTTTCTAACAATCCGACTTTCTTTGATAAGTTTTTGGAAAAATTTGATGGTAGAAAAATAAATGGCTTTTACAGACACCCTACGGAAATCGAACATAAAATGTGGTCGGAATATTTAGAAAGGAACATTAAATTATAATGCCCATACCTAATACAAATGAAGCAAGAATAGAAACATCAACCGCTTGTAATGCAGCCTGTGTCTTCTGTCCATGGCCTACTGATGATTTTACTCGAAGAAAGGAGATAATGTCATTAAAGGATTATAAATTTTATGTTGATAAGTTGAAGCATGAGATGGGTGATAGAATAAATGAAATTACAGTTTCAGGCTTTGGAGAAGCATTCTTAGATAAAACACTTTTAGATAA
>CEUT01068096.1_pt1 | contig 13894 bp, 1 predicted proteins | sample 531401 | NCBI WGS metagenome assembly CEUT01 (sample SAMEA2622821, study PRJEB7988) | marine metagenome | biome: marine biome (ENVO:00000447); feature: surface water layer (ENVO:00002042); material: "saline water (ENVO:00002010), including plankton (ENVO:xxxxxxxx)" | depth 5 m | reverse complement strand
ATAATCGCTGACATTGTTATCTAAACTTTTCTTTTTATTTATAGTGGCAGTTCAATCAAAGTCCAAACACCCTGATTGCACCAGATGATCTTAAACCTCTTAATGAACCTACAGTGTAATTTTTACGTTGTATAGTTGGGAAAGTTGATAATCCAGTATTAACTGTTAATCCAGTAACTCCAATGGAAACTGGAGAGGTATTTCTTGTTACATTATATAATCTACCCCATGTTAATCGACCAAATGATGTTGTCAACCCAAGTTGTGATGGATTATGGAAACCAGATTGGGCAATACCAGCGATAGCACTATTTGAGTGTACATGGCATGTTATTTCACCAGATTCACCCAAAGTGCTAACCGTATGAACTTTGTAAATGTTATCAAGGAAATTAGTACCAATCGCAACAACATTTGAGTCCTGATTATCAACAGATGTTACACCACTACCTACAGTGGTATCTGTAATGAATACTGGATAATCTGCAAGCAGTGTATTTGCTGTCTTATCTGCTCTAAAGAAGAATTTAAGTGCTGTTTGTCCACTTGCAGTTGTTGTGCTTATACCTGTTATTATACCAGTGAAACCTTCAACATTACTAATTGATGTAATCTTTTCAGTCTCATATTCAGGTAAATCAATGATTACTTGAGGTGGTGTAAGGTTTGAGTATCCTAAACCAGGATTTGTTATAGATGTAGCAGTGATAGTGCCATTAGTAATAGTAGCAGTTGCTGTAGCAGTAGTTCCTACACCAACTCCAATCGCTGGTGGTGCACTTATCTTGATATTTGCAGTAACATATCCACTTCCTGCATTTGTTATATTCAATGATGTAATTGTTCCTGCTGACGAAACAATCGCTGTAGCAGCTGCTCCCACACTAATTTCACCTGATGTTACTAACGCATCAACTGTATTGAACTCTAAATTATAATCACCATCACTTTCATCTGGATTAGATGCTGTCAAATGATCACCCTTTTCATAGAAGAATGACTCGGCATCATCAACAAATATACCATTTGTACTTCCCTCACCAGATGTTGATGTAAAGTCACCAATAATTTTTGATGTTGGATATACTTGTGGTTCAAGAATTTCTCTTGATTTATCAATTTTCTTACCATTTAGAACAATGTCAACTTTTTGCTTTGTCCATCTAATAGGTTTGTTATTTGTTTCATCAATACCTCTACCTGTATAGATATCGGTTTCTACAAGTTTTGCTCCGAGAAGTTCTTTAATTGTTCTCTCACTTTGTTGTGAGGTAGAAAATCCTACAGGTGCTCTGAATAATCTTACTTCATCACCAGTTTTAACAGTTTGTTGTATGTCTGCCACATCAACGTCAACACCATCTTGACCTTTGTAGAAGAATATATCTACTTTTGCTTCCTCTTTTGGAGGTTCAACAAACTCAAATGTTGTTCCACCCTCAAATGTATATGATTCACCTGGACTTTGTAATACACCATTAATGAATATTAGAAGAACTGCATTTAAGTCAATTAACTGTGAACTTGCGTTAGATGTATCTTTCTCAAAACTTAGTAGTTGTCCATTAAAGAATAATGGGAACCTTGTGCTTGAACCATCTTGCAAGTTTCTAATAGAGTCAATAAAGTCTAATTCACCAAACTGCCATGAAGCAAAACTATCACTAAATGTTTCAAGAACTTCTAACTCAAACTCTTGAATAGGTGCTGATAAATGTGCAGCAGTTACAAGACCAACTGGTTTAAATTTATCACCAACCTTAAAGGAATGACCAGGTCTTGCTATTTGGAACTTAGAAATCTCAAATGTAGTTGAACCAATTCCAACTGTTGTAAGTGCTGCTCCAACCTCTACATCCAATAATAAGTTAGAACCAGTATCAGTCGTTGCACCTATACCTGCTCTTGATACTCCAATGACAGGTAAGTTGTCATAATTTGGTTGAGGTATAATAATTTCTGGATTTACATAACTTGTACCAGCAGAAACTATGTTAAATGCAAGTGTTCCACCAGCACCTACAGTTGCAGTTACAACTGCACCATTACCTGCTCCACCACCAACACCCACTTGAAGTGTAATTGTATCGTTAGTTTTAGCAATAATAGCAGTCTGAATACCAGCGATAGGATCAGAGTTAGGGAAACTTGTCTTCGATACTGATCTTGGATATGGATGGTCTGAGAAGAAATTATCCTTAGAACACTTAAACACTAATCCACCAGTATCAATACCAACAGTATCGCTTGTAGTTAATCCATGATCCTTGATTGTAAGAACAAGTGTGCCAGTATGAGATGTATAAACTGCGTTAGTTGCAGTAAATGCATTTGCTCCTGTAGCAGCAAAATTACCCTTACGGATTGAACCAATACCAGCACTTACAAATCTATGCTCAAATGCTAAGTCTGTAACTCCAATCGCAACAGAACCACCACGATACCCAGAACCAAAGGTTAAATCCTCAAAGAACTCAAATGCTTGTCCACCACCTTGATAATTATGAATAATTGTGCTTGGACCTGCTTGAACCTCAAACGTTCTATCAGATACAATACCAACAACAAAGAGTGGTCTTTCATGATCTTGGAAGATTGTTGTTGTACCTGCACCACTGTATCCTGTGCAACTAAACACAAGATTTTTTAATTTTACTGTATTTGGTCTTTCAAGAGCAAACCCATGAACAATATCTGTTGTGACTGTAATAATACCTGTAATATTATCATAAGCGGCAGTTTGAATACCAAGATTAAACCCTGAAGATGTACCAATACCAACGATACTTGTTAGTCCACCAGCAGCATTCTTAAATGCTTTGACCTTTGCTCCTTGTAATGGTGCATATCCTGTACCAGGTGTAGAACCTAATGATACAATTAAACCACCTCTTGGGACTTGATTCTGGTTAATATCAAACTCAGATACGATAAAGTCTCCATTAGTTGATGTTATTCCAGTAAACTCAACAGTTGAAATACCTGCAGTTGTATCTGCGATAAACTCATAGTTATTACCAGTATTATTAACTGTCTTAGGAGTTTGGAATATACCATTTATGAATAATACACCATTACCTAATCCAATACCTGATGAAGTATTTGCACCACCAACGGTCAATGCATATGTCTTACCAATACCTGTGAAGGTATCAGATACATCATCAAATATCATATTGGTTGTATAATCACTTCTTAGGAATGTTCTACCACTAAAGTTTGCCTTTACGAATGGTAAATTAGTTTCATCTCTTCTTGAACGATTATTTCCTTTGGGTGGTTCTGCAAAGAAGACTGTACTATCAACAATATTAAATGCTCCTCGATGAACCCTTGCTAAATCGTTTGCAGAGTGACTTGTTGCTGCGATACCTAATTGTCCTCTTTCAACTTTAACGACTGGTAGAGTAGCAATACCTAGTGATACGTCAGTAGAATCATTGATTACACCAGTTGGTGTACTTGAGAAACCAACTTCAGTAACCTTTATGTACTCATCATTAATTTTTAGGAAGTCTCTTGGTTGTACTGAACTAATACCACTTAATACAAATTGAGATAATCCGATACCAATATTAGAGTCTAGTGTATGTGTAATTGAAGTAAAGTTAATTGGTTGTTGAACAACACCATCTAAACCGATAATTGTTTTAGTAAGTTGTTTAGTCATTGACAACTTATGAACATTACCTGCTCCAGTTCCCGTAAATGTTACAGCAGCACCAGATGAAACGTATTCTGGTCTTGTAAACAATTGGAACCTATTCTCATCAAGAACTTTTGCAAATACTGTGCTTGGTAATATTGTTGTAACTACACCTGCTGTATTAGCAGTGGAACCAATTGATAATGCAGATGCTGCAATACCAATAAATGTTGATGTTGGTGTGTAAGTTAACTCTTCATTTGTATTAAAGAAATGACTTGGGATTGTGAATATACCAGTTGTTGTACTTAATATTCCAGTATTTGTAGGATTAAATGTCTTAGTATAAATTGGTATTTCCTTATGCTTTAAGTCAAAGTCTAATTTGTTTGCTCTTTGACCAGCAGCACCATCATAAGTTGCTAAGAATAACTTTTGAGTAACTGTTCCATATGATAAATCTGGTGGTGTATTCGCAAAATCACTAGCAGTATATAAAATTTGATTATATGATTGTACTTCAATAAGAGAATTAAATTCTGCATCAGGATAAAATCTTAGATTTATATTATTACCATCTATTTCACCACCAAATGTACCAATACCTGTAGTTGATCCAGCAGAAACAAATGGATATTGGACAGTTAATATATCATCCACATCACGAATTGAAACGATTTGATGTACTGCAGATGTTTCCCCACAAGAGACTCTAACTAGAGATTTAACAGTTGTATCAATATTCTTACTGATTGTCGCATATGTGATTGTACTTGCTGTTCCAGTAACATATCCTGACTCTAATCTAGCACTTCTTTCAGCACCTTCAGGTTGACCAGCAACATTAAATCTAAATGTTCCTATTCCAGCAGTAGTTGTGCCTAATCCAACAATGTTTGCTCTTACATCAAGAGTATTAACTCTATCATTTTCAACCTGCAATTTAATTAAGTTATCTTCAAATCTTGCAGTAACAATACCAACAATACTACTACTAAACCCAGAACGAGTATCAACGTATGACTCAGCGATAGTAATATCGGTACCATCAAAGTCCACTATCACCTCATTATAATTGATTTCTTTAGTTACACTATCTTGAACAAATATATTAGCATACAATGCATTAAAATCAGTTTTAGGGAAATCTACTATACTTGATGTAGTAAATCCAACAGTGGTTGATCCAATTCCAGTATTAACACCAGTCAAATCAATACTACCGATACCGTTTGTGTTAATACCTGTTAAATCTGTATTAAAATCAATTTTTAATATTTTAATATCATGGTCTTTTGTAAACTTTTCAGTAGGTGTGAATATAAGATCTTTATCTCCTGTAGCAAGAATATTTGCATCAAAATCACCCAATTTAGAAGTTGTAAAATCAGTTGTCTTTTCAAGGATGTACGCATTATTTTCATCTGTTAAGGTAATTAATTCCGTAAACTGACTATCAAATGTATCAGGATCAACTATTTGTACTAGGTAATTTCCAAATTCTTCAGTTAATGGTTCAATGACAGTGCTGGTGCTTTCAAATCCTTCACTTGAAAATTTATCACTGATATCATCATGTACAAGAACTCGATTGGTTTTGCATCTAGTAAAGTCTGTCAATGTTCTGTTTTTAAGAGTTAAAAACTTAGAACCATTAATTCTAGTATCAAAATCCCTTGCAAAGTCAAAATTATTAATTGCATCAACTCTTTGCTTGTCTTCTAACTCAAGAACATTACCAACATCTAGCACAACAACTTGATTTGACTCACGAACTTCACCTACTCCAACTTTAATATTAGAAGTTACAGATGTATCTGCAAAGTTTTTAAGACCAGATGGGTGAACTAAACGATTTACTGGGTTTACAAACTTCTCCCATTCAATAGAACTCTTAACTGTATATGATAAATTTTGATAATAATCATTATCAGGTATAACTTGATAATCCTGATTTAACTTACCAATATCATCTAACCAACCATATTCTTGTCTATTTGAGAAATCAATATTAAATTTAGCTTGATTATTGACAACATTTGTTATCTCAGCAGAAACATTACTTAATTCACCTTTTATGCGATCACCTTTCTTTATCTTAAACTTACCATCTATCTTGACATAATCATTTCTAACCTCTTCAATCGTCAAATCTGTTTTAATATTATCAATAATTAATGTCTCTTTTAACTCAAACTCACCTCTGGTCTGAATTGGTTCTATCACAGGATATTTTTTCTTATTAACAAGAGTTGCATATCCAGATTGGAATGTTTTTGCAATACCAGGATTTGTTGTAACACCAGCTAAACTAAATTTAAGGATACTTTGTGTACCAGCAGTGTAGTCATCGACCTTGAAGAATTGGAAATTATAATTCTCAGAATTATATCCATCACCTGTTATAGTAGTATTAGTTGATATACCGCCCTGTGTTGCACCTATTCCTGCCTCTCCTACTCTTTGTATACCTTCAACAAAAACTTCATCACCTATTGCAAATGGTTGAACATCAAATCCGTTTATTGGTGTTTCAAGGAAACAAGTAACAACACCTGATAAACTTGTCTGGACTGAATTTATACCAACACCATTAGAATTATTAATGGATATAATCTTATGAACTACAGAGTCTAATCCAGTAACTGGTGATAAAACATCAACTTTTGATATTGTTTGGTTTGGTGTGGAAGGTTGTAATGAAACATTATCAACAATAACATTAGTTGATGGATTGAATACGATAAGATTTGGTGAACTTATATAATCAGAACCTCCACTCTTTATATCAACGGAACCAATAATATCCAAATTATCAATATTAATTACAGGAGATACAAATGCCTCTGGTCCAAGCGTTTTATCTGATGAATATTCATATCCAAAATCAACAATTCTAATTTTTTTAATTCTTCCTATAGAAGTTGATGCTGCTTTAATATTAGCATCCTTTCCACTAACGCTTGTAACAGTTGTGAATTGTGGTAATTTTTTATAGTTAAAACCTGGTGATATAATCTTAAAGTCTTTTATTGCACCATGTACATTAGTTGATTTTGTGGAGTATTCTAATTTTTCACAATCATTACTACTATAACTTAAAAATTCAGGAACTTTCGGTGAGATGTCAAAATTTTCTGCTGTTACATTGTGAATTGTGTACTCACCATTATAAGTACTATCAACAAATCTAATTTCTGAATAATTAGTAACTTCAGTATCTGCTGTACTAATAAATCCACCTTTACTTAATCCATAGTATAAAGTTTGTGGTGATGATGGAGAAAACTGAACTGTTAATGCTGCACCAACAGGATCAGAATTGTTAGTTCCGATACCTATAGTTCCAGCAACTCCAACATTAAATGAACTGTTATCCTGTGAACTTAAATATTCATTTGTTAATTCACGATCATAGAATAATTTAAAGTCAAATCCTGCTAGAGTTGTGGTAGAAAGTCCAAATGTTAACTTAGAATTTTTAACAACATCTATTCTTGGGTTGATTGGAGCAATACTTTGGTTTGCACCACCTGTATTAGCTGTTATAATAACAGTTTTTACTGGGTTAGAACGAATATCTAATAATGTTTCTGCAAGTTGGAAACGTCTATCACTTATCTTATTCACAAAGTAAGTTCCAGTGCTTAATCCAGTTGCGTTTCCATCATAAAATACTTTATCTCCAGTCTCAAATCCATGATTAATAATGTCGATTTGATTAGTTTCGACATCAGAACTAGTGAAAGATAATGGATCAAGTAATAATAATTCAAATTCAGAGTTATAATTAACAGAAACTGGAGTTATTGTATTAATACCAACAGTCAAGTTTGGAACTACATTTAACTTGATAATATCATGCTCTTTCAAGTTGTGTGTCGTGGTGTTAGCTGCAGATACATTTGTTGAAACTGTAGTTACAACTTTGTTTATATCTCCAGTAACTTGCTCTTTTTGTGTCTCAATATTATACAATGCTGAAGATAGACCAGAATTAGACCCCTTGGAGAAGAAGAATAATCCCTCACTTGTACTTCCTACACTTGCTCTAGTTGTTACCAAACCGATATAATCAACACCTTTGTTGATAACAAAAACTTCTGTGGTATTTTGACCAACAAATGGCAACTTAAATTCATTTACTAAACCTGTTGTACCAACATCAAATCTTAGAGCACCTACTCTTTTATTTAATTTAACTGCTTGACCTGTCTTAAATGGATGATTTGGTATGTGAATTGTTCTTGTTGGTATGGATAAATCTTCTACAATACCACCAACAAAATTTTTAACCTGAATACCACCACCAGCAGTTGTTCCAACACCAACAGATTGAGGTCCATTAAAGAATATTACATCGTTAACCTCAGAGTCAAATTTCTTAGTTTGTACAGGAATTGAAATACGATTATTAAGAACATCAATATTTGATCCAAATGTATGTGCTACACCAGCATGTCTCTCAACTCTTATTACTTTTTGGATGTCAAATACATTTAATACTCTTACAACTTCAACATCCGAACCAGTTCCTATTCTTAAAGAACCTCCAATTGCAACTGTATTTGGAATATCAGTAACAAAAATATCTTGAACCGTTCCAGCAGCAATGCTAACATCCATTGTTTTAGCTAAACCGATAGTATCAGTATTAACACCAACCTTGAATGAGTTAGTAAGGTTAACTATTGAACTACTTAATCCTGAAACTTGAATATGATCCTGATCATTTAATTCAATAAATGGAGTATAGTGAGCTATGACCTCATTTGGATTACTCCACTCAAATACAGCGTTCTCGAAACCTGTAATTACAGTATCAAGACGAGAAACACCAATACCAACTATTTCTTCAACTTGAGCACGGAAACCCGAACCATTTGTTCCTTCATTATTAAAAACAGTCAGATCACCAACTTTATAATCAGAACCACCATTTAGTATTGTAATGCTATCTACATCACCTGTAGTTACTGACTCAATATTTGTAATTTGTCTTATTTGTTCATATGACTCAATAACAAAATCATTACCAGCAAATTCTTCATCAACATTATATGGATATGTATTTCTTCTTAATCCAGATGCATTAAAATTAAATTCTTGATTTAATGTAAGATTTTCTTTTATTAATGGTGATCTATAAGTATTACCTATAAAGTATGGATAAACACCCTCTAATTTATTTGTTGCACTTCCTAAACCAACTGTTGTGAAATATGCATATATTCCATTTGGAAATTCAGGTGTTTTACAAAATCTTCCATTATGGATATCAAGATCACCTGAACCATCAAAGAAATGATCCTGAACAAAAAATCCTTCAGCAAATCCAGTAGGTCTATTTTTGAGTTTTGTAATATCTGTTTTATATGATGATGTTATAATTTTCAATGGAGAGTTAATATTATCTGCCTCTGAATATCCAAAAGGTCCATATATTGGATTACCATCATATGCCCAACCAATGATTGGAGAGTGACCTGTGATTTGATTAAATTCACCATTAGAATTTGTGGTAAATGTATTCTCGAAATTTTCTGCTATTTCTTGTGAATAACCTAGAATACCAAATTTTAGTTCGTCTTCCTTATTAGTAAGAATAGAGTCTCCAAATCTTTTTGTGCTATTTAATGTAAGGTTTCTAACTCTTGCTTGATATGAGCCACCAAACCCTCTAGAGAATGCTCTGACCTCTGTTGATATACTACTGTAACCAATACCAGTGTTAATTACAACTGCATCTACAACCTGCCCATTTTCGACTACAGGACGTATGATTGCACCAGCACCAGCACCACTATCTGTAACTCTTATTTCAGGAACTGAATTGTATTTTCTACCTCTGTTAACAACTGCACAATCAATAATCTTACCATTTACTATTATTGCCTTAAATTCTGCATTTTCTCCATTTTCAATAACTACTTTAGGAACTACTTCTTTATCCAAAGTTGCAGAACCGTAATCTGTTCCCTCTTCGTGAAGATAAGCACCTTTTAATTTACCAGTTACAACTGGAGTTATGGTTAAATCTCCTGTGATTGTAGAACCAAATGATACATCTACATTAATTTTAATTTCAGGATAATTAAAGATTTGGAAACCTGAACCTTGTGTTGTGAAATTAGCAAAGTTACCTCTATCAAAGTTTACGGTAGATGTACCAGCAATACCAGCATCTGCTATCTTAAATGAATTATCTGATATTTTTTTAACAATATATGAACTAGTTGTAGTTAATCCTTGGATTGCGGTTGTTTCAGCAGAGTACTCTACTATCTCTCCACTCTTAAATCCATGATTTACAAAGTTTATAGTATTAAATGAAGTTGATATACCAGCAGGTTTTACTTTTAACTTACGATGTGTATATCCAGAACCTTCTTCTATAACTTTAACAGCGATTAATGTATTTCTATTTTCTGTTCTAAACTTATGAATACCACTTGCTGCTGTATCCGTTGATAAACCTACAGTATTAATTCCAGCATTACCTGCAAGAGCATCATTTTTACTGTTAAATATGCGAACTGTTGATGGATTAACAACTCTTACAAAGTAAGGGTCTCCGTCTGATAGTGTACCAGTAAGTGTATTTGTTACATCAAATGCAGAACCAATACCAATTGATGCGTTTCCATTTGCATTATAGAAAACTAATTGACCATTTTCTAAGTTATGATTGGTCTTAAATGTGATTGTTTCATTGACAATATCTACTCCACCATTGAAAAATATATCTCTACTATCAAATTCTAGAGATCTATTACGAGTTCCAAGAACAGGTTGTAACACACAACCACTTCCATTACCACCTGTGAGTGAAATGCTCTGAACTGTGTTTATATCAAACTGTTGAGGATCTACAAATACATCTTTAACAGTTCCTTCAATAATAGGTTCAGCGAGAGCTGCAGTTCCTGAACTTGTTTCAATACCAATAACTGGTGGATTTAGTACATCATATCCATCCCCAGAGTTTAGTAATTCAACAGACTCAAGAGGACCAAAAAATATTTGATTATCTGAGATAGGTGAACGAATTTGAACACCATCTATTAATATTCCAATATCATTAACAGGTATTTCCTGTTTAGATGATACAAATAAATTTTGAGATAATGGGAATTTCCTTAAAATTTTATCTGAACTAATTTGTCTAGGAGCATGTCTCTTTAATACAAATCGATGCACATCAGTTGTTGATGTTGTTGGTCCAACTTGAACAGTGTTAGCTGTTCCAATCTGAGAATTAGAATTAAAAATCCTTATTTTTGTAATATCTTGATTAGGATCATCTGGTATAACTGGATCAACGATATATGTTCTACCAGTATCTAATCCAACAAAATTTTCTCCTTCTGGTTGATATACAATTTCGTCTCCCTGAATGAATTTTATATTTCTTGATAATGGAAAATTAATAAAACTATATCTTTGATTTAATGTATTAAATCCATCTAATCCTGCAGATGTGCCTCCAGTTAATGTTTCTTCAATAATATCAGTCGTTATATCATAACTTGGTAGAGAATTTGAGGCAACATATCCGTCAGCATTACCATCTACATATACATTTAATGTGTCAGCAATAATATTATCATTACCTACATCTAAAACTGCTCCTGTGCTTGATACTTTTTCTATAACTCTACGAATATCATAGTCTTGTCCACTAATTTGAGTAAATCCAGCAATATTACTTGCAGTAATCTGATTTAATCCAACGTCAATACTCGCTACTACACCACTTCCCTCTTTTGTAAGACCACCTCTCTTTATGATGTCAAATCTATCACCAAGTTTTAATGATGATTTGTCTATTTTTGTATTTAATTTAAATGTAGAACCTATAATCTCTACTTCAAATCTAGAACTCGTATTATAAATCCAAGAATTTGCAAATATTTGTTTATAATTATTTGCATCGTTTTCAATTTTTTCACCAATATTTTTAACAAATATTTTCTCATCTTCATTAATAAGGTTGATGTCAGTGACTGGCACTAATTCAGATAATACACCAGTTATTCTTAAATCAATTCTCTTATTTAAATCACCATTCTCATATCCAAAAATGGTCTCATTTGATCGAATATTATCCGCAGCAGATAATGATTGATTTATACCAGTGCATCCAAAGAATTGATTTATAGATTTTGTCTTGTAGTCAATTGTATTTGCACCACTTATTATGGTTCCTGTAGTCCCAAATCCAACTGTAGAGTCAACATCAATTATAGATGCTCCAATTGATATGGGGTTTATAACTTTTGTACTACCTGATATTGAAAATACACCTTCAATTAAGTCTCTATCACTAAATCCAACAAATAATGCTATTTTGTAGTAACTTTTACCATCCCTTTTAATAATTTCAACTTCAGATACTGATGCACTTGTTCTTGTATCAGTTGATTTGAATATTGTTTGTCCTGTTAAATTTTGTGGTTCACCATCTGGAGTGATGAGATCAGCAACTACAACCTCACGACGAATAAATTCAGCATCAGATGGTTTTATTAAATTACCTTCTAAGTCAATAATTCTTGTATCGACACCATATAGAACTTTAAATAATATTTTAATTGATTCTTCTATACCTTTAGACTGATAGAAAGATCTGGCAAATTTAATAAAATTACCAACATCTAAATCATCAGCAAACTTATCATTTTCTAAACCAGGTAAAAATGTTTTCTTTAATTTTCTAAAAAATTCCTGTATGAATAATACCGAAAGATTTGTTAATTTATCGCCAGATACATGAGATGCAGCATGAGTTTTGGCAAAATCTAAGGTTTCTTTATTAACATCGATAAGTGATGATGAAATACCGACATGAAATCCCTGTACACCACTAAATCCACGAATACAACCTGTAAATGATGTCGATGTTATACCAGTATATGAAATAATCTCATCATTTATCTTTAATAATCCATACTCTGAGGGAAAACCTTTAGTGCTAGGAACAGTAATAGTAGTATCAGTTGTTGATACATTACCTGTTATTGTTGTTACTCCAACAACAACCTCTGGAACTAAGTTATCAACCTTTAAGTATTGGTCAAGATTATTAATAATATCACTTGGACCCCCTTGAAACTCTTGGGAGATAAAGTATTGCTTAAAGAACTCAGTAGCTTTAGGAAAATCAGTGAATACGTATTCGGGTAACTGATTTTCAATAATAGTATTGACTTTTATTCTTTTGTCAATTTGGGACATAAATTATTTCCTCTCTAGGTCTCCGTTTGAGTAACTTGAGGTGTAGTAGTCTCTTGTAAATACAACTCCTGAAACATCTTCACCAGATGCGATTACGTCTTTCACAGTATTTATTGTGCTCTTAGAAACATCAAAATTTAAGTACAAATCTTTTAATCCAACAACATCATTCGAGTCTGGGAAAGCTTGTATTTCAATTATGTTATTTTCTGATACTGTTGATGTAATATTGATAGTGTTTAATAACACTTCTCCTTTTTTATAATCAACTCCACCCGCTTCTTTTACAAGAACAACCTGTTCATTTTTATTATTTTTAGCAACGACACTAATTGTTCCTTTCATACTGCCATCTAAATTACCAGCGGAGTTTTTGTTTGGGATATCAGTAAAATATGCTGTAGTGTTTGAACCCGCAACTGTAAACCCAGTGCTCTTTATATTGTACCCTGCAGGGTTTATGTTAAATCGATTACCAAAACATAACTCATACTGTGCAAATTGATTTAGAAGTGCCTTGAGGTCTCTTCTAATGATTACCTTTGTTATGTTTGATGTAATACCATCATTCACACGGTCAATCAGTTGATTTATTTTACTATATCTAAATCTTCCACCAAATTTATTAATCTCAACATTTTGTGCGTATCTGTTTAATGAGTCTATTATATCTGTTCTTAAATCTGCAGCTGAAGGAACTGATGCAGGATTATAATAAACATTCGAGTTTATCTCCACATATAGTATTTTAAGATCAACTATCTCAGAGTTAATACCAGCAATAGCGTAACTCTTTAACTTATTCTTAATTTGAGATTTATCAAAATCTGATACAAACGTACCATTTTTAGGTTTTATACTAATTTGTACTTTACCAAATTGTGGTGGATCAAGTTCTTCTCCACCAACAACTGAAACTGATTCAGTTTGTGGGAAGATTGTACCAATAATTGCTTCATAATCCCTTGGTGTAACTGCTCTATATTGTGCTGAGTAAAGTCTTGGAGCAAA
>CEUT01062430.1_pt1 | contig 13969 bp, 11 predicted proteins | sample 531401 | NCBI WGS metagenome assembly CEUT01 (sample SAMEA2622821, study PRJEB7988) | marine metagenome | biome: marine biome (ENVO:00000447); feature: surface water layer (ENVO:00002042); material: "saline water (ENVO:00002010), including plankton (ENVO:xxxxxxxx)" | depth 5 m | reverse complement strand
AGAGTGCCTAGACCATTTCCGAAAAAGATATCTCAGATAAAACCAACTTTATCAAATTTATCATTAAGTTCACAGTTTGCAGTTGAATTTGGTGGATTGTCTGGCAATCTCAGAAAGCATCTGAAGTTAAGAGGTGTTGATCAGAGATACTATGAAAGTGATATGGGACTGTTATGTTCCAGCGCACAAATTCCAGGTAGTGCTCACGCAACTACTTCAATTACAGGAAACTATCAGGGTCTCACAGAAACATTTGCACATACTAGAACTTTTACGCAAATGGATCTGGAGTTCTATGTTGACAATAGTTATAGAGTTCTGAAATTTCTTGAGCATTGGACAGAGTTTATTTCTGATGGATCAAGATCTGGTCCAGATAGAATGAGTAATCTTGATCCTGATTACTATTTTAGAATGCATTATCCTATCGAGTATAAGTGCGATAAAACTAGAGTTATTAAGTTTGAGAGAAACTATCAGAAGTATATTGAATATAACTTCTTTGGATTGTTCCCAATATCGGTAACTTCAATACCAGTATCTTACGAAGGATCTCAAATCTTAAAGGTTAATGCATCCTTTAAGTATGATAGATATGTTTCTGGTCAATCAAGATCTATCAATAAGTTCCGAAGAGATGATAATAACCTAGATCAAGCACCTAGTGGAACTGGATCTGGAAAGACAGATCCTTCATCCAGATATGTTTATGAAGGTCTGACCAATGCTGATGCACTAAATCCAAATTCTGATTTATTCAAAGCATTGTCGAATATTACTTCAGATTTTTCATATGGTGGAAACTTTGGTGCGGAGAGAAATAATCCATCTGCTAGAGAGATTTCTAGTGGTAGAAGGATCTAAAAACCCCACTAAATAATTTTACTGATGTGCATGAATTGTAATGCCTTTACCAAAAATTTCTACACCAACTTATGAGTTGGTAATTCCTTCGACTGGGAAAAAAATTAAGTATAGACCTTTCCTTGTTAAAGAAGAAAAGGTTCTGATCATTGCAATGGAATCTGAAGATACCAATCAGATTGCAAATGCAGTTAGAGATGTTATCAAAAGTTGTGTCCTTACTAGAGGATTCAAAGTTGAAGAACTTGCAACATTTGATATTGAATATTTGTTCTTGAATATTCGTGGTAAATCTGTGGGTGAAGAGGTTGAGGTATTGATTACCTGCCCTGATGATAAAACTACTCAAGTTCCAGCAACAATCTCCTTGGATGAGATTGAAGTGAAGTTTGAGGATGATCATACTACAGACATCAAACTTGATGATAGTCTTGTATTGAGAATGAGATATCCATCAATGGATGAGTTTGTCAAGAACAACTTTGAACTTAATGATGTTACTGTAGACGATACATTCAAGATTGTTAGTTCGTGTATTGAACAGATCTATAGTGAAGAAGAGTCCTGGTCTGCAAAAGATTGCACCAAGAAAGAGTTGAGTGAGTTTGTAGAGTCTTTGAGTTCAAAGCAGTTCAAAGAAATTGAAACTTTCTTTGCTACAATGCCTAAACTTACTCATACAATCAATGTAACCAATCCTAACACTGGTGTTGAGAGTCCTGTTGTTCTTGAGGGATTAGCAGCTTTTTTCGCGTGAGTATGGCTCATACTAATCTTGAGTCATACTTCCGAATTAATTTTGCCTTGATGCAACACCATAAATATAGCTTAACAGAGTTAGAAAATATGATGCCTTGGGAGAAAGAGATTTATCTCGCTTTCCTCCAACAATACATTGAAGAAGAAAACCTAAAGGCACAACAGAATGGTCAGTAGTTCTCAAATTGTAGGTAGAAAAACAACAATATCTGCTGCATCCTTTACAGGAAGAGCTACTGCTCCTGCTGCTCCCGATCCAGTAACCACTAAACTGCTCAATCAGAATTCATTGCAGTTGGCAATGGTTGCTGGGCAGATCCAGGGAATGAATGCACAGATGCAATCCTTGGCAGGATCACTGACTACCATCAATCAGAACCTGGCGGTATCGCAACAGTTAGAAAGACAGAAAGAAGCAGAAGAACAAAGACAGCAATATGCACTCGCCCAACAGAAATTAAGAGAGGGGCAAGAGAGTCAAGTTGAAAAGAAGATACAAGCAGCAACAGTTAAACCAGCACAGAAATTAGCAAAAAAGGCATCATTTACTCTTGCGAGAGTTGGTGATTTCCTAGGTGCCCTGTTTGGAAGTTGGTTAGCAATGAAGGGCGTTCAAGCCATTCGTGCTTTCTCTGAAAAGAATACAGATAGACTTAGAGAGATTAGAAATGAAACCCTGAAGGGTGTAGCAGCAGTTGCTGGTATATTATTAGTCGCAAAAGGTGGTTTAGCATTACTTGCAGCAAACTTTGCTGGTATTGCAGGCAAGATTGGTCTGATGATCACTGGTGGTCTAATTGCTGGTCTTACTATAAAATTACTTCAATTCATAAAAGATGCAGGTTCCAGAGCACTTGATGCTCTCAATCCTTTCAAAGGAAATAATGATGTACCAACTGCCGACTCTCCTGGTGGTGAGGCAGCAAGTACTGGATTTAGTTTCAGTGATCTTAACCCATTCGGTGGATTATTTGGTGGTGGTGGAGATGAAGGTCCAGATTTAACTGGGCAAGGTGGTCCAGACATTGAAGCACAAACACCAGTAGTTGAAAAACCCGAAGGGTTTATGAGAGGTCTTGCTGGATTGGGAGATTTTCTTACTGGTGACTTATTTGATTTTGATAAGAGGAGTAAAATTCCTGAACCTGTAGCATCTGAAGAGCAGGCACAAGTTGAACCATCCGAAACTATGATGGGGCAACCTGCACCTGCTCCTAGTAGAGAAGAAAAATCTGAAGAAGGATTTGCAGGACCAGATAAACCAGCAGAAGAAGGTGAAACAAGTTTACAACCAGTTCAGGGCGAAGGTGAAGTTCCATCTACAACTGATGATAAAACTGCTCCAGCAAACGTTCCATTAGAGGGAGATCCTTCTAAAGGATTGCAACCAGGTCAAATCTCTCCTGATGATACAACCCTCTCACAGATGGGTTACAGCACTGATGAAGTTGCTGCAATGATTGAGGAGGAAAAGAGAATTGGTAAAGAAGGAACAATAACTCCAATACCAAAAGGTAAGTTGCTTGAACAAGCAGTATCACAACCACCTCCAGAAAGTTCTCCTGTTGTTGTAATGGCAGCAGGTTCTGGTGGTGAGCAACAAGCACCTCCACCTACAGCACCAGCGCAAGGTGGTATCAATGCAGCACCATCATTTGAAACTTCTAATCCAGATAACATCTATACTTTGGGTGCATTATCCAACTTTAACGTGGTAATGGCATAATGGCAGATACTAATCAATCACTCCTAAAGAATAGTTCAAGCATCAACACGATTAAAAAATCGGTTAGTGCTTTTGGAAAGTCACTTTATGCTGCAAATTCTACTTCATCAAAGATTATCAAGTCAATCTATGCAGGCAATCGTGCAAAGAAGAAAGCAATTGCTGATAGCAGAAATCTAGTCAACTTAAGAAAAGAGGCAGTAAGAAGAAGAGAGCAAGAAGATCTGGTTGAAGCAGGTAAAGTTGGTGGTGTTTTCAGAAGAACAGGCAAAGTAATTACTAATAGCACAAAAGGAATCCTTGGCAGAATCATGGATTTCATTGGTGTTATTATGCTTGGATGGTTTATCAGAACTATTCCTCAAATTCTACAGAAAGCAGAGGTTCTGATAAAAAATGTTATGCAGTTGAGTAATACACTGCGAAATTGGTTAGATGGATTGTTTAGTTTCTTTGGTGAGTTAGGTAATGGTCTAGATTTCAATTTTGGTGAGATCAAAGATGTTCGCATACAAGATGATCGAACAGCGATTGATAAGGCAACGAGTGATGTTGAAGATAAGTCAACAACATTAAATCGTCAATTCCAAGAGATGTTTGATAATATCAAGAACTTTGATCTTGGTGCAGCACTTGGTTTTGGATCAGAAAAGCAGGATACACAACAGGGGCAAGGAACACAACAAGGAACACAACAAGGACAACAAGGACAACAAAGTTATACTATTCCAGATGATCAATCATTCAAAGATTCGGTTAGTGCTACAGCAAAACGATTAGGCATCAGTGAAGATGATCTATATGCTGTTATGGCATTTGAAACTGGTGGAACGTTTAATCCTGCAGAGAAAAATAGAGCAGGATCTGGTGCAACTGGTCTCATTCAGTTTATGCCATCTACGGCAAAGGGATTGGGAACCACAACCGATGAGCTTGCCAAGATGTCAAGAACTGAACAGATGAAATATGTTGAGAAGTTCTTGTCAAACAAAGGTATTTCTGGTAAGGGTCTTTCTGATGTTTATATGGCAGTTCTGTTCCCTGCTGCTGTAGGAAAACCTGATGATTTTGTTCTCTTTGGTAAGGGAGCAATGAGTGGATATACTGATAAAGCATATGAGCAGAACAGAGGACTTGATGCTAATAATGATGGAAGTATTACAAAAGCAGAGGCATCTGCTAAAGTACAACAATATAAAGGTGTAAGACCTGAACCCGCAACTGTTTCTTCTGATCCTGGTCAAACTCCAAACATTGATCAAGGATTTAGAGTAAGATCTGGACAAGATTTGACTAGTATGTTAGGTGCCGAAGCAAGAGTAACCAGTCTTCGCGGAAATCGAAGAGATCCAATCAGTGGAGCAGCAGGTAAGTTTCACTCTGGTGTTGACATTGCTTGTGCTACTGGATTGTATATTGCATTAAGAGTTGATTGTGAGATCGTTGGATATACATTTGATAGAACTGGTTATGGACACGTTGTTGATGTTTGGGTGGAGGAAATGGGCATACAACTTCGTTTTGCACACAATAGTAAGGTAATAATTTCAAGTCCTGGTAAGAAAGTTCCAGCAGGAACATCATTTGCAATCACTGGAAACTCTGGACGTTCTACTGGTCCCCATATTCACTTTGAGGCAGACACTAGAAAAAATAGAACAGGATATATGAGTAATGCAGCAGCATCACCATATATTCCTTTGATTATGCTCACTAGAGCAAATATCAAAGGACAACCAAGCAGTCCAAATCTCACAGGACAAGGTGGTTCAGGAATTCAAGGAACAGGTGCTCAAGCAAACGTTGCATCTAATGTATCATCAAATCCTGCTAAAGATAAGAAAAGATTTATAACATTACCAGCAGCAGGTGGTGGTAGCAGCCAAGCACCTTCAGAAGCATCAATCTCTGGTGGAGATGGTGGAAGCATACCATCCACTAAAGTGAACACGTTAAATAGTTTCATGACCAAGATGCTATTCAAAGAGTTAGAAAACGTATAATGTCAACTCAACCAGCAAACGCGACAGATACTTCCCAGTACGATGAAATCCTTATCGAGTCTAACGATAGGGGAAGAACTGCTGACTTGAGAATGGGTGTTGCCTCTGTAGATTACTATGAGGATATTTTTTCACCCACACTCACAGCAAAGATAGTTGTAACTACAACTGGTAATGCATTCAATGGAAAAGGAATATATCAAGGTTTACCACTTCGAGGTGGTGAGAGATTATCATTGAGGATTGAAGGAAACATTCCAGAAAATCCTGGTTTAGATTTTTCAAAAGACCAGAATATGTTCTATGTTTCTGGCATCACTAACATCATTAGTAGTACCAATACAGAGTCATTTTGCCTAAACCTCTGCTCAAGAGAGGCGATTACAAATGAAACTGTAAGGGTTGTAAAAAGATATCCATCTTCATCACCACTATCTGGTACAGTAGAAGATATTGTCGCATTGTTAGCAACAACAAAGAGTGTTGAAGTAGATCAAACCCAGAACAAGTATGCTTTTATCGGCAATATGAGAAAACCATTTACGGTTTTGACTTGGTTAGCGTCAAAGGGAGTTCCAGAAAGCAAAGGTGATGCAACAGCAGGATATTTGTTCTATGAAACACAGGATGGATTCAACTTCAGAGCGATTGATAAGTTGATCACACAAGATCCTGTAGCAACTTATTACTATACAGAGGTATCTAAACCAGAATCAAAGAGTCAAAACTTCCAGATTTTATCATATACAACTGATAGAAGTGAAAATATGCTTGCCAAATTGAGACTGGGTGCATATTCTAGTCATAGAGTATATTTTGATCCATATACCTTTGAGATTACTCCACCAGAGAAGAGAAAGTTTAAATTAGAAGATTATGCTGGCAAGGCGAAAAATCTTGGTAAGAAGATCGGATTGCCTAGTTTAGGTGAGGGAGTAAATGATAATCTGGGTGATATTCCAACTAGAATTGTATCTGGCATTTTGGATCGTGGAACTCACGAACACGGAGTTTCTGCAGAAGAAAATGCAGATCCACTGAAGTATCAATCTCAAGCATTGATGCGTTACAATGTTATGTTCACACAAACTCTCACGATGACAGTGCCTTCAAACACAAACTTGAAGGCAGGTAATATTATTAAATGCTTGTTCCCCAAAACAACGGCAGAACAAACAGCAGATGAATTTGACCAGGACCAAAGCGGTCTATATATGATTAAGGAACTGTGCCATCATTTTGACACAACGGGGTCTTACACCTCAATGAAATTAATTAGAGATACTTACGGTCAATACGGAACAAATAACGAAGACAGCTAATGATTGAGGAGCAGCTACTAAAAACTAATTTCATTGGAAGAGATGGTTTCCGCTGGTGGGTAGGACAAGTTGCCCAACAGAAAACTCAAGGTGTACAGGTAAATGGTGGTGGTTGGGGAAACCGCTTCAAAGTTCGTATTCTAGGTTATCATCCATATAGTGAAGTAGATCTTCCTGATGAAGATCTTCCCTGGGCACAGGTATTGTTAGGAGTATCAGATGGTTCTGGTGCTGCAAATAGAAGTAAAACTGTAAGATTATCTCCTAGTGATACTGTCTTTGGATTCTTCCTTGATGGTGATAATGCACAGATACCTGTAATTACAGGTGTATTTGGTAGAACTGCTCAAGTATCCACCAAAGATTTTGCAAGTCCATTCAAACCATTTACTGGTTACACTGGAAGAATTAAGAATGATGGTTCGACTATTGTAAAGAATGAGTCGAATGAACAGAATGCAGAGTCACAAAAATCACCAAGAATTGTATCTACAAGTGATGCTAAAAAGTTAAACGGACAAGGTGGTGCAGATCCATCTAGAGGTGAAAGATCTGCATTTAGTGGTGTTGGTGATGTAGTTACAGCAGCATCATCCGCAGCAGGAAGAGCAGTTAATAAAATCAAAACAGGAATAGAAAACTTTGTAAGCAAAGTAAAATCAATCACAGATGATGTTAAAGGTGCTGTAGGCAGAGCAAAACAAGAACTTTTTGCTGCAATTGATCAACGTACTAAATCAATCCAGAAAATGGCTTCTGGATTAGTTAATAATATGGTGAACGCAGTCTATGATAAGATGGAACCAGTTATATCTGGTGGTTTACAAGTTCTTTATAAAACAGTATATACTATTACTCTTGCCGCAACACAAAATCCTACTATAGCACATAAGGCAGGTGTAGCAGCACAAGCAGCAATGATTTCTCCTGTAAAGAAAGTTGCTGATGCATTACCTTGTATTGCAAATTCAATTTTAGGTGGCATTGCCGGAACTGTAAAAGGAATTCTTCAAAATATTGCTGATAATGTAACTAACTTTGTAGGTTGTATTGCTGATCAAGGCATTGGCGCTTTGATGAATACTATCATTGGTGGAATTGGTAATATGCTTGGACCAGTTCTTGGTGGCATCAGCAAAATTCTTGGTGGATTTGATCCTGTCGGTTTCCTTCGTAATACTGCTGATTCTATCTTAAGTGCTGCCGATGCATTATCTTGTAATGAAGAGTCACCAAGTTTTAATAAAGCAACTGATAAATGGGTTCTTGGAAAGGGTGCTAGTGAACAAGCAGGACTTGCAATCAATGATATTTTAGAAACTGCTAATCAGGCACAAAGTTTGGCAGATCTTGCAATCAATACAGTTCAAGATTTGACTGGCGATGCTGGATCACTTGGTGTATTTGACTTTGCAAATCCAAGCATCTCTACCCCAGGATTTGAAAGTGTTCTTGGTAACTGCTACGCTGGACCTCCAGAACTTGGTGGTTGTGGTGGAACCAAACTCAAAATCTTTGGTGGAGGAGGATCTGGTGGATCTGCTAAAGCAGTTATTGGTAGTATCATTAGTACAATTCAGAATCCAGGAAGAGGAATTACTGGTAGTTTGATTGGTGTTGATCTTGTAAATGGTGGTGGTGGATATACGTTGCCACCATTTGTTGAGATTGTTGATGAATGTGGTCGTGGTATTGGTGGTCAAGCAAGAGCAGAGATTGATTATGATCCAGATTCTCCAACATACCAACAAATCATAGACATCTATATTACCTCCCCAGGTGAAGGATATACCACTCCTGAAGATCAGGAAGAATATGTGATTGATGGACCTAGAATTATTTCACCAGGTCTTAATATTGATCAAAATGATACTGTTCTTGAGATTTCTGATGAAGGTGAAGTAACAAATGAATATGGAGTTAGAGTTGATGATGATGGTAGAGTTCTTGAACTTCTACCTAGAACTATTGTAAGATATCAACCAATCACTGATCCAGTATTCTATGAACTCAAATCTGAAACAGGTTTTGGATTGAGAATTAAACCAAAACTGATACCAAGATCCCAGGTACCTGAAGCAGGTAGTGCTAAATATGCAGAATCTCAAGGTAAGGTACAGCAGGTTATTGATTGTATTTCAAAAGAAAATAATCTTGTTGGATATTTGAATGGAAAACCATATTATGGACCATTCCACGTTCATCCAACAAATGGAAGAAAAATGGTTGGTGTTGTTCATACATCAACTCCCCATGCATTCATTTATGATACTCCTGAAGAGAGTTTGGGACCTGTCACAAATATAACAAGACAGGCATCTGCTCCAACTCAAACTACAACAACCACCACCGAAACCACTACAACCACTACATCTAGCGTATCTACACCATCTCCATCTCCAATACCCACACCATCTCCAATACCCACACCATCTCCAACACCCACACCAGCTCCATCTCCAACACCAACACCACCCCCATCTCCTCCAACACCTCCACCAAGTTCTGGTAGCGGTGGATCCGGTGGGGGATACTAAATATCGGTAGGAGGATAAAATATGGCACACGACGAGTCTAACGAAAAATTAGCAAGACTATCAGTCAACTTTGAGAGGAGGCAAACCGAATCCTTCAGTCCTAACTTTAGGATTGATACAGGCAATCCTCAACAGGGATATAATGGTGCTTGTGTATATGATCTTTATGCCAATACTGATGAAGGAGATATATCCCTTGTTGGTATGGCACAGGGTGGTATCTTCCATATTTACAACGATAGAACTATTGAAATTGTAGGTGGTCAGAGAAGCACTGAAGGTGGTGTAGATGTTTGTATTGTCGGAAAGAATGGTGATGTTTGGTTGACCGCTATGAATGGTGGTGGTATCAAAATACGTGGAGAAGACATTGTTATTGATGCTGACAACGATCTCACTTTACAAGCAGGAAATAATTTAAAGATAAAATCTGATAATAAAATTGAAATTAAGGCACCGATTGCAAACTGTCACGCCAAGTTAGGCAATCTTTGTGGTGATAAAATGTCATTTATGGGTGGAGCATTTGCTTCCACTTATGTTCAAGCGGCAGCAATTGCTGCGGGAAATGGTTTTGTGGGTGGTTTAACATCAGCAGCAGGAACTGCTGTTGGTGGACCCGTGGGTGGAGCAGTAGCAGGTAGGGTAGTTGGAGGACTTGCCTAATGCCCGAAGATTTTAATCCAATAACACTTGAAGGTTTAAATAGCAGCACTGATGTTCATTACTTCAATAATAAAGTTTCATTCTTTGAACCTGTAGATGTCTTTGAATCTGCCAAATTTTCTGGTGGTCTGGATGCTACTGATGCCAACTCACAAGTAAAAGATGTTTTTGAGAAAACTGTTGTAAGAGATAATTATGAAAATGGTGCTATCAATATTGATCTAACTAAAGGATCTTTAGTTAATTTTACAAAAGAGTGTTCAACTAACTTCACTATAAACATTCGTGGCGCTGAAAAAACAGATATTGCAGAAGCAGTTTCATTAAATGAATACTTACCAGTTGGTAGAAGTGTTGTTGTAACAGTATTGATTCTTATGGGATCAAGTGCTTATGTGATGTCAAATCCAACAACTACTGGATTTAAAATCGATGGTAATGATGTTGTAGTTAAGTGGATCAATTCAACTGCACCAACATCAGGATTTACAAATGCAGTGAATGCATATACTTTTGCAATCATTAAAAACGCTGCTGCAGATTTTACTGTATTGGGAACTTTGAGTAGTTTTGGATAATGCCAATATTTGGAACTAATTCATCTATTAATGCCAGTGGATATGGTTTTCTGGGAGCAAGGCAGAGAACCATAGAGTCTACTATTAGTCCTAGAAACTTAACTGAAGGAACGCAGATTACAGTTACAGTTACGACTAATGGATATGAAGATGGAACATATTACTATACTATCAGAGGAAATCTTGGTACGATAACAGCATCAGACTTTACAGATAACTCTTTAACTGGAACATTTACTATCACTAATGATAGCGGTTCTTTTACTAAAACAGTTGCTGCTGATGGTGTTGTAGAAGAAGGTGAAGGATTTGTTATCGATATTAGAGAGTCATCACATACTTCAGCAGTTATTGAAACCACACAATCAGTTTATATTCAAGGATCAACATCAACTGGAGTTGGTCAAGTTGATGATGGGCAAGGTGGATCTACATTCCATGACTTTGGTAGTGATGGAAATCTAGTATTTGATGCTAATACTTCAAACACATACACATATACTGCTGCTACAGATGTAAAATTCAAAGCATATCTTTGGGGACAAGGTGGAGGAAGACCTGAAGGTGGGCAAGGTGGATATTCTTTCGGAACTTTTAATTTAAGTCAGGGAAATGCTCTCCATTTGAGATTGAATTATGGTGGTGGTTCTGCTGGTAGTGGATCAGGTTCTGGTTCTAGTAGTGGAGGTGCTGGTGGTGGTTTAGCAGGTATATTCTCAGCAGCAACAATCAATCAATCCAATGCAAGACTAATTGCTGGTGGTGGCGGTGGTGGATCATCATCAGTCGGTGGAAGTTCTGCATCTCCTGGTGGACCTGGTGGTGGTCCTTCTGGTAGTGGTGGCACCAATGCTGGAAGCAGTCAGATAAACTCGCAAGGTGGTGGTGGAGCATCACAAAGTGGAGGTGGCGGTGGTGGATCTGCTAATAGTAGTTTTACAAAAACAACCACATCATTAAATCCTCAATCAAGAACAGAAGCAGGATTATTACATGAAAGAAGTCAAGGAGTTAATACAACTTTTGATATTAGTGCTGGTAGCCAAGCAACTTGTGTTCATCAGAATACCTTTGAATATATTTGGACTTTAGACGAATCTTATCTTAATAACAATTATTCAGTATCTGCCAGTAATCTGAGTTCACATACAAACTATCAGGCAAATGGAACATTAATTCCTGCTGGATTTTATGCTGTAGTTGACAACAAGAATAATAATAGTTTCAGAGTTAGATGGTATAGAAATGATACCAATACACAAGTCAACGTTAAGTACCACACGATTGTTTGTAGTGGTGCTAGAAATGAAACTACTTCTACAACCATACCAGTAAGTGCTAATGGTTCTGGTGGTGGAGCACTGCAAGGCGGTACTGGTGGTAATGCAGCAACAGGTTTTGGCGCTAACAATGCTGCTGGTGGTGGTGGAGGCGGTGCTGGATATTATGGCGGCGGCGGTGGAGCAGGTGGTAATGACTTTAATGACACCACTCGTGCTTCCTCTGGTGGCGGTGGTGGATCAGGTTATGTCCACTCATCAATAATTAATGGATTTACTGGTGGATTTTCTAATGGTCAGAATCATCCAGATAGAGGAAATTCTGGTGAAGCAGGGCAAAATTCAAGGATAGTATTTGAAGGAATTTTTGCTTTTGATTATAGAGGAAATGGAAATGATAATGACACGTATTCTGTAAATGTTCCTGCCAACTCAACATCAATGACTGCCAAGATTTGGGGTGCTGGTGGTTATGGTATTGGTGAGTGCCCTGCCTCTGGAACTGGTCTTGATGGTGGAAACTTTAGTGGTGGTTCTGGTGGTCACGTTGAAGGAACAATACCTGTAACAGGTGGAAGCACTGTAACTGTATGGGTTGGTGGAACAAATGCAGGTTCACAACCAGACAGTATGGCAGGTTCTGGTGCTGGTGATGGCGGTGGATTGACAGGTGTTCTTTATAATAGTACTAATCTGATGATCGCTGGTGGTGGAGGTGGTGCTGGTCAGGCATCTAATGGTGGATATGGTGGAGGAAATGGTCCTGGTGGTGGAGGATCAGGAGGTCTTGGTGGACCAAATAGTGGCGGAGGTGCTAGCCAAAGCAGTGGTGGGGGTGCAGGTAGTAGCAGTGGAAATACAGCACATTCTGGAAGATACTTTTCTCAACATAGCCAATATGATGCTTATTGGCGTAATAATGGAGGAGACTCTGGTGGTCACGGAACCTATCAAGGAAAACGTGGTGGCGGCGGTGGTGCTGGATACTATGGCGGCGGTGGCGGCGGTGGATATGATAGTAACTGTACTGGCGGCGGTGGCGGCGGTGGTTCAGGTATCATCACTGGTAACTGGACTAACACTGTAAGTCAATCAGGACAGACTGGACAAGCAGGGGGTAGATCTGCTAGAGATACTGGTGATCCTGATTACGTTGCTGGATATGGTGGAAGTGGTCAGAGCGGATTAGTGGTCCTTATCTTCGAGTAACTTGACGCTTCTCCAAAAATGCTTTATAATATGTGGGTAATCAAGGAAAGAGCATGAACGACACTTATGTTGCTGGCGTTGTGATTGATGTCTGCACTCGTTCATTTCTTCTCGTCAGCGATGAAGGGGAAGAAAAATATATTGAATGTGAAACTGCCGAACAGTTTATGAGTGTGCTTGAAGTATGCACGTCCAATCTAAATGATGATCAAATTGAATATGCAGACTTGGCACTAGCAGGAGAGATTTAATGGAAGTATTTACAATCGAAGAATGGGAAAACAACTTTGATGAACTCTTTGCAAGGGTTGAGAACGGAGAAACCATCGGTATAGTAAAAGAAGATGGTCAAGCAGCAGTAATGATGCCTGCTAATGAAGCAGATTTCATACGAATACACACAGACCTTAATAACGACGCAGATTAAGGGAGTGTAGCTTAATTGGTAAGAGCGCCCTGCTTATAACGGGGTAGTCTGGGTTCAATCCCCAGCACTCCTACCTTGGGGGTCTAGCAATCTGGTGAATGCACCGAACTCATAATTCGGCTAAGGCGAGTTCGATCCTCGCGACCCCCACCTAATGCGAGTATGGCGGAATCGGTAGACGCACCAGACTTAAAATCTGTTGGGCATTATGTCCGTGGGAGTTCAAGTCTCCCTACTCGCACTAAATATTGGTAAACAGATCTATGTATAATATGATCGATGCCTATACAGTGAGCAAATCATTCGTTTGGTACAATGATGATAGAATGATCGTCAAGATGTACTTCTTAAATGATATTCCTTTTACATTTGACGAATTACCAGATGGGCATCTTTATGATCGAGATTTAGTAGAAGAAGCAACTAAAAATCAAACATTTGAAGTAGAAGACGTATATAAAGGTTCGAGATATTTGATTGCTGAAGGATGTCATCCTTGTTTTGATAACATCAAGATTTTGAATCCAGAAATATTGCCAGAAGATCTCTATTCTTATTTTGACGAGGAAGATTTAAGGGGATAAATAAAACATAGAAA
>CEUT01025911.1_pt1 | contig 14056 bp, 7 predicted proteins | sample 531401 | NCBI WGS metagenome assembly CEUT01 (sample SAMEA2622821, study PRJEB7988) | marine metagenome | biome: marine biome (ENVO:00000447); feature: surface water layer (ENVO:00002042); material: "saline water (ENVO:00002010), including plankton (ENVO:xxxxxxxx)" | depth 5 m | reverse complement strand
TGGCTTACAACAAATTTGGGCCAATTAAATAACTTATTAAACTTAACGCTAACTCTTGACGAGGATAATCTAGAATTATCAACAGATTTAGATGATCAGCAAAAAGTTATTTTTAAAAAACTATATTTTGTTCATTATTACAATACCAAAGTTAGAGCGACTTTGGGTGCGGCGAGTACAGACTCTGTTGTTGAGGTAAGTTCTGACGGTGCAAGGGTTCGCAAAATAAACAAAAACGAATTAAGTAAAACCTACTTGTCTGCTAAAAAATCAGAACAAGAAGAATTAGACAAGTTAGTTACTGCTTATAAAATTACAGCCAGCAAACCGATACAGGTTGCTGGGGATGATACCGTTTCAGAAGCCAACAATACTAGGTCTTACGATTTTAACAGACAAAAGTAAATGGCGTCTTTATTAACATCAAATGATATATCTGGTTTTACTGGCGTATTAGAGGATCACTTTGATACGTTTAGTAAAAACATTACTATACATAAAGAGCCAATTAAAGAAATTTCTAGCGTATCAGCCACAAACTATGTTGGCTACAATGATACTTCCAATACATCAAACTTTACTTTGATTCCTGTTTCTGGAATATACCCAGCTATAGTGAATTACTTTAATGACCAAGAATCCGAGGCAATACCAGAGTTAGGTGGTATATCTGTTGGAAAAGGTGTTGTTAGAATAAAAGTAAAAGACGACGCTAAAGATTTTATAAAAAAAGGCAAAACAGAGAGAATAGATATTGATGAAGACAGCTTCAATACTATTACAGATGAAAAGGTTCAAAATTATCTTGGTTCAAAATATTACGTTTATTATTTAGAAAGGACCGAATAATGGCTGGTAATGTAAAAGTAAGAATAAACGTACAGAAACTAAAGAAGACATTAGATAATAATTTGTCCCAAAAAAAAGTACGTGAAGCAGCTTACAACAAGGCGGTAGAACTTGTTGATGAGATTGTTAAAGATACGGTTGATGAATTTGACGCTCACCCAGTAACTACAGAGTTGGAACAGGGGCCATCAGCACCAAATCTTTCGAATACGGTTAGCGAGGGCAATTTATTTTCATTTATTGGTTTTAATGCAGCTGATGATCCGATTGCAGGACTAAGAAAATATTTAAAAAATACTGGTAAAGTTTATAAAAATAGCAAGCTAGTAAAATCTGAAAAAACTAATTACGTTTTTAGAGTTGATCCTCCAGATATGGTAGCTATAGAAAATATAACACCACTGCCTTTTGAAAAAGGTAGAAGCTGGGTAAAAGGTGTAGAATCAACGATATCGAACATAGGTAATTATATTTTTAGAAAAACGAATACAGGTAGGTCTGGTATGGGTATACAGGCAAAAGGAAATAAAAAACCAGTAAGACCAGCAGCACGTTTTAGACCTACCGTCTACATGACAGAAATTGTTAAATTTTTTAAAGAACGTTTAAGGGCTATTAGGTAAATCATGATAGGGCAATATGACAATAAATTAATGTCCAGCTTTATGCTGTGGTTTGATCATACTCTTACAAAAAAGGGTGAAGCTTTTACCAACACCAAAAGCCTTTTTTATAGCGTAGATAATCTTTACCAAGGATATAATACTTACGGAACACCTTTCAGGCAGTTTGTTGCTGATTCATCTATACCTAATGCAACTATTATCAGTGGTGTTCACGTTGATAATGTTTTTAAAGAAAGAAGCGAATCCAATTTCAGTGCAATTAACTATGGCATGGGTCAATCTTATTTTACTGCCGACCAAGGTGCAAAAAGAATAAGCGGGGATTATGCTGTAAAAGATTTTAATATTTTCTTAACTAATAAAACTGAAGAAAAATTACTTTTTGAAACTCAATTTCAATTAAATAATAAAGTATCTACCGATCCCACTGGATTGCCCCCAGAGAGCATGACATATCCAGCTGTTTTCTTAAAAAATATGGGTGGTAAAAATGAAGCTTTTGCTTTTGGCGGTACTAAAAAAACAAAATTTGAAGTAAGAGCTATAGTTATGTCTGACTCCCAATTTGCTCTAGATGCTACCGCATGTATATTTAGGGATGAAATGCATAATTATTTAGGTGTTTTAGAGGAAAATGAGATGCCATTTAATCATTTAGGTGATTTTTCTAATGGTACAGATTATAACTATACAGGAATTACTGCAAATAAAGACGCGGACGTTTTCATAAAAAATGTGTATATAAGTAAAATCGGTGGTGCTTCTTATGCTGGAATTGATAATTTAAATCCAAATGCATATACGGCACTTATAGACTTTGAGCTAGAAAAAATTAGAGAAATATAATAAAAAAATATTCCCAAATTCGTTTAAAAATTGTAATAACTAACACATAGGAACTAATTATGGCTAAAAACAGAGTAATTTACCAAAGTGAAGCAGTATTTGCTGGCCCATCTCCAGCTACAGGATACCATTTATATTCAGGTCAAAGCTTTGACCCAAGCAAGCCTGATGTACTTGGCACAGCCCCCGGTGGAGCGTTGAGCTTTCAGGGTGCTCGATCAGTTGGCGGATTTGATTCTTTTACAGATCACCCTAACCAAAGCCAAGTATCTGGACAGTCACATGTAAAACAGCTTCAAAGAATTCAGTCAGCTAACTATAGCTTTAATATCAGCCGACAAGACCTCAACCAATTCGGTGAGCTTGCGGCGATTGACCGAGTTATCCTTGAGTCACCAACCGTATCTATGGATATGAATTATGTGCTCGCTGACTTAACAAATGAAAACAGACTTGGTTTTCACGTTGTACCATCTGGTGGCGGCACTACCAATCTTCACAGTGCTCTTTCTGGAATTTTAAACAAAACATCCGACGAAAGAAACTACTTTATCAAAACCCTCGCTGAAGGTGCTGACGCACTTGGTGATAACCCAGCTGATAAGGGTGTTCGTGATGTAGCAAACGTTATCGCCATTGGTAACGCGTTCATGACATCATACACTCAAGACTCTGCTGTTGGTGACTTCCCAACCGCCTCTGTTAGTGTTGAGGGTTTGAACATGAACTTCGATAGTGGAGTTTCTGGTAACCTCATTCCAGCTGTTAATCCTTCCGATGGTAGCAAAGATACCCTAAGAAGATACGCTCTTCCTTCTGGTCAATCAAGCAACATCACTTCTGGTGTTCAAGGTGCTAGTCCAACAGCTTTGAGACCGGGAGACATTACATTGTCGATTAACAATGCTGGTGCAGCCGCTGCTCGTACCACAATCGCTGGTTTGGATATCAGTGATGCTAAGATTCAAAGCTACAGCTTGAGCTTCGATCTTGCTCGTGAGCCACTCAACAAACTCGGTTCTAAGTTCGCGTTTGCTCGTGAAATTACGTTCCCAGTTACAGTTACAATGAGCATCGATGCTAACGTTGGTGAACTTACAACTGGTAGCTTGGCCGACACTATTGACAACGATGAATCTTACGATATATATGTAAATATGAAAAGGCCCGGTGCTCCATCTACCGAAGCCAACGCAGTTACATATGCATTGAAGAATGCCAAACTTGATAGCCAAGAGTACAGTTCCGATATCGGTTCTAACAAGTCTGTTTCGCTTACATTCACCTCCCAAATTGGTGGTGCTTCGCAAACAGATCGTGGCTTGTTCATGAGTGGCAGACACGATGCCTAAAGATTAGTTTTAAGCCTTAATTAACAAATAAACCCCGCCTTCGGGCGGGGTTTTTTTTATTCCCTAATCCTTTGTTTTGTGTAACTAATAGTAAGGTAAAAGGTATATGGGTAATCGTCTCCCAAATAAGGAAAGGGAATTTCTCAAGTTTCAACTCCGCAGAAAAGTGACTTCTTTGTACAAGAATTTTCTTTTTATTTTAGAAGATTTAGATTCAAAGGCGTATAATATGGATGAAGAATCCTATCAAAGATATAGGAAAAGAATATTAGATCACGGTAATGATTTAATAAGGGAGATTGAGGAAGACCTAGATAAGTTTGATATAAAATTAAGGTAAAAGGAATGAAAGAAATATATTCTTTTGAAATAGATAGAGAAGTTGAAAAAACAGTAGAAGAAAAAAAGCAAGAAAATGGTAAGGAAGTTACCGTTACTTCTACTGTCACAGAAAAAGTTCCTGTAGAAATTGTCATTAAAAAGCCGAGAAGGTCTGACTATGACGAAGCTGAACTTTATTATGGCGTTCAACTTTCTGAGGGTATTAAGGCTGGTTTGTTAACCAGAGCCTTGCTTGCCAAGCGTTTTTCAAATGATGGCGGTGTTTTAAGTGAAAACGACAAGGATGAATATTCTGATTTATACACCAACCTATTTAACATACAAAATGATATAGAAAGAATCACTCTTACAAAAGAGAGTGAAAGGGCGAGTGATTATCAAGAAACGTTAAACAACCTTTTACGTCAACAAGCAATCGCTAAAAAAGATATTCAAGAATTTGAAATGAGTCAAGCAGCATTGTTTGATCAAACTGCAGAAACCAGAGCTAGAAACAAAACTATTCTTTGGTGGATTTTGCATTTATCATACGTCAAAGAGGGTGATGATTATACAGAATACTTTGGCAATGGAAGTGTTGAAAACAGACTATCCATGTATGATGATTACGAAGAAAATGGAACCGATTTTGACGAAGAGGTAATTAGAAAACTTATTTATTATGTGAGCTTTTGGTATGTTGGTAAATCTACAAATAGAACTGATTTTGAACAGCTACTCAAAGACCTTGAAGAATCGTCTGAACAAATAATTGAAAATAACTCAAAACCAGAAGGTGGCGATCAAGAAGAGGTAAAACAAGAGGAAACTCCCGAAGAAGAAGCCTCTGAAGAAAAAGCTCCTGAAGAAGAAAATTCATCTAGCGATAGTCCTATGGAATAAACACTTTTGTGTTTTTGCCCCTTTTTAAAGGGGCTTTTTTTGTTATGGAAGGCGATGTAGAAAAAAAACATTTAAGAAGAGTTTTCACGGAAGTTGTTCGTGGTTTCTCTAAATCTACTATTGATGAATTTGGTGATTTTTATATAAAGCATCTTGATGTTTTTGATTCAGAAGAAATAGATGAAAAGAATGAGGAATACTTATCATACGCCAAAAACAAAGGTCTTCCAACAGAAAAAGAAAAAATTAAGCAATTAAAAGAAGATGAACTGTGGGAAGACAGTAAAGAAAAAGAAATAGATGAAATAACCGATTATATAAAACAATTAAAAATTACTAAATCAAAGTTTTTTCTAAAGTCACAAATAGATCAGATGTCAGTGCAAATAGAAGACGAAACCCAAAAACTAACAAAATTGATAGAAGAAAGATACGCCTTAATCGGTTTAACTGCTGAAGTTTTTGCATCAAAAAAAATAAACGAATATTACATATTCAAGACTTTATATAAAGAACCCGATTTTAAAAATACACTTTTTTCAGAAGAGGAATATGATGAGTTATCAGAAAGCCAGCTTATACAGCTAATCAAAAAATTTAATCATAATAGCTCTAGATTTTCAGCAAGGAATTTGAAGAGAATCGCCTTGTCGCCTTTCTTTTTAAATGATTTTTATTTATGCGAAGATAACCCAATGAGCTACTTTGGAAAGCCTCTGGTAGAATTAACATATAACCAAGCAGAATTATTTTCTCACGCAAAGCAGTTTAAATATATGCTGCAAGAAATGAAGCATAAACCATCTGTAGAGGTAATGTCTGACCCAGATAAACTGATTGAAGTTTATGATGCTGGTAAAAATGCTGATAAAGTAATGTCTAAGTTAGACGGAGATTCTGATGCTACAACTTTAGTTGGGGCTACCAAAGAAGACCTCAAGGTTCTAGGTATGGAAACTTCTGAAGATGCCCCAGAACAAGGGGTAGATTTAGCCAAAGAAGCAGCTAAAAAGGGCGGTAATTTAGGTATGGACGAGTTAATTAAATTGCACGGATTGTAGATTTTTAGTGTAATTAGCTATGGAAAAAGGTCATGGCTAGGAATGATGCTACAGTAAGAATCGGTGCAGAATTAGATCGGACTGCACTTAATATTGTCAAAAAAGACATAAACGACCTTAGTAAAGGCGTATCTTCCTTTAACAATAACCCCATTGTATCCAAAAATTATACCCAACCATTGGGTAGAATTACTGGTGCTGCAAATGAATTTACAAAGTCTCTCGAAGCTTCTAATGCCCGTGTTTTGGCATTCGGTGCTTCAGCGGGAGCCATGTTCGCCGTTCAAAAGGCGATGCAAGAACTTGTAAAAACTACCGTTAGTTTAGAAAGACAATTTAAAGAAATGGAGTTGCTTTTTGACGGAACGGCAAAGTCTTTCAAGAATTTTCAAGATAATCTTTTTGCAATATCAAAACAAACTGGAAAAGTTTTTTCTGATGTAGCGGAATCTGCTGTAGAGTTCGCAAGGCAGGGTTTAGCTGCTGAAGAAACCAGCAAAAGAGTATCTGCAGCAATGCAGCTTTCTGCTTTGTCTGGTATGAAGGCGGCAGAGGCCACAGAAGCACTTACTGCTGCAGTTAATACTTTTAACAGGGCTGGACTTGATGCAACCACAATAGTGAATAAACTAGCAGAAGCTGACGCCCGATTTGCTGTAAACTCAGCTGACCTTGCTGAAGGTATTAAACGAAGTGCTTCATCTGCGATAGATGCGAAAGTTTCTTTTGAAGAGCTAGGTGCTTTGATAACATCATTACAACAAAGAACTGCTCGTGGTGGTGCTGTAATTGGTAACTCGTTAAAAAGTATTTTTACAAGAATACAAAGCCCTGAAGTTTTAAATCAATTAGAAAACTTAGGAATAGCAGTAAGAGACGCTAACGGCGAAACGCTTAATGCTTTGACCATTCTTAGGAACTATGCTAAAGAATATAATACTTTAGGTCCAGCTGTAAAAGCAACCACAGCACAAATGGTTGCTGGTAAATTCCAGATAAACGCTTTACAATCTGTACTTGCAGATTTAAATAGTACCACATCAGTTACATCTTCAGCTTTGAGGGTGTTAGAGGGGACTTCAGATGAGGCTTCAAGGCGTGTTGCACAATTAGCACAAACCACTTCAGGCCAGCTAAACGCAACAATGGCCGAATTAAAACAATTCGCTTTTACAGCTGGTAGTCAAACTTTGCAACCAGCAATTCAAAATATTTTAGATGTTATCAATACAACTATTGGAATGTTTAAAATAGATGATGCTGAAAGTATCGGTGGAAAAATTGGTACGGGTATCTACGAGGGTATAGGTAGAGTATTATCTGGTCCCGGTTTGCTTTTGTTAACAAGCATCTTGGTTAAAATCGGTGCTAACTTAGCAAAGTTTTTAGCCCAATCAAGTGCTCAATTTTTAAGTATGGGTAAAGAAGCTGAAGCTTTAAAAATAACAGAAAACCAAATACAAAATTTATTGATTAGAAGACCTGATATTTTACAGGAAGTAGCACAAGGCACAAGAAGTATACGCGATTTAGAAAAAGATATAACAGCTTCTTTAGACAAAGGAAACGCGGAATTACAATTGGCTGTTGATCTTTCTAAAGCAATGGCTGACAATTTACAAAGAGGAGCCCGATACCAAGCTAAAGGTGCGATTAATACTGGTAGTGCTAGTGGAGGATTTATACCGAACTTCAACATTGGCACAGCAGAGCGCAGAGGCGCAGCTGCAGCTGGATATAGTGCTGGAGACATAAAACAAACAAATATAAAAGGCGTTGGTAACGTAGTTTACAATAACAGAGAATCGCTTGTTAAATTCCCCGGTTTTCAGCAGTCAGCAATCATACCACCCTTTTCTTCTGAAGCTGGTAAAAATTATCAAAGTGCATTTATGCGTATGCATGGATTTGATCCATATGCGGCTTCTGGTTTTGTTCCTAATTTTAACAACCCACTAAAAAGCCTTAGTGGTAAGAAAATTCTAGAATCAACAGACCCGCACATCGTGGCATGGAGAAAGGCAAATCTCAAAAGTAATTATGTAGGTACTTTTGGAATAAATCAACTTAAAAAGGAGGCGTCTGCCGATCCTGAAAGTGATTTGGGAAAAGCAACTTACATGCTTGCGGGCGGTCAAGATGCGGTTAATGCAAAAAGAGCAGCAGACGCAGCAGCAGCTGCCAAAAAAGCACAAAGTATAGATATAAACGCGAAAGGCCAAGTTGGCTTATTGTCTTTGTTGCCATTATCGAATGCTGCTTTAGGCTCTCAAAGTACAGATTCAAAGCTGGCAGGTTTATCTGCAATAAAAAGCCAAATAAGAGAGTTAGGCTTTGACCCCAATGCAAAAATAAACATGACAGGCATATCAGTTGCCGACACGCAAGGGATCATACCACTTAAAGAAGGCGAAGATACAACTAAAAACAATGAATTTAGTCGAGAGCTAAATAAACAAATGGTTCCTGTGTTGCATGGAATAGCTTCCAAATTTTTTGATGATTTTCAAAAGTCTACAAAATTAACTGATAAGGAAATTACAGACAGGTTAAACAAGCAGTTTAAAGGTAAAAAATTCATAGGTTCAGATGTTGAAGCGGGAATTTTTGAACAAATGGTAAGGCTAGTTGCAGAACCAAGCCAATTTTTAAAGAAGGCAAGTACTTCAAGTGACAAAGCCCCCTTTGATTTTGCAGAAAGTACTGCAATCAGTAAAATAAAAGAGTATTTCAATTTTGCTGATTCAGTAAAAGTTATTGATTCAAAAAGAAATGCATCCACGGTGTTACCTTCTGCAATTAAAAAATCGGTAAACCATTGGGCTTCAAACGATACACCAGTTATAAGCACGGTATCCACCGCTTTAAATAATGCTGGTTTTAGACCGGGAGGCAGTATAGCTGGTAAAAGGGCAGCTACAGGAGAAAAAGATGTGCCATTACCTTTTGTTCCTCCCAAAAAGAGTGGCCCTAAAGCTTTTGGTTTTATTCCGAACTTTTCTTTAGCTGATGCAATAAAACGAGAAAGAAAGTCAGGCGTTAGTTCAGGAGATGTGCTCGTTGGTTTTGATAAAAGATTAAAATCTTCTGGCGGCATTGGTGTTTATAATAGGGGCGAAGGTTCTTTGGCTAATGCCATAGATATGCACATGTCTCTTGGTAAAAATAGCAGACAAATACAAAGTCAAGGTAGACTCGCCTCAAATGGTTATGTGCCAAATTTTGCAAACGGATTAACACCAATACAGCAGGAAAATTTAGCAATGCTTGGCGGTGGGGTAAGGCAAAGGGGTGCTAGGAAAAATTTAGCAGGACCAGAATTAAAGCAATTTTTGAATTCTTTTCGAAAGATTACAGAAGCTGTTAGATCGGGAACCGTGCCTCTTTCCGAGCTAAAAGGTAGAACCGAAGCGTTAGCTAAAAAGTTCAATTTGTCTACAACTTCAGTTGACAAGGCTGTAAGGTCAATAGAAAAACTAGATTCAACAGCAAATAAAACAGCAAACAATCAATCTAAAGCTGATAATCAACTTTCCAAGGACAAAGATAAACAGTCCAAGTCAATTCAAAAGCAGACTACTGCTTCAGAAAAAAGTGGCATAGCAACTACCAATATGATTTTGGGTTTCAGTATGTTAAGCCCAGTGCTTAGTGGTATACAAGAGCAGTTTACTGAAAACGAAACCGCATCAGGTAAACTGGCTACCGCCACTACAAGAGTCATAACAAGTATGATTTCGTTAGCGAGTACCGCTTACATATTAAAAGATATTTTTGCTGAGTCTTCTGTAGGTCAAAAAATCGGCGGCTACATGGGTAGATCAACAGGAAGTACTGGTTTGCCCACTTTTATTGGTGGTGGTATGGGTAGCCAAGCTAGAACGTCTGGTAAAGGTTTGGGAAGATTGTTTCGAGAAGGTCAGGTTCGCTCTGCTGGTGGTGCTAGAGCCGCGAGAGCGCAATTTGGCAAAGGTTCAGGGATTGGAGGCCGCTTGCGCGGCTTGGGCGCGGGTGTAAGAGGTATCGGTTCGGGTATATCTGGTGGTACTGCGAGTGTTGGTGCAGTAGCTGCTATTCCTGCTGCTGTCGCTGCTGTCGGTATCGCAGGCGATAGACTTTTTGAAGAATTTAATAAAATCGAAGAAGCCCTTGACGCTACTAGGGCTGGAGAACAAGCAGATAAATTCAAAAGGTTAGCAACGGCTAGTCAAGAAGTTGCTAATGTGATGGATAAACTAATTAATACAAACCAGCAATTAGTAACAGCAGAAGACGCATTGTTAAAAGGAAGAATAGAGCAAGAAAGACAAAGGCTAAAAGCAGAACTAACATCAAAACTAAGCCAACTTGGCGACAACCCCCAAGCTCGTGAAATAACTAAAGATATTCAAGCTGCTTTCAAAACTCTTGATCCAGAAAAAATGGCTAAAGCACAAGAGAGGGCCGCCCAGTTTTTAGAGAAAACAGTTTTACAAGGTAACTTTGCAGCAACTTTAGGTTCATTCGCATCAAACACTCAAGGCAAAATCAGAAGAACAGAAGACCTTACCGAAGCTGATACTATAGGTTTCAGAGATTTATTTATGCAGTTGCCAATCTTTGGCGAAGATGGAATAACAAGAACTTTAAGAGATGTAATAACCGCAGATAAAAATCTTGTAAAACAATTGCAAGAACTTACAGACGCGACAATTGGAAGCACTGAAGGTTTAGAAGACAACGAACAATTTGAAAGCTCTGTTTTAAGAGGTGGTGCGGGTATTAATCTTCAAAATATAGAAGGAGCAGTAGATGGCCTTATCGAATTTGCTAAAGAGCAAGGTGCTGCAGGTCCAGAATTTAAACAATTCGCAGCTACTTTTAGAAAGGTAATGGTAGAGGAGCAGAGGTTTACAAAAGATATATTTAGGCCACTCAAAGATGCATTTACAACAAGAGAGAGAGAAAACTTAGCAGTACCTTTAGAAGCCTTTAAAAGAGCTATCGATGAATTTTCCGCTGTAGAAATTCCAGATTTTCAACCAGAACTTCTTGAAGAAGCTGCAAAAAGAAGAAAAGAAAATATAGAATCAATTAAAAATATAATTTCTGTTAGACAAAAAAATCTAGCTACACTTCAGCAGGAAAATAAAATAAGACAGCTAGTAAATAAAAATCAAATTAAAGTTGCCCAAATTCAAAACAAAAGTATTGTAGATATTTTTTCCAAAACCGCAGACAAGCTTTCTGCTTCGATGCTGACTTTTGAGAATAAAGTAAAAGAAATAGACCTTACCCAAGATCAGAGAATACAAGAAATAACAGACAAGCAGAGGGTTGATACAACTTCGATTTTAAATACTTTCTTGAAAGAACAAGAGCAAAAATTAATAAACCCTTCATTTGCAGAATTGGGAGAAAAACCTAGTGACTTCAGAAGTAATTTAGATAAACTTCAAAAAGCTTTTGATGATCCAAATCTCGATACTTTAGAATCAAGACTCAAAAAGCTAGGAGATGCCTTTGGTACAACAGTATTAAAAGAAGAAACTTCTAAGCTTGCTGAAGAAGTAAGAAAAATAGCAGAAGCAGCAAGGGAAAACACGGAAATAGCTGAAACCCAAAGAAGAGCTTCAAAAGTTTTAGAATTAGCCACCAGAGAGGCGGCAATAAATTTACAACTTTTTAATCGTAGATTAGAATTTGGTGCTGGATCAGCACAGGGCCCTCAAGCAGCCATAGACAAATTTAGAGAGGCAAGAATTGATGTTTTCCGTGGTAGACAGGTAGGAGATCAGGACAGAGTAACCAAGGGTTTGGTTGAACAAGCAAAAATATTCAAAGGATTGAGATTGGGCTCTGTTAATCCAGCCGAAGCTTTGCTTGGTGATGTAACTTCGCAATTTGAACAAAATATAACCACAGCTTTAAAACAATTTGTTGGTAGAGATTTAACTGACAGTGAAAAGAATGCGGTTACAGAAGCTGCCAGACTTCAAGCCGAAGCGTTAATAGAACCAAACAAACTTCAGGAAGTAAACAATGAGCGATTGGGCGCATTAAATACATCGGTTCAAAATTTAACTCAGACTTTAAATGACCAAGGAATGCTCGATGATGCTATAGCGGCAGGAATAGCAGATGGCCTTGGGCAAAGATTAGGTGGCAATACACCAAATCAACCAAATTTAGTCAAGCCTGAAGCCGACGTACCTATTGATCCAAAAAATTCAATGGTTAGTCCAGCTGGAAGAACTTCGCCTGATCCTGAATATACAAAACCGAAACCACAACAATCAGATATGGTTCCACTTCCCGCTGGAGGAAATCGAACCGAACCGGGTAAATTATCAAAAGTACCGGGTAGTAATTTCGTTGTACCATCTCCACAACCCGGTGTTCCTTTGCCTAAATTTCCAGAGCAGCCGAAGCCTTTGCCTAACCCACCAGCAGCACGGCCCAATAATATTCAACCTCCACTGAGCAATGAGGAAATAAATAATTATAGAAGGCAAATTACAGAAGAGCTATTGCCAGAATTAGAAGACCTCAAAAGTGATAGGTTTAATGAAGACTTTAGAAGAAACTTTGAGCAAAGATTGGGCGAGCTTCAACAAGAATTTTTTGATGGTACACGAGGTAAGGCCGAAGGTAAAGCTCAAGGTAGGCTCAGAGAACTCTTCGATGAGTTTAGGCAAAAGAATCTACCACCTTTAGATAGTCAACCTTTTCCACCAGCATCTCCTAGCGGTCCCGGTAATGTATTAAATGTAGGGCAATTTAATAAATTTGTAAACGCTGGATTGACCAAAGGCTCTCTTGAAACACATGATAGACACGCAGAAGAGAAAATTGAAAAATTAGGGGTAGCAGTAAGAGATGCAAGCGGGCAACGTTTTTCTAGTGCTGGTGTTTATGGAGACCAAAGACAAGAAGATAGAATGCTGAGAAATCTCGCAAGGACAACGGGTGACTTACCAGAAGGCAAAAAAACCCTCTTTAAATATAATCAAAAAGGAGAGCGCACTGGAGTACACACACCCAACATACCCACAGCAGTTATGCAAAGTGGGTTAACTATTTCAGAAGTAGCTAGAATGGCTGAACAATATGGAATTAGTGGCATATCTGAAGAAGAAAAGGAAGTTCTTAAGGCTCACGGCTATAATGTTTCAGGAAAAGGCCCAGTTGTTCCTGAAGGAAAATCAGGAAGAGCTCCCAGAGCACTTGATCGAAGGGCCAAACTTATCCCACAGGGGGAAATGAGTCCATCAAATCCCAGTGTTCAACGAAAACTAGCGGAAGAAAGAGAAAATATAGACAAAGCCCAGCAACCACCTAAAACCACTATACCCCAGATTAAACCCGCTACTAAAATAAACTTGTTAGACGCGGAGGCCGCATTTGATGACTATATTAAGCAAGTTATTAAGAGCGATGAGTCAAGAGCAGCTAGATCAATAAAAGCGGCAATTGAGAGAAGAGGTCAAATAGATACTGAACTTGGCTCGGCTCTAACAGAAATTAGCACGAATTTAAATGTAGGTTTAATAACAGAAAGCGAAACGGCTATGAAAGCATTTAACAATGCTATGATTCAAGCAAGGGACGCTGGGGTAGATGTAACAAAGATAGAAAAAATTAGAAAAAAATTAATAGAAGATATTACTACCGCCGAAGGCACTTTAGGAGAAACAAGATTAAATGCTTTAAGAGCTATCAAAAAGCTAACAACAGAAGAGGCAGCCAAGGATTTAAAAGAAAGACAAGAAGAGTTCGATAAAAATCTAGCTTCTAATACACAGCTAAGAGAGGCTGCACAAGCTAAATTAAATGCTAGACTTGAAGAAGGTCAAGCTACGCTTGCTGATATTAGCAATGTTATAGCTGCTGATATGAGCTACAACCTCAACAGCTTTACACGCGATTTGTCAGATGGTCTTATCGACATATCAAGTACTTTTAAGGAAGGCACAAAACAAGCTATAGGCGAAGCAATACGTGGAACATCGACTTTAAAAGAAGCTTTCAGTAAAGTATTTCAAACTATTGCTGACAAAGCAATGGATAAATCAATTAGCATGGCTGTTGATTCTCTGTTCTCTGGAGTCAGAGAAAG
>CEUT01038886.1_pt1 | contig 14076 bp, 16 predicted proteins | sample 531401 | NCBI WGS metagenome assembly CEUT01 (sample SAMEA2622821, study PRJEB7988) | marine metagenome | biome: marine biome (ENVO:00000447); feature: surface water layer (ENVO:00002042); material: "saline water (ENVO:00002010), including plankton (ENVO:xxxxxxxx)" | depth 5 m | reverse complement strand
TATGTCGGTATTCTTGTCAGCGAAGAGTCTTATAGAGAGAGTCTAAAAAAAGTTATAGACCACGCAGCCGAAAAAGCTAATTGTGCTGTGGATAAAAAGGTCTGCACTCAACTCCAAGAGCAGTACAAACTATCCATAAAGAACCTTGAGGAAGCTGCTCGCAGAAGAGATACTTGGTTTGAGCGAAACAAGGGATCTCTAGGGTTTGTGACAGGAATGGTTACTGGAACTCTAGCCGTGATTGCTGTAGTTAAAGCAGTCCACCAGGGACAATAATGAGTGATAAAAAAGGACTCGACGAAATAGCAGCCGTTGAAAGGCTTTTTGCTGAAGAATATGGCAAACAAGCAACAAGGAACTTCCGCTCTGACTGGAATGAGATAAAAGAAAAAAATTATCTAACTCAATTGAGACAAGCATCTAAGAATAGAAAAAAAGAAGATTCTTCCAAGATTGATGTCGGAGGAATCCTGATTCCAAGCAAGGTATTAGAAAAAAAGAACAACCGCACATGCCCAGTTTGTAAAACATATTCGTTTTCCTCTAAAGATGACCTATATATGAATAGATTTAAGTGTTGTTTTGTTTGTTACATCGATTTTGTCCAAGGAAGAGAAGAGAGATGGGACAAAGGTTATGTACCTGATGAGCAAAAAATACAAGCATCGCTAAATAGGAGAAAGAAAAATGGCTAAACTTTTAGATGTTATCCGAGGATTGGGACAAGCTGCTGCAAATTCATATGATGGCGCTCTTGATGAGGATGGAAACCCAATAGAGATTGGTTTAAAGAGAGAAGACAAAAACATGTACAAAAGAAACATGGCTGATGGATTCAAGGTTAAATTTGCAGGGCAACAAATGGTTGTAACCTATCATTGTGAGGCGCTGCTTAGAGAGGTTCACCCTATGAACCAATATGTAAATAAAATTGAAGGTGTATATGGTGATATTATCAAACACCTTAAGAAAGAGTACAGAAGAATTACGGGCTCCAGTGTAACGTTGAAACCAGTAGCCGAGGCAAAAGTTAGCTTTCAAAGCAGTTCTCGTGTTAGGTCTTGGGTTCAAGCATCAAAAGCCTACCAAATTGTAGCCGAGGCTGGAAATACAGAGGAAGTTGGAAAATCATCCGATGAGAAGTTAGAGGACAATATCAAAAAGTTCTTAGAGTTGTCAACAGAAAAAAGATCTCCAAATGACAAAGCCCCAGAGAACCCAAACCCCTCCAGCCTGACTACGGATAGTTAACCATGTCCCTCACAAAGAGTGAGGCAACGGTAGAAATACTTAAGTCGGGAAAAGACCCGGCTTATTTCATTAACCGCTATGCTAAAATTTCTGAACCAATGAAGGGTTTGATTCCCTTTGACCTATACCCGTTTCAGGAAGATGCGTTAAAAACATTTAATGACCATAGATTTTGTGTCATTTTGAAAGCACGACAGCTTGGTATATCAACAACCGTGGCTGGTTATATCTGCTGGTTGATGCTGTTCCATAGAGAGAAGAACGTTCTTATAGTGGCAACTAAACTACAGACCGCCACGAACTTAGTAAAAAAAGTAAAATCCATTCACAAACATCTCCCTAGTTGGTTGAAGATTGCTGAAATCTCTATCAACAATAGAACATCGTTTGAATTAAGCAACGGATCTCAAGTCAAAGCATCATCTACTTCCGGCGACGCTGGTCGTTCAGAAGCCTTGTCTCTTTTGGTTGTTGATGAGGCAGCCTTTGTTGAGGGCATGGATGAGTTGTGGGCAGGTTTGTACCCTACTCTATCAACAGGTGGTCGCTGTATTGCGCTGTCAACGCCGAACGGTGTAGGAAATTGGTTCCACAAAACATACGTGGAATCAGAAGAAAATAAAAATGACTTTACCCACATGAAATTACCCTGGGACGTACACCCAGACAGAGACGACAACTGGTTTTCTAAAGAGACCAGAAATATGTCTAAAAGGGAGATAGCTCAAGAACTAGAATGTAGTTTTAACGCCTCGGGAGACACGGTAATTTCAGGAGATGACCTGAGAAGAATGTTGGAATTGGCAAGAGAGCCGCAACACAGAACAGGGTTTGATAGGAATTACTGGATATGGGAAGAGCCCGTGCCTGGGGCTGAATATCTTTTAGCAGCAGATGTTGCCCGAGGAGACGGGTCAGACTTTAGTGTGGCACAAATTATAAGGCTTGATACGATGGAGCAAGTAGCCGAGTATCAAGGCAAATTAACTGCTGATATGTTTGCTCCAATTTTAGTAAACATGGCAAGAGAATATAACGAAGCACTTCTTGTAATTGAAAATAACCACGACTATGGTGTGCTTAACAGAATAGAAGAAATAGGATATAATAATCTATACTACAGTCTCAAATCAACACATGAATATGTTGATGCAGTAGCAGCAGAGGCAAGAGGTGGGGTAGCTGGCTTTACTATGTCAAGTAGGACAAGACCATTAGTTATTGCGAAACTGGAAGAGTTCACAAGAAACAAACTACTTACAGTAAATTCAATGAGGACTATTAATGAGATAAAAACATTTATTTGGCATAATGGCAGACCGCAAGGAATGAGAGGGTATAATGATGATCTTGTTATAGCCATGGCGATCGCCTGCTGGGTCAGAGATACAGCACTGACAACCAACCAAAGAGATGTGGAACACAGAAGAGCAATGTTAAGTGGAATAAGCAAAGGCAGCAGACAAATGAACACAAAAATATCTGGGATGAGGGGATATAACCCAAACAGACAGACACAACAAGCCCAATCTACCACGATGGTTGGTACAGATGGAAGAATTCATGACATTTCATGGATATATAAAGGATAAGTGATGGAAGATAATTCAAACAACCCAAGAAACTCTCAGTCATCTCTCTTTAAGAGGTTGACCCGTCTCTTTAGTGGTCCTATTGTCACACGCAGAAGAAGACAGATTCAAAGCCAGCGTGCCGAAGCGCCTGATAAGTATACATTTAGAACCAATACAGGTAGGGAATTTAAAAAGAAGGAATATTATAACCCCTTCCAACCAATGCAGCTTAAAAACCTTGCAACAATGGACAGGGTATCTAGATATGCTGATTTTGAAGAGATGGAATACACCCCAGAGATTGCCTCTGCTTTAGATGTTTATGCCGATGAAATCACAACCTCTTCAGATCTTAAGCCAATTGTTGGTATTGATTGTGAAAATCAAGAGATAAAGCAAATAATAAATTCCTTTTTATATAAGGTTCTCAACATTGAATCAAATTTGTTTGGTTGGGCAAGATCCATGTGCAAATATGGAGATTACTATCTTTATTTAGATATTGATGATGAAGTAGGGGTTACAAATGTTATCCCGTTGCCTGTTCGTGAGATGGAAAGAGAGGAAGGAAAAGACCCAACAAACCCAAACTACATTCAATACTACTGGAGAGGGGCTAGTAACGAAGGGGTTACTTTTGAAAACTGGCAGATTGCACACTTCCGTGTAATGGGAAGTGATAAATATGTTCCATATGGCACTTCAGTGCTAGAGCCCGCCCGTCGTATTTGGAGGCAGCTAACTTTAGCAGAAGACGCAATGATGGCTTATCGTGTAGTTCGTTCTCCTGAGCGTAGAGTGTTTTACATTGATGTTGGTAATATTCCACCACAAGATGTAGAGCAATACATTGAGCAAGTAAAAACTCAAATGAAGCGCAACCAGATTGTTGATGCAGATACTGGGCGTGTTGATTTGCGATATAATGCAATGAGCATCGATGAGGATTATTATATTCCTGTCCGAGCCGGACAGTCTTCTAGAATTGAAACACTTGCAGCCGGTCAGCTAACAAATGCCATTGAAGATGTTCAGTATCTTCGGGATAAGCTATTTTCAGCACTTAAAGTTCCAAAAGCATATTTGGCTCAATCTGATTCTCTGGAAGATAAGACAACTCTAGCTCAAAAAGATATTCGCTTTGCAAGAACTATCCAGAGACTACAAAGAGTCGTTCTTTCGGAACTAGAAAAGACAGTCATAGTCCACTTGTATACATTAGGTTTTAGAGACGACGACCTTTTGGGCTTTAAGTTATCATTGAATAATCCTTCTAAAATCGCTGAATTGCAAGAACTTGAACATATGCGAACGAAGTTTGATATCGCTGGCGCAGCAACCGAAGGATATTTCTCTAAGCACTGGGTATATAGAAACATCTTCAAACTTGATGAGCAAGAAATTGAGCGAGTCAATGAAGAGCGGTATGCTGATGCTAAGATTAACGCTATCATTGATAAGTCTGCTGAGTTAGCTGTAGCTGACTATGAAGCTGCTGGAGCACCGGCAGAAGCTGGAGCCGAAGGCGGCGATGATCTAGGCGGTGGTGACCTTGGCGGAGGCGACGATCTTGGTGGTGGAGATGACTTAGGCGGCGGCGAAGACCTCGGTGGTGAAGAAGAAGCCGGCGGTGATGAGGGACCTCTATTAGCAGAGCCCGGAAAGCGTGATGATAATGGGTATTTAACTCCTGGCGCAAAAGGCAAAGTTTATTACCCTGTTGCTATGGACATGAGAAAAGGTGGCGGACCACGACAAAGAAGCATGGCTTCGGCAGCGGGACAACAAATTGCCTCTTCTACTAGGAGGAATATATTTAAGGGGTATAATGATATGCGCCGCTTGGGAGTTGGAATCTCAGAGGCACTGGAGCAGGAAGAAAATTTGTTGTTTGAGACAAAGCAAGATATATCTAAATTAATCGAGCAATTGGAGAACAAAGATGACAAGTAAGCACAACAAAAAGAGGAATACAGGATTTGTTTATGAAGCCCTCATTCGGGAACTAACCCGTGCAGCAGTGGAAGGCAAATCCAAAAGAAAAGCAGCTATAGCTAGAACAATTAAAGAAAGGTTTTCAAGAGACACCCTTCTTGGTAAAGAATTGGATTGTTATAGAACTTTAAATGAGGTACACTCTGTGTCTTCTGAAGATGCAGAGAAACTAGTCTTTGTGGCAAAGGAAACACACAAAAATATAGACAAGAAAAAGTTGTTTCTTGAGCAGAGCAATCTCATCAATTTTATCAACAAAAACTTTGGAACATATGTGTTTTCAAATTATGTACCAAATTATAGGGACCTAGCAACCATATCTAATATGTTCAATGATTCCACCCCTATAAAGACAAAAGTTTTAATGGAACAACAAATCATTAATAGGATGTGCGAAAGAGAAGAGCAAAACGCCACCTCAGATAAAGATGTAAATGACTTAGTTATTAAAGAGTTCACCAAGTCGTTTAATAAAGAATACTCACACCTATTACCAGAGCAGAGGCAGTTTTTAACACATTACATTACTTCAGGTAATGACGATGGGGTTGAGTTTAAGGTTTTCCTAAATGAAGAACTTCACAGGATAAAAGAAGCTGTTGAGGGGTCGTTAATTATGGAAGAGGTGAAGAATGACGATGAGATGATTGAGGCGACAAAAAATGTATTACTAGTTATAGAAGAATACAAAAACAAAAGTCTCAACGAAGATGATCTGAAAAAGTTTATGAAACTGCAAAAACTAGCCAGCGAGTACCAGTCTGATGCCAATTAAGATAACACTAAACAAAAAGGCCGCCGGCGGTGCTGATATAGAAGAGGTAGCAGCACCTCAAGCCACAGTAAAATTAAAAGCTCGCAAATCATTAGATGGAAACATAATCATAAGTGATCATCAGTTAATGGATTTGGTTGTAGTACCAGCTAAAAACAAAGTTTTAATTGTGCCACGACCTGGTTTTGGGCAAGAGACCTATTACAAGCAAAAGGATTTTTATAACGCCCTTAATCGTCGTGGAGTTTTTTCCGGACCCCTAGAGGGCGGAACAGTCCATGGGGTATACGAAGTCAAGCTTGGGATGTCAGATGAAGTAAGTCCTGTTCAAGTTGCCCTTTTGGAAATAGAGCGGTACTTTAAACAAGAAGCCGTTGAGGAAGGTTTTGGTTCTGAGTTTGATGAGGAAATAGAAGACAGGTTTATTAATCCTGATGATGAAAACTCAACAGAAGCAGGAGAGATAGAGCCAGAAGAAGAAACAAGAGAAAGACAAAATACTCCACCTCCAGTACAACATTATGGCGGCTACTGGTATAACTAATGTCTTTTTTGTATTTTGTTCTTGCCTGCTATGGCATAACCTCTATTTTGGTATACGGGAAGATCTTTGAGACCGTAAGACCATCACATCATTTCTTTAGGTGCCCCATGTGTGTGGGTTTTTGGGTTGGTGTTTTTCTAATGTTACTAAACCCATATACAGAACTATTTACTTACACAATTTCTGTGACTAATGCCCTACTGTTGGGTGGTATTAGTTCTGGAGTAAGTTATGTTTTGTCAATGCTATTTGGAGACGAGGGAATAAGACATGAACACCGAATTAATGGGAGCCTGGACACAAAAATGGATGCTAAGACCAGTAGCAAATTGTTGCAGGGGTAGCAGTATCGTGCGGGTAACGCCCGCACTTTAAGGAGAAAAAGAATGACAAAGAAATATGTGCTTCAAGAATTTATGAATCTAGATTACAGTAACGATCTTCTTAGCGAGGAGGAACGTGAGGGTAATAAGCAGGGTGTTCATCTTGTTTTGGCAGGCAAAATTCAAGCTGCCGGGAAAAAGAACGGCAATGGTCGGATATATCCCAAGCCAATTCTTGAAAGAGAGATGAAAAACTATCAAAAACTTGTAAAAGAGGGACGAGCCGTTGGTGAACTAGACCACCCAGACAGTTCTGTCATTGAACTGAAGAATGCTAGCCATCTTATCACTGAAGTTTGGTGGGACGGTGATGATGTTATGGGCAAATTAAAGATTCTTGACACCCCAGCCGGAAAAATCGCAAAAGATTTGGTCAAAGGAGGGGTCCAGCTTGGTATCTCTAGTCGTGGACTTGGCTCAACAAGGCAAGAAAGAGGCATTACCATGGTTGAAGACGATTTTCAACTACTTTGTTTTGATTTAGTGTCTGAGCCCAGCACAACAGGTGCTTATTTGGTTGCAGAAAGCAAAGTCAAAACTCATTTAACTAAATCTGATCGTATTAATCGTGCTCTTAACGATATTTTGGGGGATAAATGAAAAAATCAGAACTTAAAGCTCTAATCAAAGAGTGTGTCCGAGAGGTGATCTTTGAATCAGGTGTTATTAGGTCCATAGTGACAGAAGTCGCTCAAGGGCTTGGCACATCTACACTTACAGAAACCAAAAGTGTAAATAGAGCGCCCCAAAGAGACGTAAAAAACGCAGTCAGAGAGCAGATAGCTAGAAGCCTCAGTGTTACAGCAGAAGAATCGTCAGCCCCTAACCGCTTTTCAGACAACCCTTTGTTTAAGGGAACTAAGCCCTTACAAGAAAACGTACAAAACCCAGGAGTTGATATAACATCTTTGCCTGGTATTCAAAATTGGGCAAAGATTGCTAATAGAACCGAATAGAAAGGACAATAAATTGTATCGCAAGAATAAAAATAAGGATTCTATCAACGGCGTAATTGAAGTTAGGAACACAAATAATGGTGACGCCGAACTTCTTGTTAAGAAGTTTGTGAGAAAGGTGAGAAACTCAGGAATATTGGATGAATATCGATCACGTCGTTATTTTAAAAGTAAATCTGAACTGCGCCGAGAAAAGGTGGCAGAAAAAGAAAGAATCATTCGCAGGGTGAATGAAAGAAGGTCGAACCTACTTAAACCAGGGAGACAGTTGTCTAACCGAAGAGGAACCCCAAGGAGAAAATAGAAAATGGCAGAACGTAATAACATATATCAGCCAGGTATAGGGAGCGTTGGCGCATATCAGCTAGCTGGAAGACCATACATAACTGGTTCAAATGATCTAGGCAACGGAACTCAGCATGTGCATAACTTTCCAACTGTTACACGCTCGATTACTGTAATAAATCATAGCAGCAACACGATTCGTGTTCATTTTGCCGACAAAGACACTGGCAATACCACAGCGGCCAATGGAGGTCATTTTATTGAATTGGATAGCGATGAAGATTCAATAACCATGAATGTTAGGGCAGACTCAATTTACATTTCAAATGCTTCAGGGGCAGGTCCTCTCGAATATAAAATTTACGCTGAACTGACTGGTATTGCAACCGGCAGCTTGAATTACAATGCAACTAGCCTTGTTGGGCTAACAGAATAAAACTTTAAGGTAGGAGATAAAAACCATGGGATTCGGCAGCGGCGGATTTAAATCATCACCAAGCAACATTCAAGGTGATTTTCAGGTAGAGGTTGGCGGCTCAACTAAGCCAAGCTTATTTACAGTCTCTATAAGCACAGCAGAGCACGTTACCAACGGGTCGTTCGCTGACGCATCTAATTGGACGTTGGGAGGCACCGGTTTTGCTATTGGCAGCAATAAGGCAACCTATACTCATCCTGGTGGAGGTCCTACAACAGCGACACTTACTCAGGCAAAAACAGACTTAGCAGTAGCAATTGTGCCTGGACGCATGTATGAATTGTCCTATGTTGTATCAGATAACACAGGCTTCTCAGGGCAGATTACATTAGTAAGGAACGATGGTGCAACGACAGGCATCCCAGAACAAGCCTACAGCGATAGTCATTTAGCCTTGGAGACTGCAAATGGATCTCATACGTTGCGGTTTAGAGCAGACTTTGACCCAGAAAGCCTTCAAATTCAAATTGACGGCGCTGCCGGAACTGTTGCTCTAAGCGGCTTATCCATCAAAGAATGTCTGCCAAATGTGGGTGTAGGCACGGAGACACCAGCGGCACTGCTGCATGTTTCTGCTTCAAGCGCAGGTAGAGAAAATTTATTCACGGTATCTCCGGCTAATGCGAAAAGCGGAGACAATACACCAGCTTTCTCAATTGTGCAAGACGAGGATGGAGACTGGTATACAACATTTGGGCAAGGACCTCAAAGGTCATACGCTATGAGCATCAACTTAGCCAATGGCGGCGGGCAAAGCACTATGCAAATTGCAAATGGTTCCGTCCTTGCCTTTGTCAGTTCGTTTACTTTTGGCAGTTCAGGCGCTCAGTGCAAAGTTATTATAGCAAATCCAAACGTCCCAGCAAATGCAAGTGCCGCTGGAACAGCAGGTGAAATAGCTTGGGATAGCGGTCACCTTTATGTGTGTGTTGCTACCAATACTTGGAAGAGGGTTGCCATTGCCGGTGGTTTCTAGGTTTTAAGCTTATAGCAGAAATCTAGTCATTTAGATTTAGTAGCAACTATTTAATACGATGTGCTTTATCGTGCATCTTCTTTTGAGAGGAAATATAAATTATGTCTAGTATGCTAGAACAAGCAATCATTGATGCAAAAGCTCTGAAAGAAGCTGCTATCAAGAACGCAGAATCTACAATTGTAGAGAAGTATGCCGGTGAGGTTCGCCAAGCAGTAGAAAAACTACTAGAGCAAGATCCCATGGAAGACGAAGAAGAAATGGGCATGGACGACGAAATGGGAGCAGAGGAAGAAGATCCAAACGCTGCCGTTATGGATGCTATCCCAGTTGGACATGACTCTGGCGCAGAAGATGTAATTGAAATTGACCTTGATCAAATCATGACAGCAGCCGCTGAAGAGCCTGCTGGCGAAGACGACGATATGGACAGAGAAGATATGGCAGATGAGCTTGGTATTCCAGAACTAGAGGACGAAGAACAGGCCCTAGATCCCGGCTTTGACGAGCCAGCAAACCGAACTGACGAAAAGATAAATCATCCTGATGAGCTAGAAATAGATGAAGAACAGCTAGTTGAAATGTTCAAAGAGTCTCTTACAGTGAATGTTCCAGAAGAGGCGCTAGAAGCTCTAGAGAACATGGAAGAGGATTCTGATAAAGACGAAGAAGATTATGTAGACGTCAGTGAAATATCTGACGAACTATCTAATCATCGTGCTGGACAAGACCCTAAAGAACTAGAAGAGGTCAAGTCAAGAAATACTGAGCTTGCACAAAAACTTGAAGAAATTACAAAAGAAAAAGAAAACTTACTAGAACTGCTCGGGCGGGCAAAAGAGAGGTTGGAGGAAATCAACCTATCGAACGCACGACTTTTCTATATAAATCGTGTCTTAGAAGATACCGCATTAAACGAGCGGCAGCGTAAACAATTGGCTGAACATATCCAACAGGCACACACAGTTGATGAAGCGAAGACAATTTATGAAACTCTTCAAAAGACAGTGGGCGCTCACTCTCAAAAGAGTAAGACAAAATCACTATCTGAGGTTGTTACAAAGAAGTCATCGACTATTCTAAGTTCTCGTAGAGAAGTTACATCAACAAATGATAACCCACAGGCTGCCCGATGGGCAAAGCTTGCGGGCATACTAGACAAATAATTTAATAAGGAGAAAAATAACAATGTCTATGTTAGAAAAACTAACCGAAGGCATCCGTCAACGCTCTCTCGCTCAAGAAGGTGAAGTGATCACCCAAAAGTGGGAAGCAACAGGGCTTCTAGAAGGTCTTGACAACGATGTCTCAAAGAATAATATGGCACGCCTCCTCGAAAACCAAGCCGCACAGCTTCTTAAAGAAGAAAGCAAAATGAGTGGCCAGGATGTCGAAGGCTTTGCTTCAGTTGCGTTCCCAATCGTTCGCCGTGTATTCGGTGGTCTATTGGCCCAGGACCTAGTGTCTGTTCAACCAATGAGCCTCCCAAGTGGACTCATCTTCTTTATGGATTTCACCTATGCCCCTCAGACCGGCGCTTTGGCTGGTGCTGCTGCTAACGAATCCATTTACGGTGGTGGTGTTGTCGCTTCTCAGGTAACTGGTGGTGTTAGCCTTGAAGGTGTGCCCGCCGCCGGCACCGCCGCTGCATCAGATCTTGGCTTCCGCAATCTCAACACTGGCTATGCCCATGCAAGCGCCTCAGTTGATAGTGTTGAGGTTACAGTCGTTGAGGAGCGAGATACATATGATTCCTTGCCCGATGCACATAAGCGCAACCTTGGGCATGATCCAGACTTAAAGGCAGCCAATCCACAGACCGTGCTTGTTAAGGTTGCACTTACTGTGCTTCCAGATCTGAACCGGGACGCATTGAGTGCTATTACAGTTTCAGCCTCTGGTGATAAATCCCTCATCGGCGCCGGCGCTGAGCAAATTGACGACGGCGGTTTGCTTGTTCGCCGTGCAACGTTTATTAGCGGCTCAGATTTGTATCTCCTCTTTGCTTCGGCGACCGCCTCCGAGCTTGGTGACGGCAGCATTGATGGCACAAACGCCGATAAGCTTAAGATTCACTACCCTGTAGCTGATAACTTCAAGAATGGCGGAGCTATTGGTTCTGTCTCTGGTGACAGCACCACCCCAGCATGGCCACTAGAGTCGCAAGGCAGCATGTCTGAGATCGACATCAAGGTGGACAGCGTTGCTGTTACAGCAATGACCAAGAAGTTGAAGGCACACTGGAGCCCCGAGCTTGCTCAGGACCTCAATGCCTATCACAACCTTGACGCCGAAGTTGAACTCACAAGCGTTCTCTCTGAGATGATCGCTAAAGAGATCGACAACGAAATCCTTAAGGATCTTGTTGAAGGCGCTAATGCTGCAACATACTACTGGAGCCGTAAGCCCGGTAGATTCTTGCAGCTTGACGATGGTTCAGCAACCAATCCTGTGGCTGACTTCACGGGTAACGTGAGTGAGTGGAATGAGACACTGCTTGACACCGTTAACGCTGTGAGTGCAGTTATTCACCGTAAGACCCTCCGTGGCGGCGCTAACTTTATCGTTTGCTCTCCAGAAGTTGCTGGGATTCTTGAGTTCACCTCTGGTTTCCGTGCTTCTGTAGAAAACGACGCAGACAAGGGCTCATGGGGCGCAGTTAAGGCTGGTTCAATAAGTGGCAAGATGGACATCTTCGTAGATGCCGGCTTCCCACGGAACGTGCTTCTAGTTGGTCGTCGTGGTAGCAGCTTCCTAGAAAGCGGCTATGTCTACGCACCTTACGTGCCACTACAAATGACACCTACCGTTCTCGGTGTAGATGACTTCACCCCCCGCAAGGGCGTGATGACTCGCTACGCCAAGAAGATGGTCCGTTCAGACATGTACGGATTGGTAATCTGTCGGGACTTCTTGCTAGCCTAGTTAGCATAGTAGTCTTAGTCTTTAGACTGAGAGGAACCCTGCCCTTGTGGCAGGGTTTCTTTTTTTCTAAGGTCGGTAACTAGAGTAGAGAAGAACCTATTTAGTAAGGTTACTCCTAAATAAAGAAGGAGACAAAACAAACATGCCAACAGATTTAAACCCTATTAGTACACAAAACGCCAAGGTGTTGACTCCAACAGGTTCGCCTGGAGATGTTTCCGACAGTTTAGCGTATGGAATTTATAATACCGATGCTTTTTATAGCGGCGCAGCGGATCAAGTTTCCTATGTTTATGGAAAACTTGGGGGAAATATTTTAGATATAGAAATAGAGACAGGTAATGTATACAAAGCATATGAAGAAGCCTGTTTGGAGTATTCTTATCTTCTTAACACACACCAAGCAAAGAACGTCCTTTCAGATATGCTCGGTGGCGCAACAGGTTCATTTGACGAGGATGGAGAATTTACCGCTTATAGGGACAACACAACAATAAAGCCAAACTTAAAATTCCCACGATTTACGTTGGCATACTCGGCTCACGTTGCTAGTTCTGTAGCTACACAGGCAAAAATGGGCGGTCACGAGAGAATATATTCTGCATCATTTGATATATCTGCGGATACGCAAGACTATGACCTTCAAGCTCTCATATACAGTGCCTCACTCTCAGCATCATCAGAGTTTTCAGGTGCTGTTGGGACCAACAAAATAATAATTGAAAAAGTTTATTATAAACTTCCTGTTTCTAGTTGGAGATTTTTCGGTGGTGGAGTCAATACAAATACAACAACAACGAGATACTCCACTTTCGGACAGTATGGTTCTGATAGCACTTTTGAGGTTGCTCCAGTTTGGCAACAGGAGTTATATGCTTCAGCCTATGAAAACGCTTTAAAAGTTCGTAGTTCTCACTATTCTTACGAAATAAAAAACAATAGAGTTAGAATCTACCCTATCCCAACAACGGCAACTAACCCCAGTCAAATGTGGATTAACTTTAGAGTTGTTAACGAAGCATACGAGGAAGAGTCGGATAGACAATATGGTGCAGACGGCATTAACAACATGAATTCTTTGCCATTTCCTAATGTCCCATATGCAAACATTAACTCAATCGGTAAACATTGGATCAGAAGATTTTGTCTAGCTCTTTGTAAAGAAACACTAGGGCAGGTTAGATCAAAGATCGGCTCAGTGCCAATCCCAGGCAATGATATAACTTTGAATGGTTCCGCCTTGATTAGCGAAGGACAGCAAGAGCAAGAAAAACTTAGAGAGGAATTAAAAGCGGTATTTGATGAACTCACATACGGTAAATTGGCAGAGGGCGATCAGCAACTCCAGGCTTCTACCGAGGAAGTTCTTAAACGTGTGCCCCACGGCATTTACACGGGGTAATATAGATGTCCACTGATAATAAATGGTCCCAACCATCCGCACCTCCTCCTCCAATGTTTGTTGGGAAAAAGGAGAGAGACTTTGTAAAGCAGGTTAATGATGAAATCATTGAAAAGATGGTTGGTCAGCAGATTCTTTACTTTCCGATTGACATTGAAAGAACAAACTTTCACCCCTTATATGGGGAGGCTGTAGATAAAACTTTCCTACCTCCAATTCAAGTATATGCTTTAGTTGCGTGGGAGGGTTCAAACCAAACTAGTGAGAAATATGGCATTGACAGAGTTGCTAATATAACTGTTCATTTTCACCACCGCAGATTAACGGAAGATAAAGACTTATTTGCCCGCATTGGTGATTTTGTTCAGTATGAAAAACAATATTACGAAATTGTTAAATTGTCTCAACCTAGAAGACTCTTTGGGCAAGACAACAAACAGGTTGAGATCGTAGCTACCTGTAGAAAGGCAAGGGAGGGATTGTTTGATGCCACGTAGAACTAAAACAGAAGAAATTATTAAAACTTCCATAC
>CEUT01059714.1_pt1 | contig 14085 bp, 7 predicted proteins | sample 531401 | NCBI WGS metagenome assembly CEUT01 (sample SAMEA2622821, study PRJEB7988) | marine metagenome | biome: marine biome (ENVO:00000447); feature: surface water layer (ENVO:00002042); material: "saline water (ENVO:00002010), including plankton (ENVO:xxxxxxxx)" | depth 5 m | reverse complement strand
ATAATATACGAAAAAGGTTTCTAATAACCACCTCCTCCACCACCAGAAGAACCACCACCTCCTCCACCTCCGGAAGAACCACCTCCTCCACCTCCGGAAGAACCTCCTGAAGATCCTCCTGCAGGTGTTCCTGAGCCTCTTCCTCCCCCAGAATAACCACCACCTCCTGATGGTGAAGACGGTCGTTGTATATCCATTTGATTTCTATACTGAGGTAATCTAGTTTGTGTGATTGTTGGGATATCTTCTTCAGTTAATTTTGGTGTTATCATTGTTAGTTGTTCTGTCCAATATTTTTCTGTGAACATTAACCTAGCATGTTTTTTACGTACATGTCTAGCTCCAACCATAGGTCCTTTATCTGGATGTACGTGATAAGGTCCTAAATATTCTCTTGTAGGTTCATCTTTATAAACTAACATCCCTTGTTCTGCTGTTTGGGATGTTGCTTTTTTAAATTTTCTATATTCGTCTAGTAAAGGAAATAATACAGATAAATGGGGGAATGTTTTTTCTTTAAAATCTAGTATATTTTTATTAGTTTTAAGTACATTTCCTTCTATAGACCATTCTATAAAACCTATCATATATAAATTATGATCATATTCTCCTTTTCGTTTTTTTAATGAATCATAAGTTTCTTTATCTATTTCAAGATAACCTAATTTTAAATTATTTTTTTTAGCAAAATATCTTTTAATAAATCCTTTTTTATAATCTTTTTTAGTAGGAAATGGTTTTGAGGATTGTACAGATTTTACATTACTTAAAAAATTATATTTTCTAGGTTTTAATTTATTATAATTATCTTGTAGTACTGAGTAAGTAAATCCTTTTTTTACTTTAGGTAATGGTTTAACTAATTTTGTTTTTGTATTAAGAATATCTTTACCCGCATAATAAGTACCATTACTCATTTTTATATAATCCCCTACATAAGGTATATTTTTAGACTCATGATATACTAATTCACCCCCTGGGGTGTATAATACTTTATATTTTGACTTAGGTACATATGCCATTTTATCCGAATCTAGGGTTATCCATTCCTGCGTCTTTAAGTGGTTTTTCATAAACTTCATCAGGACTAAAGTCAGGAGATGCTTGTACACAGTCTATTCTAATCCATCCTGTGATTGATCCTAAAGCGTATGGTGGGGCTATTAATACAGGTCCTAATCCATCTAATTTTTTATCTTTTTTGTTCATTTTTCCTCCTTTTAAGAAACCTCTAGCGTTGATATTTTCTTTATACCAATCTACTTTTGTTTCATTTTTAATCCATTTTGCCCATCTTTCTATAGAATCTCTTCCATCTGCATCTGGTGTTCCTGAAGTATAGTTCCAATTATATGTGTTATGGTTATTCCATATACCTTTTCTATAACCTCCAACTCCATCGGCTCCATTTTTATCTATTCTCCATTTATTTACTGTTTTTCCATTTTTAGTTGTGGTTCCGTCTAAATTCATTACCCATCCAATGTTAAAATGATCTAGGGCTTCTTGAGTTAAATGTACTTTAAACCATAAACTAGCCATATTACCTACTGTGTCTGGAGTCATAGGTCTCCAATATGCTCTTCCTGCACCTATTCCTTTTAAAATACATTCTGATTGTTGAGCTGATGTTAATGAATTATATACTTCTTCTGTAACTTTAGCATAATATCTTTTGTCTGTAGTTTTATATACTATAGCGTTATCTTCTTTAGCATAAGCCATTTCTCCATTTTCCCTTTCCCATTGTTCCATTTCTTCAGCTGTTAATCTAGTCCCGTCTTCTGTGAATATTAATTCCGTGTCTTCTCTTCTATATTGTTGTCCTGATCCCCCTCCTCCTGTTTTTCCTGAAACTGTTCCTGCTCCTGATGCATTTCTAAGAGTTGCGAGAGACCAAGTGTTGTTAGCAGCTCTATTAGTAAGTCTAGTTTCTAGAACTTTTCCTAATTTTAACCCACCTTGACCTTTATCAAACATTCCTATATTATTATCTCTATATGCATCTGTTAAATCTACCTCATTATTTACGTTAGGGCTTGTTCTAAAGTTAGAATATGAATCGTTTATTTTTAAATAAATTGTATCTCCTACACCTACAGAATTCATGTCAGGATCTATGATTGATTGTTCAGGATCTATATTTGACATTACTGTGTAATTTTCTCCTTTACTTTCATCATATTGGTTTGAATCCCAATTACCTTCAGCATATTGATCTGGATCTGTGTCTCCCAATAATATTAAATGACCATTAATGGTTGTAGTCCAATCATTTCCACTTAAGTCTTGTTCTTCTCCCATTACAATAAAATGAACATCATCAGAATCATATCCTCTAGGTAATCTGTCTTTAGGTAATTTAAATACATTTCCTATGACTATACCCCCTATACCATCCATTTTACAATTAAATTTTAAAGGTATAATAGCACATCTTGGTTTAGTTGCAGTAGGTTTTATCATACCATAATATATACCTTTTTCTTTTATGGTAGTTCCATATTTCATGTATACCCTTTCCATAGCTGCTTGAGCAGCTTTCATGTATCCTAATTTTTCATTTATAAGCTCTGAATCTTTTGCCCCTCCATCTTCATTAGTTTCATGTCCCTCTCCTTGTAACATATCTACTCTCCAATCAGGTAAATTTCCATCCATGTAACCCCCAGATGTAAAACTACCTTTTGTACCACAATATTTTTTTATAATATCTAAATCTTTATTCATAGCATCCCTAAACTTTTGAATTTCTAATTCTGTGGGTTCTGTTGGGGCTTCATTTGCTGATGTTGTGAAACGATTGTATATATTTTTATTTAGGGCCGCCCATGTTACTTTTTCTAAATCATCTACAGTAGCAGGTGCTTGAGCGGCTACTGCTATAGTTGAACTAAGAGCGCTAGGTATAGATGTATTATATGCTACGTCTCTTACTATGGATTCTGGACTTTGGATATTTATTTGTACTATTTTATCCAAATCAACTTCTAACTGTTGTTGGTCAAAAACCATATCTATAACTCTTATTTGATTATTTTTTTCATGATCTACATTAACTTTAAAATCATGAGTTCCTCCTGTAGCTGTATTTACATCATTCCATAATCTTTCTAAAAAATCCATTAGACCAAAATCAGGATTTGGTTTCTTTTGACCATCATATGCTAATTCTTTTACAATGTTAAGCATATGTTCAGCATTAAGATATATACTACCTATTGCTCTAGTTTCTACTTCTTCAGGTAAATCATAATCCCACCAATCTCCTGTAGGTGCTGCTTTATCTGACTGTCCTATACACCATAATCCTGCTTTTGCTATTGTTTTAAATATTTTTCCTGTATTAAATTCTCCTTGTCCTATATTAGCTATTTGATGAGGAAGTAAACACACAGAAGGATCAGCAGACATATCTATAGACATATAATCTATTGTAGCATTACCTATTTTAGGCATAACTTTTTCTAATGGTGTATCTACTTTTGCATATTTAAAAGGTACTATTTTTTCTTTTCCTTCATATTTTCCTTGAACATCATGACATACTATTTCAAATAAACCTAAATCTACAGACTTATTTTCATCTTCTGCACTTTGTTTTACTGCTTTAGGTACACAAACATTATTTATACAAGCTGCTAAAAATTCCCATCTTACAAATGTGGCATTAAATTCATTACCACTATTTTCGTCTGGTTCGTCTGAATTTGGTTTTCTAAGTGTTGAGTCTTTAGCATAAACATAAGGATATAAATCTTTTCCAAAATTTTCTGGTCCTAAACCTGAATTTTGCATTAAAGTACCAAAAGTATTATTAAATTTTTCTTCATAAGAAGTCATACCAAAGAATTTTCCTAATTTAGTTTTTGCTAATTCTTCTTTTATACCTCCTTGAAAAACATTATCATTAGATTCATCATTAAATTCTCCATAATTTACCATTTTTTCAAGTAAATGTTCCAATGATGTCTTAGCTTCTCTATCCTTATCATTTTCACCACTAACTACAGTTTCCATGTTAAATTTAAGACCTTCAAGTACTTCTCCTCTTGCTATCAATTCTGTAGAACAATCATATCCCCCATCAGGTCTTAATTTATATTCGAAATTTTTTACAAGTCCTAAAATAGCATCATAATTACCCCCTGATGTTATTTTATTTTCTAATATTTTTCTGTCTATTACTTCATGGGTTGCATCTGGATCAAAAAAAGTTGAAATATAAGGAAATTCTTGAGTTAACTTACCTTTATTACTAACATAAGGAGTCCAACCCCATTCTAAAAGAATAGTAAATCCTGGTCTCATATAAAGTAATTCTAAAATTTCAAGTTGACGTTGATTATAACATATAAAATTAACTTGAGCTTCTCTAAGGGACCCATAAGCTGATTTTGTTCTAATATTAGCATCTATAATACCAGGCATAGGTACTATACCATAACCATCTTTTGCATCTCCTCTTGATAATGGATCCCCATAAGCAAATCCTATTGTTCTTTGTTTTCCCCTATGAAAAGTTCCAGGGAATCCTTTTGGCTGTGCTTGAACTAAATCTCCTGCTTTATTTTTTACTCCTATAGGTGATCCTCCTTCTAAAATATATCTTTGGGCTAATCCTTCGTGTAATAGATGTTTTTCTTTTTCATATTTACCCCCTTCTAAAATTGTTTGGTCTTTTGATAAATTGACTCCTGAAGACATTCTAATAGTACATAACTTATTAAGATTATAAGAATGAAAAGCTCCTGCATCTATAGTTATATCCCCATATTTGCCATTGTATTTATCTCCTAAACCAGAATCTCCAAAAGGAACAGATCCCATTCTTCCATTTTCATTTATTCCTAGTCCTTGTAGTTTTTCTCTAATTTTTATTTGCTGCCTAATATATTCAGGAAAAGTTTCTTTAAAAATTGACATAACATTATCTATTTAGAGTTTTATATTTTTCTATGATAGGGTTTATATTTTGAGGTATTCTAATTTGTTTTCCTGGAGTTATAAAAAAACTATCTCGACTTATTTTATCGGGATTTGCTTTACTAATAATCCACCATAAATCAGAATCTTGATAAAAATCAAAAGCCATTTGATCTAATCTATCACCATACCTTGATATAATATAAATGTCTGTAATATCCACAGGGATTGCTGGGTATTCTATATTTTTATAGAATCTGTTTTTTGTAACTCGATCTCTATTTTGTTGTATTGATATTAATCTATCCATTTTATGCTGCTTCTATTTTATAACCAGGGCCTTGTGATTTTATTCCCTCTTCTTCTGCTAATTTCATTAATTTTGTTGCTAGTGTAGATAAATTTGCCCAATCTGCTGGGTATAATCTAGGACTTGCAGTGGTGTTAAAATCTTCATAATCTGATCCATAATCCTCACTAAGTTGTCTTACTACTCCATAATCTACATTATCAGTAAATAACATACCCTTGGATATTACTGTTGCCCTTATAAGGAATTCAGTTGGTTTACCATTAAACATTGCTCCACCAACTGATCCATCAACATCCCATAACCATTCTACTTCTATATGTCCATATTTAGGGTCTTGTTGTTCACTACCACAAGCATAAATATAATTTGTTTCCCCATCGTCAAATGTTACTTTTGCTCTCATTATTGGAGGGGTTCCACCTGAAGTTGGATCAGAAACAGTAGAATAATCTGTTTTATAAATTGGAGGTGGGTATGGATAAAAGTGTCCTTTAGGGTTATTTCTTGTTTTACCCCACCATTCATCCCAAGATGCATTATCGGGGAATCTAGGATCAGGATCTGAAGCATACCATCCAGATGACCATTTATCTTCATCTGTGTTTGGTGTTGGTTGACTTGATGCATTTGCATTAGCTTGTTGTACTTGTTGTGCTGCTGCTTCTGAAGAACTATCTACATCTCCTGTAGGATTTCCTGCTGGGTCTTGTTGTGGGTTTGTATTTTGATCATTTATTACTCCTGGAGGAATAGGTACTGCATTAGCATTTTGTGAATTAGCTGCTTGTATTTCTGATGCTGCGGCTGCATCATCAGTCTGTGGTATGTTATTTTCTCCTTGAGTTGTACCTGTTGGGTCTAATTCAGGGTTTGTTACTGGTGGTGGATTTACTTCTGCTCCACTACTATTTGTCATTGGTTCACCAAATACCTCTGCTTGAGTAAAGGTATCTGCTGCTCCTTCTTTAGACCAATCTCTTCCTGCATCTATATGTTCTGATCCATTTATATCACTTGGTAAAATAAATGGGGATAATTCTGTTAGTTCTCCGTTTGCATTTCTTTTTCCTTTTTGTGGAACAAAGCTATGGATTGGGGTAAATGAAACAGACACATCTAATACATGAGGTAATTGTAACATTTCTGTATCTCCTTCTTCATTTGCTATTTCCCATGGGTAATCTTTTTGCCATTTTAATCCTACAGAAGTAATTATTCCTGGAGTTCTATCCATTAAATCCCCAATAGAAATTTTTACAAAATTACCTCTCATCCTCATATTTTTATAATCAGGAGCTGTTTGAGATACTAAGTAATTTAATTTTCTATATAATGGTTTTAATTCAAATCTAGATTGAGCGGCAATTTTAAAACTAAATCCTACTTTTCTTTGAAAACCATCATACGTGTAAAATTCTTCCCCCCTACCATTATATTTAATTGTATTCCAATTACCTGTATAATCATCATTCCAATCATCTAGGAATGCTCTAAATACCATTGTTTCTGCTTTTAAAGGATTATCTGAATTTATGGCTTCTATTTGGAAACGGATCATATCTTTTATATCAGAATGATCTAGACTATTTGATGTCCCATCTCCTGATTTAAAGATATCCATAGCATTTATCATATCTATAGCTCCTTCACCTAATGTAGTTACATCTATAGTACCATCATCTTTCCAAAAATGGTGATATGCCCCAGGATCTCCTGTTCTGAATCTTTGTTCTCTTCTCATATTAGCACCAAAAGTATGTTTAGTGCCTTTTGATTGGTCAAATTTTCTAATATAAGCTTTTCGATATGCATTTCCTATATCTCCATAACTTTTTGGTTTATAACGTTTACTGCCTATATTTAAATCGCCTTTTTTTAGTAAATCTCCTTGAGCTTGGTTTGATTTTTCTTTTCTTTCAGGACCTGGTATGTAAGCATTTTTATTAAAGTATTGACCTCTTCTAGCGGGCTTATAATAAGCCATAGATGATTTTAGTCTATTAAATGTTTTAAATTGACCTGTAAAAGGATCTACTGGTTTTGATGTGTTTGTATATTGTCTAATTGTAGTATCTCCTATACCATAAAGAGAACCTGGTCCTCCTGGATATTCATAAAGAATTGGAGGTAAATCTGCACTTGAAGGTAACCCTAATGCTGATTTTATTTTATCCATACCTCCTGAAAAGACATTTTTTGCTTTAGTAATAAAACCACCTATCTTTTTTAGGGGACCCCCACTATTTTCATCACCTGTTGACCCAAAAGGACCTTCGTCAGTAGGAAAACCTTGATTTTCTCTCCCATCTTGGTATGAGTCGATTAAACCTAATTGTTTTCCTAAAAATAATAATCTATTTCCCTTAGAATCATAAGCTGAATCTCCTAAATTATCTCCTCCTTCTTTTGCTGTGAATTGATATTTTCCTTTTTCAGGTCTAAAAGGAAGTAATCCAGCTCTATCTAAATGTTTTCCTGTAGAACTAAGAGGTATTTGTGCTAATGTATTTGTAGGAAGATAAGTTCTATTAATGTTACCTAGTCCTAAATCTGTGCCTATAGCTCCTTGTAAAAAGTCTGCTACTTGAGATATAGCGCCATCTCCTGCTGTTTCTTGTATTATTGGGTTTGTTTTTTGTAAAGCAACTTGATTAGCTATAAATTTAATTCCGTCAGAAGATATAAAAAATTTACCTATTCTTTTGGTATCTTCAATTGATCTTCTTGCAGCAAATTGTAATCCCCCTCTTACAAAACCATCAGATACACCGTCTATAAAATTTCCTATAGGGTTATTAAATAAACCACTTAAAGGACCTCTATGAGCTCTTTCATCTTCTACTCCTGGTAAATCCGTAATTACAAAAGGTGTTGGATTATCTTGATGTGCTGATCCTAATCCTCGATCATATTTAAGTGATCTTTGATTAAATTGTTTTGAGTCAAAGATAGAAGTAGACCCCCCATAATTAAAACCCCCACTAGTAGAGGGTGTATTATGGTTAGGGTATTCTTTAAGACCTCCTGCAAGATCTGTTACTAATCTTTTTAAACCCATTTTTACTTAAATTTAGTTTGGCATGTTATCCAAATACTGTGTTGGTGTTGCTCCATTATTTCTATCTGCAAATCCTCCTTCTTGAGCAGGTACCGCACTTAAACTACTTATGTGAGCTTGTGAAGCTACATCTGTACTTTGTTGGAATAATGGTGGTGTTGCTCCATCATAATCTTGGAAAGGTGAACTACTATCTCCCCCAGGTACTTGTTGTAAAGAATCTATATGAAATTGTGAAGCTGCTGATGTCTCTCTTTGAAATTGTGGTCCTTGTTCCCCATCTAAATCTTGGAAAGGTGAATTACTATCACCTCCAGGTACTAATCCTAAAGAACTTATATGTGCTTGATCTGCTATATCATATTCTCTTTGAAATGCTGGTGGTTGTTCTCCATCATAATCTTGAAAAGGTGAACTACTATCTCCTCCGGGTACTTGTGTTGCTAATGAATCTTGTTGTAGAGTTGATGAAGGTCCTAAGTCAAATCGTGGCCCTTGTGCACCGTCCAAATCTTGAAAAGGTGAACTACTATCTCCTCCAGGTACTTGTTGTAAAGAATCTATATGTTTTTGTGAAGCTGCTTCTGTGCCTAATTGAAAATTAGGTACTGATATGTCAGCCATCCCACTTACTGGTCCTTCTCCTTGTACTAGATCTAAATTTGATTTTAATTCTTTTAATCCCATAATTGTATTGTTTTATTATAAATATAAATTAAACTAAAGCTGTTGAGCCTTTTACTCTTCCTTGGTAAGTTCCCTTACCATTTTTATTATTTCCGCCCCAAATATCAGAAGTTACTTCTGTATTTACTTGTACATTAGACACCGCATCTGCTACCATAGATGCTAATTGTTTCATTGTAGGTTCGTCTAATGATACTACTGTTGTTTTTTCTTCTTCTCCTTCTCCTCCTCCTTCTTCTCCACCACCTATTACTTTTTCTAAAGTTTCTCCTATTAAACCAAAAGCACTTAAAGCTGCAAGTGTTGGTAAAAATGGTGTTAACATAGCTAAGGAAAGGGTCATTGAATTTATTCCTGATGCTATTTCTTTAAATCCTTCTCCAATTTGAGACATTACACTTACTTGTCCTGCTAGTCTTTCTATGGAATTTGATGCTAATTCTAAATTTTCTGCTGCATTTGAAAATTCTTTAAGAACAGGTAACCCTAAGAGATGTAACATTAATAAACCAGGAGTTGCTGCTAATGCCATTGCACCTAATGCTAATAACCCTACTCCTAAACCTGTTAAAGCAGGAAGTGCTAAGAGCATATTTCCAAAATTAACTTCACCTAATGTTACAAAAAATTCTCCTAATGATCCCATTATTTGAGATATAGCATCTGCTACTGCTTGGATGATAGGTGGTAGTGGTTCTAAAGCTGCTTGTATCCCTTTACCAAACATCATCATTCCTGCTCCAGCAAATGCTAAAGCTACTCCAAATGGTACTAATGCTACTCCTAAAGCTGCTATTAATCCAACTGCTATAAAAGGTAATCCTGTAGATGCTGCTGTTCCTAATGCAGTTAATCCTCCTCCTAAAGCAGTTAATCCAGTAGCTACTGGAATTCCTGCTAATGCTATAAATCCTAAAAACGGAATAGATAATAATGCTAATGCTCCTGCTACTCCTAATGCTGCTATTGCTGCTATTCCCACAAATTGTTTTCCACCACCCATTGCATTAAGACCTGTTGCTAATGCTCTCATATTAGGTGATAATTGTTTTAAAGGAGTTAGTCCCATAAATAATAAAAACGGTATTGAAGGTAATGCTACTACAAATGCAGGTCCTGCTAATGCTAGTGCTGCTATTCCTTTAAATACTTTACCATCACCTAATGCCTTAAGTCCTTCAGCTAATTCTTTTAAACCACTAGACATTCCCTTACTTGATTGAGCTACTTTAGATCCATCTTTTGTAGCAGCTGTTGCATCTTTTCCTATATCTTTGGGTTTTACTACTCCTTTAAATAAGTCTGTTTTTTTAGCGCCTGCTGCTTCTGCTGCTTTATTTGACACCATTTTACCAGTTGTTACATCTTTAAATCTACCTCCACCTGCCATTCTAGGATCAAATTTAATATTTTGAGATCCTTTTCCAAAGTTTTTTATCCCATCAACCATTCCCTTTATCCCACCTCTAACATTTTTTATAGAATCCTTCATAGCTTTAAAACCATCTAGTGCTCCTTTAAAAAACCCAGATATCTTTTTAAATTGAAATGCTGCTATTACTGCTAATAAGACTACTTGTAATGCTTTAGATCCTGATACTAATTTAGATATAAAAGTTAAAGCTGAAAATAGGGGGGATAAAAGCTTTATTGCTGTACCAACAATCGCTGATAATGATTTTAATAATTCTCCTACAGGTCCTCCTACTATATCAACAAATATTGTTTTTAATTTCATTACAGCATCATTGAATTCATCTTGTAAGTCTCGAGCTTCAACTCTATCTGCTAATTCGTCCTTACCTAATGCTCTTAGTTCTGTTGCCGTTTTACCTCTAGCTTCTTCCATCATTAACATATCAGCCATTTCATCTGCTGACATACCAAATGCTTTAGCCATAGCATTTTGCTGTAAAACATTCATTTTACTAAATTCAGTAAAATTACCTGCTTCTTTAGATATTTCTTTTGCTAGATTTTCGTAATCCCCAGTTAATGCTAATAATCTTGCTCTTTCTAAATTAAGTTGTTTTCCAGTAAGTAATTCTGCTTCTAATTCATTGTTTATAGATGTTTCAAAATCAAGTAAAGATTTACCTACATTTGCTACTTGTTCTAATTCCATTCCAAGAGCTTTAGCAGTAGCTACTGCTTTAGCCATTTCTTCAAGACTACCTCCTAATTGTGCCCTTATTTGACCGTGAATTTTACCTACATCTTCTAAAACTTCTTTATGGCTTATTTCTATACCAGTTGCTACTCTTACAGATTCAGTCGCTGCTAATACGTCTCCTTTTATTTGTTCTATACTTTTACCTGATTGTAAAGCTGCTATACCAAATCCTCCTATTGCTTCATCTGATAATCCTATTTTTTCTTGAAGTACAGCAGCATCAGCAGCCATACCTTTTAAAGCTGTTGCGGGTATTCCTAACTGTGTTTGTAAGGTACCAAAAGCCTTCATTACTCTTTCAGAATTTATAGCTGTATCTCCTGTGCTTATCGCTATTTCTGAAAATTCAAATTTTAAATCATTGGCTTCTTGTCTAGAAAGAGCCATGTTTCTTTGCAATTCTGTTACTTGTTTAGAGAAAGAAAATGCTGCTGCTATTAATGTTAAAGGGTCAAATAAATTAGATATTAATGATTTTCCTAAATTTTCAAATATAATGCCCATACCTTCAAATTTAGAAACAACACCTGTTTCTATGACATTTCCTAATTCATCATATTTTGTTCTTTGTTCTACTAAGTCAGCTATTTGTTCCCTAGATTTGTCTTGAATTGCTTTTACATTACCTAAAGCTCCTCCTGTTAATTTATTTATGGCTTCTAATGCTTGACCACTAATCCCCATAGCATCAGCTATGTTGTTTTGGATTTGTTCTTGTTCTCTTAATTTATCATTAGCTGTTTCTAGGTTTTGAATAGATTCTGCCATTAACATGGCTTGTCTTTCCTGAGGGGTTATACTATCTTCAAAAGATGTAAGTGTTTTTTCAACTTCAATTGATAGATCTTCTGAGTTTCTAAGTATGTCTTTAGAATGATCTAAGGTTTTTTGTTGCTTTAGTTCTTTTTCTTCTAATAACTTTATTTCTTCTTCAAGTTTATTATATCTTTTCTCAGCTTCTTTAAATTCTTCTTCTGTTAATTCTTTAGATTTATCAACTAATTGATTTTGTTGTCTTAATAGTGACTCTTTTTCTGCAGTAATGTCTAATAATTCTCTTTCTAAATCTTGAGTTAATTGTTTTGAATCAGCAGCTTCTGCTGCTGCAATTGCTGCTTCTTTTTCTAAATTGACTAATTGTTCTTTTTTAGATAATAGTTCACCTACTGTTACTCCTTCATCTTTAGCAATATTTAATAAATTTTGTTCTAAACTTATTTTTAGATTTTCATTTTTTACTAAACTTTTATTAATATCATCTAAATCCTTACCTGCAAAAACAGATTCTTGTAGGGCTTTAGTTACTTTTTTAGAAAGGGATACTGAGTCTTTAGCTAATGTATTTCTTAAACCATATTGTTTATTTTGGTCTACTAATTGATCTGTGATTTGAGTTTGATTAAATACAGATTGTTGAAGACTTTGGTTTTGTTCTTGTTCTAAACGAGCTTGTTCTTCAGCTAATTGTCTAATTTCTTTTTTAGACATAGCAGTCCTCTTAGTAGACTGCTCTATATTTTGAGCATTTTTAGCTTCTTCTTTACTATTTTCTTTGCCGTTAGCCATAATACATTGTTATTCCCATATAAATATGAAAAAAATAAAGGTATCGATTGATACCTTTAATTTTAGTAATTGTATGTTGAAGATGGTTTTATGTTTGGTCTATGTATCTTACCATCACCCATTTGTGACCTTCCTTGGGCTTTTTCATGTTCTTCATTTTGTTTTTTAATATGTTCGTTAATTCTACTAATGTGGAATTTACGCATCCAAATAGGCATGTTATATACTTCTGAGTGTATGAATCCACCGCCGCCATGGTACACCAGATCATGTATTTGTTTCCAGACTTCGAGTCTATACTGAGGCGTCAGGCCAAAAAAACTGGACTCCAATGGGAATTGTTACATTTTCTGCAACTGCCCCATTATCAAATTGAACGTCGAATGTTAAATCAATATCTGGCATGATTTGTTGTACATACTCTCTAAAAGCTCTTGAATCTCTTGCTAATAATGAAGTATCAATAAAATTCCTTACAGTTTTAACATCATGGTCTCCATTAACAGATGTAATCATGTGTTTTAAACGAGTAGTTAATTCAGGAGATGCTGATTTATTGATTTTTTTAAGTCCTTTTAATTCTTGGTCTATTTTTTTATCATCAGCCGTTGTTAAAAGTTTAAATGTTACTAATGTTTTTGAATGAGGTAATTCAAATTCAAATTCATTTGTACCATCTGATAATAAACTTTCATCAATCCATTTATCTTCTGCTTCAGTTAAATCAACAGATACTCTTTCTTCTTCACCTGTTTCTGGATTTACATACTTAAACTCATAATCTTGACCATATCCTAAAATACGTGCAGCAACTAATATAGCATTTTTATCACCAATTAATAGATCTTCAACTTTTACAGGAGATACTATCAATGCTTGTAATAATTTATCAATTACTGTACCATTTTTAATAAAGTTTTGATTTGTTAAAATGTCTTCCTCTTTAGCTGTCATGTACTTCATTGTAATAGTACCTGATTTTAAAGGAGATCCTTCAGGGTAAAGTATACCTTTTGAAGGTAAAGTAACTTCTTCAGTAGGGAATTGAAATTCTGGTTCTTGTGGTGTTTGCGTCACCATTGCTGCTTCCGCTTGTTTTGTGTTTGGTTGTTTCATAACATTATTTATTTATTAAAACTTATTCAGATATACATATATGTAAGAAAAAAGAAAGCGCCAAAAAGGCGCTTTTTTTCTAAAGAATTAATACTATTAGTAATTTAAGATGGCGTAATCCATTCTAATAGATATTGATATATTTGCTGGTTGATCTGAAGACCAATCAAATTCACCGAAGTTAGCTGATTTACAATAAGCTCCCTTACAGATCCATTCTTCAACAACATCACCTACAGGACCTAA
>CEUT01023924.1_pt1 | contig 14151 bp, 7 predicted proteins | sample 531401 | NCBI WGS metagenome assembly CEUT01 (sample SAMEA2622821, study PRJEB7988) | marine metagenome | biome: marine biome (ENVO:00000447); feature: surface water layer (ENVO:00002042); material: "saline water (ENVO:00002010), including plankton (ENVO:xxxxxxxx)" | depth 5 m | reverse complement strand
ATTGCCAAAAGTGTAGGTAAGGCTTTGAAGAAAGCTGCGCCTGTTATCTTACCTCTTGCTTTAGCGGCCACACCATTAGGACCTATATATGGAGCTGCATTAGGTTCTGGTATAGGAACACTTATAAGTGGTGGTAGTCCAGAAGACGCACTTAGAAACGCTGTTTTAGCTGGTGCTAGTGGTGCTGTGTATTCTGGTATTACTGGGGGCACTGCAGGTATTAGCCAAGCTTTTGCAGATCCCGCAGGCAGGTTCGGACAAACTGCCGCTGGAATAGGTCAAGGTAACTTTTTTGGAACTTATCAAGCACCTACCACAAATTTAGCATCAACATCATCTGGAAGCATTGATAAAGTATCTGACTCTATATTAAACAAGCCTAGTCTTGGAGAAGATGGTAGATTATATCAAGTTAATGCAGATGGAAGAGTTGTTGATTTAGGCAGACCTGATGACGGCCTTATACAAGCCGCAGCAAAAAAAGAATCAGACCTTCTTCTTGCTCCGAAAACTAGATCTAATATAGCTCTTGATCCTACAAAAGGTATAGATTCAAGTCTTGGCGCAAGCGTTGATAGAGTAGGAGCCATAGAAAGTTTAAAAGAAGGTAATTATTTTGATGCCTTTACAGGCGGGCGAAACGTAACAGCCGCAGATGTTTTAAAGGCAAATAACATAGATATAACAAAAATTAGTGCAAATGACGCTATATACAAAGAAGCTGTTAAGAAAGCAGCTGAGTTGAGCCCTGGATTCATGGGAACTTACGGACCTAGTCTAGCGCTAGCGGGTACGGTGGGAGCATCTACAGGATTTTTTGATGCTCCTGAACAAGAAGAATTAGAGCCATCAAGAACAGGATTAGATGTTTATCAAGAAGATCCTGATAGATTTAAAGTAGGAGATACAACCGTCAATCAAGCTCAAGGTCCCTTTACAAGAGATACTTCTTTTGGTTTTCAATATAATCCATATGTTTTTAATCCGCCTGTCTTTACACAGAATGTAGCTGAAGGTGGAGAGATATTTCCTAGAAGAACAGGCGGCATAATGCCTGATGAGGGTATACCTAACGAAGATAGTGTAAGAGCTATGCTAATGCCTGGAGAGTTTGTGATGACTACAGACGCTGTTAAAGGTTTAGGAAATGGAAACCTTAACAAAGGTATAAATAACATGTATAGTGTTATGAGAAACTTAGAGCAACGCGGAAGGGCGATGGCATAATGGCAACAGAAACCATTATACAACAGGTTGGTGAAACCCCTGAAATAGAAGCGTATCGTATTGGACTACTTGAGTCTGCTAAAGAACTTGCCGATCAAGGTATAACTTTACCAACGCAACAGGTTGCAGGGCTCACGGGTCTTCAGGAAGCTGCTAGAAAACAAGCTCAAGCAGGTCTTGGATCTTTTATGCCTTTTCTTGAACAGGCAGGACAAACGGTTGGTGGTGCTGGACAAACATTAGGTGGTGTTGAAGCTGCTTTAAGAGCTGGTGCTGGTCCTGTTACACAAGAAATGATTACTAGAAACATGAACCCGTTTCAACAGGCTGTGGCAGATGAGATCAATAGATCTTTTGATATGCAGTTAAATCAGGCTAGAGCTGGTGCTGTTGGATCAGGAGCTTTTGGTGGTTCAAGAGGTCAAATAGCACAATCTGAAATAGACAGAAACAGAGCGGCTGCTTTAGCTCAAGCGCAAGCTCAAAACTTTTTACAGGCTCAAGGTGCTGCTGAAAGAGAGTTAGCAAGACAAACACAGCTCGGACAAGGCATAGCTGGACTTGCAGGGCAACAAAGTCAACTTGGTTTGAGACAAGCGGCTCTTGGAGAGACTATGCAAGGTCTAGGACAAAGAGATGTTGAAGGAGCTTTTAAGATAGGTCAGTTACTACAAGCTCAGGATCAGGCAGAACTAGAAGCGGAAAGACAAAGTAATTTAGCACAAATATACGAGCCGTACCAAAGACTAGGATTTTTATCTGACATATATAGTAAAACGCCTACGACACAACAAACTATAACACAATCCACATCACCTAATGTGTCACCGTTTCAACAGTATCTAGGACTAGGTATTGCTGGTTTAGCGGCAGGTGCTGGAGCAAGACAAGCGGGGTTATTCGGATAATGAATAGAAGCGTAATGCAACGGCAAATGTTCCGAGAAGGTGGAGCAGCCGTGCCTAATGAATTTAAGGGTTTTTCTAAATTGCCTGAAGAAGTGCAAATGAAGATGAACCCAGAATTAGCTAAAAAATATCAAGAGGGTGGTAGAGTAGTAAAAAGACAGAGCCCACAAACAGAAGAAGATATAGCAACAGTAGGGTTTGATCCTAATAATATTTATAATATAGTACGTTTTTTCAGGGATAATCCTGGCACTACAGTAGAAGATTATAATAAATTTTTTGGTACAAATTTAGATCCACGAGAGTTTGGAATATTTGAAAAATTCGACCCTAGTGGCACTTTTCTTCGTACACCACCACCCTCTAATTTTGAAGAGCAGGTCGGAACTATGGGTGCTTTAAGGTTAGGTGATCAAATGGTTGGAGCAGACTCAGGGGCAACTTTTCAATATAGCCCTTTCGGACCACCTACTTTTCCAACAGAAAGAGCAGATCAACGAGATCTTCGTGATCTAGATGAAGCAATGGAGGTTAGAGAAAGAGGTCCTTTACCCATTGTTGCCATGCAAGAGGGAGGCAGCGTACCTGCGGGCGGGATTATGAACTCTTCTCCTGCTATGGATGCAAATATAGTTGGAAACATGGTAGGTCAAGCTAGTCAGGCAGGTTTTAGTGACCCAGAAATGGCACCTAACTTTGAAGCCATGATGGATAGCGTTACTGGAGATGAAAAAAGTACAGAAGAAAGAAGAGGTGATTTGGCAACAATAGTTGGGCAAGAAGATGCAAATCAAACGCCAGAGAGTGTTTTAACTTTGGTCACGCCAGTTGTTGAATTAGCTTTAGTTGATCAGGGCATAGGACCAATGGCTCAAGAACAGATGAATACTCCCATAGAAGGCGATATGGGCAGAGGCATTATGTCAATGGCGGCTAGCGGAAATATGGGGGTTGGTAACGAGCCACCCGTAAATTTTAAGTTAGGCGGCGAAGTTCGCCGCCGAGGTGATGAAGATCCAGTTCCTGTTTTTGAAGAAGGCGGGCCTGTAAAGGTTGGAAGCATCACACCTTTAACTAGCTTTGATGATATTACTACTGGTATACAGACTGACTATCAAAAACTTTTGCCTTTGTTTCAAAAGAACATGCAATTTACAGATCCTGATACTAGAAAAAAACAGCTACAGTCTCAAATTTTGTTTGACATAGCTAACACAGCTCTTGCTTTTGCCAGTCCTATGGAAGGTGAGAAAGCTGGGTTAAGCCCTGCCCAACGATTAGCTATGGCTGCAGAAAGAACTAAATTATTTCCAACTATTGCCGCTAGATCTGCTCAAGCTATAAAAGAAAAAGCCGCTGAAGAACAAGCCCCAAAGACAGCTGCTTTAAGTTTGGCTGGACAGTTAGCCGCTAAAAAGGTTGACGCAACAATAGGTGAAAGAAAAACTATGCTTGCAGGAGGCATAGATTTAGCAAAAACTCAATTTGTAGAGGCAAAAAAAGATACTCGTCAAGTAAATAGTAATATAGCTAAATTAAATTTAGAGCAGTTTAAAGCTAACTTAGTAAAGGAAAGAGATGCTATCTTAGCCAGTAACGATGCCAACAAAGTAAAAAAAGCAAATGAATTTACGTTATTATTAAAAGACGTTGAAGCAGAAATAGCAGCTGCCTCTCAGGACGCGGCCCACGAAAAAGAAATAGAAAAGATTAACATAAATTTCAAAAACAAAAAAATAGAAATGGGTATAGCTCAAGGCTTTGATATTGATAAGTTAGAATTAAAACAAGGTTTTGAAGTAGCTAACATAGCGACTAAACACGCTAACGCTTTGGTATTACAAAAAGATAAACAAACTTTTGATAAGTCACAGCTTGATACACAAATCAAATCATCTGAGTTCATAGCAAATCAAAATAATTCTACAAAAATAGCTATTAACGATAACAACTTAGTGTTCAAGAGAGAACGATTAGACTTTGATAAGAAAAGAGAAGCTAATTTAGTTCAGTTTAGAGAAGTAAGTAACAATATTAAGAAGGCTCAAATACAAATAAATGCAGGTCAACTTGATTTAAATAGAACAACAGAGGCTAGAAAAAAAGCAGAATTTGCTAGAGAACAACTTTTAAAAGAAAACAAGTTTGAGGAAGCTAAGGCACAAAATGCTATAATAAACGCCTTTAAAGAAAGAGAAACTTTATTAAAAGAAAGACAGCAAGAACTTGACGAAGCACAGCGTGCAATAGAAAACGCTCAGGGTGCTGCAAAAATTGAATTACAAAAAGAAAAACAATTGTTAGAGAACGCTTTTAAACAACAAGACTTGATGTTTAGAAAGCAAGTACAATCAGATTTGACTTTTTATAGAAGTGAGATGACACGACTAGACAAAGAAAAAATAGATAATGATAAAGCTTTTAATTTACTTGATATATCATATAAAAATAAGAAGATAGCTTTAGAAAAATTAGCTTTGACTAACTCAGAGTTTGGTAAAAATATAGATGGTGTGTACACCAGAGTACTTAACAATGCTTCAAACTTGAGAAAATTTGCAGACGGTACTTTAGATGAGAATACCTCTTTGATGATGGCCAATGCCATATCTTATTTCAACCAGTCAAAGACTACTTTTAATCAACAAGCTGGTAGATATGTTACAAGACCACCACAATCATTAAGTCCAGCCGTTGTATCTGCCATTGAAAAGAGAATAGAGAATGGCTTTACAGACGTAAGTCTACCTATAAAAGTAGAAACAAATGCTATAAAAGACAGTTATATACTTCCTGATGGTAAAGTAGATTTTGACAAAATAAGTAATGAAGTAACAACTAGTTTGATGAAAGAGAATATAAATCCTGACGCAGCAGGTGGTATAGACATAGCCGTGTCTAAATTATTTTTACCGCTTGCAGGAGCACTGCAGTCTGCAGGTTTCAAAGACACAGGATTTTTCACACAAGATCAAGCTGAAGTTAAAAAAGCTCAAAAAGCATTTCAAGCCTTGAACGTACAAGTTAATTCTTTGGCAAGAGAAACGGTAACAGGTAGATTATTTAAAGAAGATGCTAAAAATTTAAGAAACTTTACTAAAGTATTAGAGGGTGGCATTTTTCAAAATGATGTTACCTTGTACGATGGCATGGTAGGCCTCAGAGATTTTGTTGCATCTAAATATAAATTAGCTGTGGGTATTATGAACAATCCTACAGATTTTAGCCAAAAACAAATTGAAGAGGCACGAAAAGAATCTAAAGAAATATTACAAGTTATTTCTGAATTACAAACAGGTATATTATTGTTTGAGAAGAGAATGCCAGGATTAAATCCTGAGTTTGGTACTACACAAGCAAGTGATGCTCAAAATAAGTTTGGTTCTGGTGAATTAATTGGTATAGGTAAAACAAGGGAGTAATATATGGAAAATCAAACCACAAATACCATGTCTCCTATTGATTTAAGTGGCAACCGTATCAAGTATAGTAAAGAGGATGTAGATCAATTTATTCTACAGTTTGGTAAAGAAGCTCCATCTCTCTTGGCACAGGACGCTGTCATGTCTTACGCCACCACAGATTACAAAGAACAAATGAAAAAAGACCCAAACTTTTTAACCTATAAGGGTTTGAAAGATGGAACAGCTACCATTTTAAATTTTATTAACGACCCTAAAATGCAGTCAGGAGAAATATCAGGTAACTTCTCTCAAAGACCTGATGCTCAAAGAAAAATGACTGACAGTGAAATATTAAAGTTTTTTACGACACTGAATGACGTTGATATTGAAGATACTATTATGAGAGAGCTCTTCAGAGCTTTACCATCCGCATATGTTTTTGGTGAAACTGTCAAAAGGGCTGGTAAATTAATGTTAAAGGGTGGCCCACCTAAAAGCATACCAGAAGCCGCAGCTAAATTTTTACCGCCTATATTTTTTGGTCTAACAACAAGCACAATGACATATTCAATAGCAGATCAGTTAGATGAATATGTTTTAGGAGCTGAATCTGTAACTACTCCAGGACAACAAAAAGCAATAAAAGAGATGATAAGAACAGGTGTAGGTGGTAGCACAGGCCTTATTTTTCCTTTTATGATACCTAGAAATTTAGATTGGGGCACAAAAGCCATCATAGATAACTTGGCAGATGATGTTACTGTGCCAGCTGGCGTTAGATTATCTGCTGGCGTAGAAAACTTTTTTAAAAATTATTCAACAGCATATAGAGGTAGTCCTTTTAGAACCAAAGGAGAGAACATAAGGTTTGGTGCTTTGACTGCAACAGGAGATGTTGCAGCTATAGGTGGGGCCTCTATAGGAGCTTTTGCTGCAGAGAAAGTAGATCCAGGAGCTACAGGCACACGATTATTATTTGAAATAGCTGGTGGCAGTAGTCTACCTGTTTTAGCTACAAAAGCATCTACATCTATGGCTAATTTCATTGCAGATAAATTTAGCGCTGTCAAAGCTAGCGGACTTGAAGGTTTGAAAAACAGAGCTCAAGAAAATCAAGTAAACAATATTGTTAGTATTTTACAAAGATATGAGAGAGATCCTGTGGCTGTTTTTGAAGCTTTGTCTGATCCAAATAATATAAAAACATTTAATGAAATTTTTCCTGAAGCTAACTTCTCTCCGACCGTGGGCCAAGAATCTGATGAAATATTGTTAAGCATAATTGAAGCATCGTTAAGAAAAACAAATACAGATTTAGATGTTTATGCACGAAATAGTTCTACCAAAATGAGAACAGGTCTTACGAATTACTTGAAGTTGTTGGGTAGAATAGATGATGAGCCCAAAAAAGCCTTTGGTGTTTTGAGTGAGGCTGCAAAGTTCAGACGATCTGCTATAGAGTTTGCTGTAGGCACTAGAGTAAAAAGCGCTATGAATAGACTCGGTGCAGGATTAGAATTATTAAATGTAGGCAAGAGAGGCATGTCTGATCCTGCAAAATTAAAATTAATAAATAAAAAAATATCTGATTTATTAAATTCACAAATAAATAAAATTAGAAATGAAGAAAGAAAACTTTGGTCTAAAATTGATAATAAAGAGGTGATTACTGAAATAGATCCAGAAGATCCCCCTTATTTTATGCAAAGTTGGATGTCTAATAAAAAACCTAATCCTTCTACAGATATTGAAAAAGACATTGCATTACGTCCTTTGTCTAGATTTTTTAATTTATATAAATCAAAAGAAGCTGATCCTACCGTAGATAGTTTAATAGAGAAAACAGAAAAAGAATTAAAAGGCAAGAATGTTCCTTTTACTAGAGATATAGAAAAAATACTAAGTGCAGATGGTTATGCTAATAGCCGTATTGATGCAATGCCTAATAGTGATTTTAATCCTGGAAATCCTCTCTATGATAATGCTCGTTCTAAAGCAACAGGTACGCTTATGGATGGAAAAATGGAAGCTGGTCAAGTGGACTATTATCAAATGTTTAATGGAACCTTGATGCCTGATAATCAGACACAAAGAATACCTACAGACAGCCTTACTTTGATTACACAAAATAGAATTTTACAAGCAGCTCTAGATGATCCAAGGGTTAAATTAACTCAAAAACAAAGAACTCAAATAAATGATTATATGTTGTACACTGACTCTCAAATTTTAAGAAATCTTAAAAGAGAAGAAGCGGGTGGAGCTGGTTTTTTTAACGATGATCCTGAATTAAGGTTTGCTCCTACTAGTATAAAATTTTTAAGAGATAGAGGTGTTACAGGCAAAGAACCAGATCCGTTTAAGCCTATAACTGTTGCACAGCTTGTTGATATAAGACGAGCAGCTAATCAATTAGCTAGAGAATATAGCTCAGGGCCAAACCCAAATAAAGATTATGCTAGGATTGCAGGAGAGTTTTCTGAAGCCATTCTACAAGAATTAGAAGACTTTGCACCAAACTCTGGCGCAAAATACAGGGCGGCCTTAGATTTTTCTGTAGCTTCTAACAATGCCATAACAAGAACTATTGTTGGTAAAACTAAATTAAAAAAACCAACTGGACAAAAATACATAAATCCTGAATATCTTTTAGGTGAAGTAATGACAGGTAAGCCTTCTGTTATAGAGCAGAGAGCAACACAAATATTAAACTTGTCAGACTTTGCTGTGGATAAGGGCTTCAAAGGAGCTGAAAAGAATGGCCTGTCTATTCGTCAAAACATGGATGCTTACCTAAGAACTGTCCGCAAAGAACTTATATCTGATACCAAAGTACCTGTCATAGGCGAGTTTAAAGATACAACTGTACCACAAATAGATCAAAAAAAATTAGATTCTTGGAGAGAAAAAAACAAAGAGCTCTTACGTTTATTTCCTAATTTAGATAAAGATCTATCAACAGTTTCTAATGCACAAAGACTGTTCTCCATGTGGGATGTTAGAAATGCCGCTGTTAAGAAAAGTATAAAGAATACAGAATATTTATCTAAGATGATAAATGGTCAGCATCCTATTACAGCTATTGAAGCAGCTCTTAAAGGTGATCAACCAACCAGAGGTATGTTGAAACTTTTTAGATCTTTAAAAGGAAGCACCTTTGAAGATCAAGCAAAACAAGCTATGGGTGAGGCTATAATTAATAGAGCTTTTATAAATGCTGGTGGAACAGGTGGTATCATCAACGCCAAAGCTTTGTATAGATCTTTTTATGAGCCTATGTCTGACAATCCGTCTGTAACTATGATGAGCTTGTTAAGATCACAAGGAATATTTAAACCTGATCAGGTAAGACAAATTGATTACATTACAAAACAATTAATTAAATTAGAGATTGCAGAAAACGCTGGTAACTTAATGAAGAACGGTGTGATAAATGAGCAGCTGTTAGAAGAAGTCGGTCCTTTGTTTGATTTCTTTGTAGCCATAAGTGGTTCTGCAATCGGTACAAGAGCTGGTTCAGCTTTGACTGGCGGACAGCCTGGCCCTGGATCTATTATGATGGCTAGTAAAGGTGCAAACTTTTTACGAAGCCTTTTAATTAACATGCCTGCCAGTGAAAAATTAAACTTGGTTACAGAGTTATTTACTAACAAGCAATTGTTTTTAAACTTTATTAAGAAGCCAAAAAGTGAAAAAGAAAAAATTCAAATTCAAAATAATATTGCAAACATATTAATTAAAGGCGCTAATACCTTAGGCATTGATAAGTCTGTAAAGATCGCACCTAGTGTTATAAGAGAAGCTGGTGAAGAAGATAGTATACCTACAGATGAAACAATTGAATTTTTAGAAAGACGAGATATGAGTTCGGTTGAGCCGAGTATACAAGAGGGTATTCCCACCACCCAAGTAGCCTCAAGTCAACCATTTTTGAGCGGATTGAACACCGCTCCCGCGGGTGGTGGCATCTCCTCCGCCGCCCCCGCGAATATAAATAGAGCTCAATATGCATCTTTGTTTCCTAATGATATTATTTCAGGAATGATTAAGCCTATGAGAGAAGGTGGAGCTGTTGATGAATATGGTCAAGATGATGATTTAGATTATACCGATGTTGACTACGGATATACTAATTATGAAGATTCTGGTAACAATCAAGATGATATGACTGTAGCAACACAAATTGGAAAAGCCACTGGCGGTAATTTAGTAGGTGAAATTCCTTTTGATGTTTTTAATTTAAGGGATAAAATGAACAAACAAGCCCTTGAGTCTTTAAAACAAGGTGTTCAACCCTCTTACACTTATGACTCAAAAGGTAATATCACCTCTGTCACCAGTCCTGGAGCACAGGGAGGACTTCCCACTCCAGCTTCTATGATGACAAGCGCACTTACAAGGGCTTTAGGTGGCACAACAACTACAGGATATAATATGAACTTAAATTTAAACGGTGGTTCAGAAGGCATACCTCAAACTGGTATAGCTACTTTAAGCAATAGTCCAAGCGCTCAATACAAACGAGCCATAGATCTGTATAATATGAACCCTAACAGATATAAATTATTCGGATAATAACATGCAGTTAAGTAAAAACTTTACTCTGGCAGAGTTAACAAAAAGCCAGACAGCAGAGCGCAAAGGTATTAACAATACACCAAACTCTGAAGCTATAGAAAATTTAAAAATGCTTGCAGACAATATATTGCAACCAGTTCGTGATGAGTTTGGTAGCTTTATTGTATCAAGTGGGTACCGCTGTCCAGAGCTTTCAATAGCCATCGGCAGCTCTAAGAACTCACAACATTGCAAGGGTCAGGCGGCAGATTTTGAAGTGGCTAACGTAGATAACTATCTGTTGGCACAATGGATTAGAGACAACCTAGTCTTTGATCAACTCATCTTGGAGTGCTACACAGGCGGCAACACAGGCTGGATACATTGTTCATATGCACAGCGTGCTCGTAAGGAGCTGCTTACATATGATAGAGTAAACAAATACAGACAAGGCTTAATCAAGTAACCACCTTTTCTGTTCTTCGCCCAAAACTTGTCCAGCTAGATTTATCTTCTCACGCAAAGATTTAACGATTTTTTCATCTATAGTATCTTCTACAATCAAATCTATATACGTTACAGCTTTCTTCTGTCCTATTCTATGCGCACGATCTTCAGACTGTAATCTAATTTCAAGGTCATAACTGTTACTGTAATATATCATCGTGTTAGCGGCTGTCAGTGTTATGCCATAACCTCCTGTCTTAGGTTGCCCTACAAAAAATCGAAGAGGGCTGTGGATATCTTGGAACTTATCCACAGTTGCCTGACGATCTTCCTGTTTAGTTTCACCATAGTATGTTGCCACCGAATCGCGACCGTACTTAGAAGACAGAGCTTTTTCTATCTCTTTTATATCATGTGTATAGTTACACCATATTATGATTTTGCCTGAACATTCTTCAATCGCGGCCAGCAGCTCATTCAGTCTGTTATTGTCTAGCACTTTCATTTGGCCCTCATCGCTCATAAGATATCCACAGCATATCTGTTGCAGTCTCATAATCTGTGTAAGCACACTAGAGGTTGTAGCCAGCTGACCCTGATCTAGCTGTGCTAAGGCGTACTTTTTCATTTGTGCATATAGTTTAGCTTGTTCAGTTGTTAGTGGTACGTTTCTCTTTATGTATATTTTCTCAGGTAAATCCAGACAATCTTCTTTTAATACCCTAATACTAAATTTATTTAATTTTTCATTCAACTCGTCCAATCTCCTATAACCAGTGATCTCGTTAAAACTGCGCGATCCCATGTATCTCTTCTGCACCACGGCATATCTATTTTGAAATGTAAAATAACTCGGCTGGTCTAACGATGCACAATGCAAGAAGGTACATTGAGAATACAGATCCATAGGACTTTTTGTTACAGGTGATCCTGTCAATATTCTTTTATACTTAGCGTGCTTAGATAGCTGCAAAAGGTTCTTGGTCCTAGAAGCCTTACGGTTTTTAATTGTAGTGCTTTCATCTATAACCATCATGTTATCAGGATTTTTTTTCAAAAAATAATATGCGGCCTTCTTGCCCCTGTCTGTGCTAAATGCCTCAACATTAATAACAAAAAACTTTATGCCAGTCATCGTTTCAAACACAAGTCTTTGCATATCTTCCTGAAAAGCTTTGCTACTGCTGGGCTGCCAACGGACCACGAACCTATCAAACTCATCTGGCAAGTGATTCGGTATCTCTTGTTTAACCCAGTTATCATACACACCTTTAGGTGCCACAATCATTACAGCATCTATCTCACCATCTAATTTTAATTTACCTATGGTATCTATTATTACTTTTGATTTACCTAAACCCATTTCCATAAACAAACCGTAGTATGGTCTTTTCCAGCTGTTTTCCAACACCTCTTCCTGATGTTTGAAAGGTTTTGTCTTAAAAATATACATTTATTATCTCCGTGCTTGACATGTATGTAATTGTATGCGATTTATTATATTAATGCAAGACTATAAAAAAGTCTTTAACCACGAAACAGAAAAGGAGAAACATGGAAAACGATTTGTTTCAACAGATGCAACAGGATGCTATGGATAGGCAATCTGCTGTAGAAAGCACAGATACAGGACGATTATCGGATGTGTCTGCGCTTGCAAGTAAAATTATTCAAACAGAAAATAAAGTAAAATTCTTAGAAGAAGAGCTTAAAGAAACTAAAAAGCAGCTTCTAGAACTGACTGATCAAGATCTTCCAGCAGCTATGGAAGAGATTAATATGGAAAGTTTTACTTTAAATGACGGATCTGAAGTAAAGATCACACCAACATACGGTGGCACAATTAAGATTAGTGATAGGCCACAAGCTCACACATGGTTAAGAGAGAATGGATATGGTGATCTAGTTAAGAATACTATATCAGCTGTCTTTGGCAAAGGTGAGGATAATTTAGCAACTGATTTTTATCAATCTGCATTAGAAAAAGGTTTTAGCGTAGATAAAAAAGAATCAGTGCATCCAGCAACATTGAAGTCGTGGGTCAAAGAAATGACAGAAAACGGAAGTGAGTTTCCAAGTGATTTGTTTGGCGCATTTATCGGTAAAAGAGCTAAAATAGTAAAGGGGAAATAATATGGCTAATACACCAGTTCAAAAAAATCAATCAGACGTTGTTGCAAAAGATAATGTCGTTGATATGTCTATGTTTGCAGCTGACGCTGGCATGGGTAATAAAGAAATTAATCAAGAAAGTTTAAGTATACCTTTTTTAAAAACTAACTTGAGTAAATCAGTTAGAGCTCAATTTAAAGGCTCTAGTGAGGGTGACATTATAAATACGGTAACAAGCCAAATTTATAATGGCGAAGAGGGCATAAGGGTTATACCTTGCGCATACCAAAGACGTTTTATTCATTGGTCACCTCCAGGAGATGATAACCCTGCTCCAATTGCTATATACTCTAGAAGAGAAGATTGTCCACCTACTGAGCGTAGCAAAAAGAAAGGTGATCAAAAAGATTACCTTACTGATGGCTCTGGTCATTATATTGAGGACACTCATCAGCATTATGTTCTTGTCATTAATAAAGACGGAACAACTGATTTAGGTATGATAGCAATGAAATCTACTTCTTTAAAGAAGAGTAAGAAGTGGAACTCAATTATAATGGGAAGAAAATTTATTGGCCAAGATGGTCAACCTTTCAACCCACCAAGATGTTCTCATGTCTACCACCTTTGGACTTTCTTAGAAGAAGGTGAGCAATATGCTTGGTATAATTGGGAAATGAAGTTAGAAGGTCAGGTAACCAACAAGGCTTATTACGATGAAGCCAAGATGTTTGCCTTATCTGTCGAAAGAGGCGATGTTGACGTTAAACATGAACAGGAAGGTGGGACTTCGTCTGATCCTGTTGACGATGATGTTTCTGACGATAAGATACCGTTTTAATGGCATGGCAATCTTTTAGTGCTATCTTTGATGGCCTAGAAGAAGCCTTTGGAACGTATCGAATAGACAAGACACAAGCCAATGGTAAAATGTCTGGTAGGGCTGCCTTAGTTCGCGAACCACGGACAAAAGATCATTGGCTAGGTCATCTAAGCGGAAAAGGTGATTCTCTAGGTATCATACCCATTAATGCAGATAATAAATGCAAATGGGGATGCATAGACATTGACCAATATCCGCTTGATCACAAGTCTTTGGTAGAAAAGATTAGGCGCATGAAGTTGCCCCTTGTGGTTTGTCGGTCCAAGAGTGGTGGAGCTCATTGCTTTCTATTCACAACTGACTGGGTAGAAGCTAAAGATATGCAGCAAACCTTGCAGCATATCTCTGCCGCCCTTGGATACGGACAAAGCGAAATATTTCCAAAACAAATTAAATTACAACTAGAACGTGGCGATGTAGGTAATTTTTTAAACCTACCTTATTATGACGCTGAAGGCGGCCTACGGTACGGTATTAAAGACGATGGCACCTCTGCGACCTTAGAAGAGTTTATAGAGCTGTACGAAGCTCACAAGCAGACTGTGGAGCAAGTATTAGCTCTACAAATAGAAGATGTAAAAGATACACCAATAAAAGATGGTCCACCCTGTCT